>Ga0209918_1000845_pt1 | contig 18494 bp, 11 predicted proteins | sample SalPonD_shore_MG_FD_185712 | JGI IMG/M metagenome (GOLD analysis project Ga0209918, IMG submission 185712) | Salt pond soil microbial communities from South San Francisco under conditions of wetland restoration - Salt Pond MetaG... | ecosystem: Environmental > Aquatic > Marine > Intertidal zone...
TATTGTTGATTTTGGGTTACGGCCCACTATGACCGGTGAGAGTGATTCAAAAAACAGAAAAGCTTTTTATTCAATCGGATATTTTAATGAACAGATACGTCCGTCTGCTTTTTTAAAACCCAATGAAGGGCACAATAACATTATTATTATTAGTAACATAGAGAAGATGGAAAAACCGGCAGCTAATGCTTTTTTAAAACTATTGGAAGAACCATCTGAAAAATTAATGTTCCTATTGACAAGTGATAACGTCAACGCTCTTCTGCCGACAATCATATCACGTTGCCAGGTCGTCCCCCTTTCTCCCCTATCTAATGAAGATGTATATAATGGGTTAATGGATCAGGATGGATTAAATGAAGAAAATGCCAGATATTTATCCAGGATTTCGGGTGGCAATTACGGGAAAACACGTTTTTATGATCTTGAAACATTAAAAGCAAACAGGGAAGAAATCATCCAGTTTTTACGAAGTGCCTATACACAGGATGCTGTCCGGATTACACAGATCAGTAATAAATGGAATGCCGACATCAACCTGGAAGGTCAGTTATCTTTACTCAATATGCTTGAAGCTTTTATAAGGGATCTTATTGTTTTCAGAACTACAAAAGAGAGCTCAAATGTAACGAATATTGATCAGATTGAAGTAATAAAGCGCTTTGTAAAGTCGTTGGGTAAGGCAAAGCTGGAAACCATGATTGATGAGATCAATGAGGCCCGGCGTTATTTATATCAAAATGTTCAGGCCAGGCTGATATTTACGGTCCTTGCCATTCGTTACTCTTTTTTGATGCGGGGTTTGGATCCGATCGTATCGGACAAAGAATCATGGAAACATATACCCGCATTACGATTTTAACCTAAAATCTATTTATGATGATATTTTAAAATGGGTCAATTACATTTTTATAAGATGCAGGGGGCAGGCAACGATTTTGTCTTGTTTGATAATCGGGATTTACAATTGCGTCTTGATCAAATAATATCTATCACTCCTAAGCTTTGTCACAGAAAATTAGGTGTCGGTGCCGATGGCGTTTTAATTCTTGATCATTCGGATATTGCTGATTATACAATGATTTATCGCAACGCCGACGGCAGCGATGCCGGTATGTGTGGAAACGGTGGTAGGTGCATAGCACTTTTTGCACATAAAGTCGGATTTCCACAGGATCATACTTTCTCAGTGCATAAAAAGATTTATAAATCAAGTGTACACGATCAGTTTGTTACACTTGATTTTCCGGTAACTACGAATGTGGAGGAATGTAAAACCACGAAAGGTGAACCGGTTTTGAAGATCAATAGCGGTACCGAGCATGTTGTGCTAATTTCAACACCGACTTTATTGGAAGATGAAGAAGTACTTCGGACCAAAGGCAGAAGTATCAGAACCGATGGTACCTTTCAACCCAAAGGAACGAATGTCAATTTTCTTAACGGGTTATCAGACAGCCATATCGAGATACGTACCTATGAACGTGGTGTTGAAGATTTAACACTGGCATGCGGTACGGGTACCATTGCCTCGGCAATTGCATGGCATCATCAGCTGCATAAAACAGACCCGGACAATACTTATACAGTCGATAACCCGGGCGGAAGTCTCACCGTTTCGTTTCAGTTTAATGAGGGTCAACAAAACTATGATCATATCCAATTAAAAGGACCAGCGGAAATTGTCTTTGAAGGAACCTACAATTATTAAATATTATCAACTATTCATTTACTCCTTATTACTTATTTTCACCGGTTGTTCAACAAATCAGGGAGAGAATCTTAGTAAAAAAAACGGACCGAACACACACGCACGTCCCTATGTTGTACGTAACACCGTGTCGGTTCCCGGACAAAAATTGCCCCCCGATAATATCAGGAGTATTACTTTTTATAAAAAGGATCACATTGGTAGCGCCCCCGTCATCCGTTTGAACAGTGACGACCAGCTGGGGCTACAGTTCGACGATATGAGTAGTGACGCCAATTCTTATAAAGTACGTATCACGCATCAAAACCAGGATTGGACGGAAAGCAACCTGAATCCGGTTGATTATTCAAACAATTATGATGATCAAATAACTGATGGTGTTCAAAGCAAAGCCAATAATCCACCATATACACACTATACATACTTTTTTCCCAATAAGAATTATAAACCAACTGTAAGTGGTAATTACCTGCTGCATGTTTATGATTTCTCAACAGGTAAAGAATTGTTTTCCTTACCTTTTTTTGTAACGGAACAAAAAAAACAGGTGAAGACCCATATTGAGACACTATACAATCAGGGAACCAGGTATCTGAGGCATAATCAGCTGTTTGCCACATACGCCTATCCTCAATTTGTTCAATTTCCTCAGCTCGATTTAAGTATTGTTTTTGTTCAGAATCAATTTTGGGGAAGAGCCCGGAAAGCCGATATCAAAGACATCTCTCAGCCTGGTGTTATTAAGTTTCATGATTCCAGGGATAACCTATTCGTTTCAACGTATGAATTTCGTCAGCTTGATCTGCAACCATTGGATGGGAACAAATACCGGGTGCTCAGTTACCGACCCGAAACCATACCACCCGAAATCATTTTGCGGCGTGATGTTGTTAATCTGGACATCAATCCCCCGGAACGCAAGAGCTATAAATTCGGCGATCCTGACAATAGCAGAGATGCGGAATACGCAAATGTTCATTTTTCACTCGAAATACCTTCAAGTTATAATGTAAACGGCCTTATTTATATTTACGGCTCTTTTAACAACTGGTCGTTGCAGAACGGAAATATAATGCATTACGACTCTCAGTCCGGCATGTATAAAGGACATGCTTTTATCAAGGAAGGTAAGTATGATTATAAATATGCCGTGTTGCAGAATGGTGAAGTAGATGATTTACGCCTGGATGCCAGTTTTGCCGCTACCAAACAACAGTATTTTACTTTTGTCTATTTCCGGGATCCACAGATGCATTATGACAGGATACTTTCCTATAATTTGGCCTATTCTGAATAGAATTGAATATTTTTAAAAGGGCTAAAGCCCTGTGGTTAATCATCCAATTTAAATCCCTGGCCTAAAGGCCGGGGCAAAAAAAACATTAATTCAAATTATAGATCCGCAAGTTTTAGAAACTTTGCGGATCTGGCATAAACAACAAAACCATCTTAACCACATAAGCATATATCCCGGTCAATTACCAGGCTGAATAGGTTAAATTAACATTATTTTGAAGGATTCTATTCAATAAGCCCTAACCTAAAAGTTTTTTTCATCCGGGACAGCAAAATAATTTAAAAAGGTGGACACCACTTTCAATAAGTGGTGCCCACCTTTCTTGTAGAAAATTATCCTGGCTTTAATTCGACTCCGGCCATACTCTAAACATTGCTACACCATGTGAACGAACATAGGCACGAATCAGGTCATCCGTTCGTTTGGTTCTTTTTGACCAGAGATCTTTCATCTTATAGTAAACTGCCTTTTTCAACCCGGCTTTTTCAGCTGTAACAGTCATAAAAGCCCCTTCTGATCCGCGATTTAATAATAATACGGCTTCACTTCCATCAGCAAGCGGCTTCACCCAGACTTCCTGATCTCCATGATCCAGTACTTTATGTCCCTGAACTCCTTTGTGATCCTGGTCTACGGCAATGACATCCTTATTTTCCAGTATACTTTTCGTGGCATCGCTCATGTGACGTAAATCGTTTCCGGCAATCAATGGTGCCGCAAGGATAGACCACAGACTAAAATGAGCTTTATACTCTGTTGTAGTCATCCCGCCGTTACCGACTTCAAGCATATCCGGATCATTCCAGTGACCGGGACCGGCATATTTGTATAATCCTACCTGCTGATCCAGGATGATCATCACACTATGCCAATTATCCTGAATATCACCGGTGGTCCGCCACATGTTACCAATTTTGGGAGCCCACTGATACGGGTCTTTTCTGCCCCATTCACAAATACTAAAAACAATCGGCCTACCCGTAGCTATAAGATCACGTTCCATGCCGGCATACCGTTTGATATAACTGACACCCTGATTATAGCAGTTATCCAGTTTCAGGTAATCCACTCCCCATTTGGCAAATGTCTGAGCATCTTCTTTTTCGTGATGCAGGCTACCCGGATACCCGGCACAAGTCTTGGTCCCGGCCGATTCGTAAATCCCGAATTTGAGACCTTTGCTGTGAATATAATCAGCCAGGGCTTTGATGCCATCAGGGAATCGTTTTGGATCGCCAATAAGCTGTCCTTTCTTATTACGTTGCATATCAAGCCAGGCATCATCGATAATCAGGTATTTATAACCGGCATCTTTCAGTCCGTTGGTTGCCATAGCATCTGCCACATCTTTAATCTGTTGCTCATCAATATGAGTATGAAAAGCATTCCAGCTGTTCCACCCCATAGGTGGCGTTTTAGCCAGGCCATTTTGAAGATTAGGAACGCTGTCTGTAGCTGCTTTTTGAATATTGTTTGATGCATGTGCCACGACAACGGTACTCATAGATATCATGATTACTGCTGCCAACAAGGCCTTCCAACATGAAGATATTTTGCTTTTACAGTATATATAACTTTTCATAATCCTTTATTTATGTCTATAATTCATAATCAATGATTTTCAAACAGATTTAAACAAACCTGATCTCAGTCAGTGACCAAGAGTTAAGATTTTAATTATTATTTGGAATCCTTTTCCTTGCTACTTGATCCATTGATATTTGTGATTTTTCATATGGCAAGAAATAAAAATGATATTCATATGAATGCGAAGTCTTTAACCGATATTCGGGTAATGGGCGTGAATGTTTGCTCCATGTATCGATTCCGCCTACACCTTCCTGTTTGTAATTCAGGTTCACCGTTGTTATCGGCTCATTGGACAAATCATCCGTATGGGTGGCTTTCTCCAGATCCTGAAGAGAATAGGGCCAGGCACTTATACTTATCAACGGCTCTCCTACAACCATTAAACCGGAACCCTGATCGTTTGTAAATGTTGACCAACGTACATCTGTACGATTACCATTTTCCTGCGGCCGGACATAATTCGTGATCAGATCTTTCACATTTCCAGAATATTCTCCAACGGCTGCGCCACTTTTTTTATCAATATAATTGGCTTGCGGCCCTCTTCCGTACCAGGTCATTTTATTATAGGTTTTAGGCATCCCCAACTGCATGCCAACAAGCGGTATGTACTCAGGAACAATACCGGCCGGATTCAGTTTAAAATCTACATTAACCATACCATTTCCATAGATAGTATAGTTAGTTCTGAAAGTAGATTTACCAACCGGTAATTTCCCTTTTACAATGATTTTGATCCTGTTTGATGCCTGCTGGTTAACGTCGACTGAAGATATCGTACGACCAGGCCCCGCTTTTTTCCATGCTTCCGTCAGATTTTTCATGCCATTACCCCGGGCGATATCATTATCCGTCGGTGCCCGCCAGAAATTCGGTACAAGCGGTTTACTGATCAATTGTGTTCCATTCACAAAATATGATGTGATACTACCGTTTTGCTTATCAACCGTCAATTTAAAATTTTGTCCACTAACATTTATTTGATCAGGCGATTGATTGATATGTAAGGGTGACATATCCCGCACATTCCATTCGGGATGAACCGGTACAGCGAAGGGAACTTTGAATTGCTGCCAGGCCACTATGTAACCTTTCTTTACCCATGGTTCATCATGCCTTAAATGTACTTTAACCTTCAGCCAATATTCGGCGCCCGGTTTGAGATCAGGTTTCTTATATGGAATATGCAATAATTGCTTTTGGCCGGGAACACAATATACCGTATCCAGTTTACCGGACTGAATAACGGTTCCATCCTCTGAAAGTGACCAATCTATTGTGAACTTACTCAAATTAACATGGTAGTAATTATTCTCTGCCCATATCTGTCCTTTCAGAATATTTTGAGCAGTAAAATTTGCATATTGATAGACTTTTTTCACTTCATAAGCGGCCGGTTCGGGTTTTCGATCCGGTAAAATAAAACCATTGATATTAAAATTGGCATCATTAGGTTTATCCCCGTAATCACCTCCATAGGCCCAGAAATTCTTTCCGTTTTTATCCTTTTTGACCAGCCCCTGGTCGACCCAGTCCCAGATACAGCCACCCATCAGGTTTTTATGAGAGTTGATGACGTCCCAGTACTCCTTCAGGTTACCGGTAGAGTTACCCATCGAATGAGCGTATTCAATCATAAAAATGGGCTTATGATCATTCGGTTTATTGGCAAGAGCAGCCAATCCCTTTGGTGTTGGGTACATGTAACTTTCAATATCCACAGTACTGTTCATCTGTGAATAAAGCACTGGACGAGACGAATCAGAAGCTCGTAGGTAATTGGCCATCAATTTAAAATTTTCACCATATCCTGCTTCATTGCCAAGCGACCAAACCACTATCGACGGATGATTCTTATCTCTCGCGAACATACTGCTGACCCTGTCAAGACAGGCATCCGTCCATTTTGGATCACTTCCAGGCAAACGTTCAAGTCCCCAGGAAGCACCATGTGATTCCAGGTTGGTTTCATCTATCACATAAATGCCATATTTGTCAAACAATTTATAATAACGGGGATCATGGGGATAGTGAGACAACCGTACGGCATTCAAATTCAATCGTTTCATCAGTTTGACATCTTTCAGGATCCATTTATAGGAAAGTGCCCTGCCATGATTCGGATCATGATCGTGAATATCGGTCCCTTTTAACTTAACCGGTACTCCGTTGACCAGGAAAACTCCGTTTTTTATCTCAATTTTTCTGAAACCAGTCTCGGTTTTAGCTACCTCAATAGTCTTGCCGGAGGCATCTTTCAAAACCAAAACCGCACGATACAAGTTAGGTGTCTCCGACGTCCATTTTTTCGGATCTTTAATGGTTGTATGAATATGAACGATCCCGTCGGTACCAGCCATCAGCGGAATATTTGGTTTACCGGTGGCTACCGGTCTGTTTCCGATACACTTATTGTGCTCATTATAAAGATATACTTCAATATGGGGAGCCTTAACCTCTTGGTGACCATAGTTGTAAATATGTGCCGTTACATTTAATATGCCATTTTTGTAATGATCATCCAGGCTGCTGTTAACAAAGAAATCCCTAAGATGAATAAGCGGAGTTGAGAATAAATACACTCTGCGATAGATACCACTGAAACGCCACATATCCTGGTCTTCGATATAGGAACCATCGGACCAGCGAAAGACTTCCACGCCCAGTACATTCTTTCCGCGTTTGAGATAGGGAGTCAAATCAAATTCAGCCGGTGTCATACTACCTTCACTGTATCCCACTTTATGACCGTTAACCCAGATATAAAAAGCACTTTTTACTCCACCAAAATGAATAAAGACTTTCTGTCCATTCCAATTTTTGGGAACAGTAAACGTTTTCCGGTATGAACCGACAGGGTCATAGTTTTGTGGTATACGCGGTGGATCGAGTTTCGCCCTTACCGGTTCAAACGGGTATCTGTCGTTCAAATATATCGGTTTCCCAAATCCTTCGAGCTGCCAGTCGCCGGGGACATGGACGTCAGACCACTTTCGATCATTATAGCCTGTTTTATAGAAATCACGGGGACGCTCAGCCGGATTTTTGGACCAGTGAAATTTCCACTGACCATTCAGTGATTTGTAATAAGGTGAGGTTTGCCCCATCCCGGTATCCTGTAGAGCGGACTGTATATCAGGAAACGTTACAAATGTGGCATGCCCGGGCAGTTTATGCCGGCCGATAACTTGCGGATTTTCCCAATCGGGCAGCTGGTTGTCGGCTTGTTGGGCTTTGATCGATAATGGCATACAAAAAAGCGCTACCGTAATAATGCCTAAACCAATTTTAGAGAAAGATGTTATGTAAAATTTCATACTTGACCTGAGGTAATAAAAAATATAAATCATGTTATCGATACCAACATTTTTAAGGAATTGTCGCGCATTTAGTCAAATCCTTAAATTTAAAATAAGTAAACAAAATGCCATTAATTATACGACATTTGCAGATACCTGTAAAATATTAACCGACAATAGTGCCCTTATGCACTGTAAATCTTGTAACACCGGGATTTATCCCGGTGTAGGAAAACCACATAATCCCTAAGTGCCGTTGGCACGATTCAATTTTCTCATATCAAACCAGTTAGCAGATTCGGTATATATCGCTCATGCCTGCGGCATTTTGCCAGAGTCAGACATCATCCCCCCATGTTAAAACCCTGGGCAACAAGATCTATTCATACCTGACGGCATTTAAGTTTTGACTTTAGCCAATTATCACGACTTACCAAAGATCTTTGATAAGATTCTTTTAGGTTCTTAAAAATTCTTTTACGATTCATTTAAACTGTCTTAATCTCGACAGATTCTGATTGGAGCCCATCAGCAGATGCTTTTAAACGGATATTACCTTTCGAACCGGTTGACTGAACAATGGACATACATTGTCCATTAAATACTTTATGTTGGGGAGCCAAAAACGATTCATGACTGATTTCGTGACCATTGCCAATACTGACAATTTCGCCTTCACCGGATATTTCAAAGTGAACCAAATCGTCCGCGTGGGGAATTAAATTTCCGTTGTCATCGGTGACGGATACTGTAATAAATGACAGGTCACGGCCATCTGCCGTGATTGTATTTCTATCAGGGTTTAGCCGAATATTGGCCGACTTCCCGGCAGTATGTATCTCTTTAGTAAGAATTATCTTACCATTTTTCCGGCCGATGGCTTTCAACGTACCCGGTTCAAAGTCTACTTTCCAGCTTACGTGTAAATTACCCCTGTCAAAATATTTTGTTCCAAGCGATTCGCCATTTAGGAATAGTTCAACATCATCGCAATTGGAGTAGGCCCAGACATCTACTTTTTGCCCTTTGTTCCAATTCCAATGTGGAAAAATGTGAAGTACAGGATCACTTGTCCACTGACTCTTATAAAAATAGAAGGCATCTTTGGGTATTCCACACAGATCGATGATTCCAAAATAGGAGCTTCTGGCCGGCCAACCGTAAGGTGTTGGTTCGCCCAGGTAATCAAAACCCGTCCAACCGAACATACCGGATATATAATCGTATTTATTCACCATCTTCCAGTTATCCTCGTGTGTGGCGCCCCAAGGTACGACACAGTTATCATAGGATGAACAGGTATAATTGGCATTCATGCCTTTGTGATTTTTAGTGGGCCATACACGTATTTTTTTAGCCGGCATGTCGTAGCTTCCCCTGCTGGATAAAGCAGAAGTCGTTTCCGTGGCAATAAATTTTTTACCCGGGAACATCTTAGGAGCATTTGGATAAACGTTATCGTAATAATTGATACCTACAAGATCCAAAGCACCCGACTTTATTATATAATTGTTCGGATTCGGATAATTACAGGCCGATGTTATTGGCCGGGTGTTATCCAGTTTTTTAACGATCCCGGCTAATTCCAATGCGATCTCTCTGCCTTTAGGATGCCACTGTTCGGGTATCTCATTGCCAATACTCCAGATAAACACGCTTGGATGATTTCGATCACGCAGGATCATATCTTCCAGGTCCCGTTTATGCCATTGATCCCAGTACAGGTGATAATCATATTTCACTTTACCCAGATCCCAGCAGTCGAAGGCTTCATCCATAACAATAAAACCGAGTTTATCTGCAAGATCCAGTAATTCCGGGGTTGGCGGGTTGTGAGAAGTACGAAACGCGTTACATCCCATCTCTTTCAGGATCTGCAACCGTCGTTCTATAGCACGGTAATTTTGTGCACTTCCCAATGGTCCTAAGTCATTATGGTGATCACAAACACCACGTATTTTGGTGTGCTTACCATTCAGGTAAAAACCGGAATCGGCGTCAAAACGGAAATACCGGATACCAAATGTTGTTTCATATCTATCAAGCTGCTTCCCTCCTTGTTCTACTATGGATACTGCTTTGTAGAGATTGGGAGAGTCTGTAGACCAAAGAACCGGGTGTTTGACTTCTAAATATTGTTGAACTTCTGCAATTGATGCATTCGATACCGTTTGTTGTATTTGGTCTTCAGCTACTTTTTGATGATCGGGATTATATATCTCCGTTCTGAGTGTAAACTTTTGACCGTTTTTTTCATGGCTCCTGATCTTCGTTTGAATGGAAATATTAGCCATTTGATCGTTAACCAATGGAGTCGTTATATAGGTTCCCCATTTGTCTACATGCACCTTGTTTGTTGCAATTAGATAAACATGCCGGCAAATACCTGAACCGGAATACCAGCGCGAATTGGGCTGATGAGAATTATCGACTCGAACAGCAATCTCATTTTTTTGATTTCCATAATGAAGATATGGGGTCAATTCATACCGATATGTACTGTAACCATAGGGTCTTTTACCCAAATGATGCCCATTTATCCACACGTCACTATTTTCATATACCCCGTAAAATTCAATAAAAAGGAGTTTTCCCATTTTGGATTCCGGAATGGTGAATTTCTTTCTATACCAGCCTATACCACCGGGTAAGGCTCCACCACCTGCCCCTGCCGGATTATCCTTGCTGAAATTTCCTTCAATGCTCCAGTCGTGTGGTACATTAAGCTTTCGCCATGTATGATCATCATAACCGGGTTTCTGTCCGTTATTAACATCTCCGAGATGAAACCTCCAATCATAATCGAAACTTACTTTCTGACGAGTATCATCATTGTTTGATAGTAAAAAACTTTTTAAAAAATTACTTTTAACGGAACCGGCTCCCACTAACCCAAAGGAACCCAGCATCATTTTATCAAGGAATTCTTTTCGTTTCATGTTCTAAAACAACTTAAGTATTGAACGGAAAATGGGAAACAGCTCACCTTAAGTTAATAAGCTTTTAAAGAAAGGCTACTGAAAAAATAGTAGGAGCACATTTATACTATTTTTCCATTTTAAAATGTTTATTATCAACACAATAGTAAACTCTCATGTTATAATGAGACTATATAGAGAGAAATGGTTTAACTAAACTTTAATCTGCCATATAATAAGCTTTTATCAATGATACCACACATCGGTAACACAACGAAAACCCATATTACCGGTTGAGCTGTCCGGGGTATTTGCGGTTCGTGCAGCTACACGGTATCGGTTACAGTACGAATGATGGCATAGGTAGGAACCACCACGAATTACTTTGGCATCACCTTCAGATGGCCCAGTCGGATTTTTCCGGGTTCCGTCTTTGTGATAATCCGGACTGAACCAGTCCTGGCACCATTCCCATACATTGCCGGATACTTCATATAAACCATACCCATTGGGTTCATACGTTTTTACAGGAGCTGTCCCGGCAAAGCCATCATCATACGTATTTTTGACAGGAAACTCTCCTTGCCAGATATTGCACATAAATTTACCATCGGGAGTCAACTCATTCCCCCATGGGAACCGGTTCTGTACAAGTCCGCCTCTTGCTGCAAACTCCCACTCGGCTTCTGTTGGCAATCGTTTACCGGCCCATTCACAGTAAGCCATAGCATCATTCCATGACACATGAACGACCGGATGATCCATACGTCCCCTGATGGTACTCTTTTTCCCTTCGGGTTTATTCCAGCAGGCTCCTTTTACCCCAATCCACCAGGGTGTCTGAGGAACTGACGGGGGATTGGATTCCAACATTTCATCCGGAAGAAACATGTAAAAAACGAATGACCAGCCATATTTTTCAGCATCTGTTTTGTAATTCGTTTCATGGACAAATTTAGAGAACTGAGCATTTGTTACCGTTGTCTCATCAATCGCAAACGGATCTACCTCAACCTCTCTTACGGGTCCTTCGCCATCGTCAGGGAATCCTTCTTCATCATCCGTTCCCATTAAAAAATTACCGCCATCCAGAACAACCATTCCTTCCAGCGATTCACTATGTGCAACAATTCTATCAGACTGCTTGATTTGAGCGGGTGTACCGGTGTTATCCGAAGCCGCCCTTCCCGGTGTACAACAGGAATCCATATCGTTATTCATAGGACCATCCATTCTATAAATTTGAAGATCACTAAATGCGTTTGATTAATTATTAAATATGACGACTGACCACAGACGAACAACGACCAATCCTGGGTCTGTCGTCCATCGTCTATGGTCAGTCGTCTGCTAAATTAACTTTTTTTACCTAATACTAATGTTTGTGAACCTGGTCGTATTTTTCTTTTAAAATTACGCGATCCGTCAAATAATTCAAGTGTGATCTCTTTTGAGAGTTTAGAATTGATATGTATGGGATCACCAACATGCTTGCGTGCTTCTGCTACTAACCCGATATATTGATCACCAAATTTTAAATTTTTGATCCCCACCTTTTCGGTGGTTAACAAATTCCACCTGATTTTATTTCCGGGGACATCCAAATGTAATCCGATATAAATTTCGATTAATTGCGTGATTGGTCCCAGTGCCGACCAGCCCACAAAATCATTTTTGGCGGGTTGACCCGGTTTATCAAACTCAGGGGCATAATTCTCCCACACCGTATTCGTACCACTAAAAATGGCTGAAATATTATTTAAATGATTCTGCACAATATCACGAGCCAGCTGATATTTACCATGAGTCTCCAATCCTTTCACTACCATATGATTGGTGGGAGCCCAGACACTTCCTCTCCAGTATCCCCCGGTAGGTACATAACTTTTCTGATCTGCTGCATCCGAAGGAATGCGATGAGAACGATTAAAGGAACGGGTGTCATTAAGATGATCTATAAGGAGATTCAGTTGATTATCATCCGTTATTCTGCCCCACATAGGCCAGAAAGAAGCTATCGTTTTGACTTTCATGAAAGAGCCGTCTTTATCGATATCCCAATAAAAGCTATCTTTACTGCTCCACATATCTTTGTTGACCAGATGTTTAATATGATTAAACCGCTTTCTGTATTTTCTAATAATCCCATTATTTCCGGCAACATCAGCCATTTTGATCAGGTAATAGGCCGCTAACGCTTCATTGGCATCATAATCAACCCAGCCATAAGGCGGATAAGATTTTGTAGCCTTAGATCGCGGTGAATTATCCATCCCGCTGCCAAATCCGGACCACCAATAATGTCCATTGGGGTGTGTCCTGTTTTTCGTCACCCAGTCATCATATTTATCTAATACCGGGATAACACGTGAAAAGCGAGAAGAATCACCGGTGACTTTATAATATTCATATTCTGCCCACGAAAACAGATTGTTATGAGTATAGGATGGTGATGTTTGAGGTTTGTTGTCGGTACCATCCGATTTATGGATCACTCCGCCAATAGCCCCATCGGGATGTTGCTTTCGATAGAAATTATCAAGGCTTTGAATATTGGGTAAAACACCCTGGGAGTATTTGGCCCAATCCAGGCAGAAACAGGTATCCCACTGAAAAATCCGGTTATCGAATGCCGCATCAATATACCATTTCACGAACCCATTCTGCGGTGTGCCGTGTTCCGTGTTTTTACTTCCTAACAACCAGCACTTGTTATACATTTTAACGAGATCGGGTCGGCCGGGGATTACAGGTTGTGGAATCTTATCAAACAGTTCCTGATTTTCTTCATTAACAGAAGAAATCTCGTCCGTTAACAGACTCCTGTTATGCTTTAAAAATGGAGCACTTATTAATAGAGAAGTCGCTTTAATAAAATTTCTTCTTTTCATTTCGTTCTTACTTTTTAATTAATCATACAGCATTTTTTAAATTTTTTCCCGCTTCCACAGAAACAAAGTTCATTCCTGTGGGGATAGTGATCCATAAACTCATCCGGATATTGTTTTATGTACGCTGTAATCTCATCTAATGGAACATTTCGCTGATAATTCATAGATAAAAACTTCATATAGGGTTTGATATAGGAAAAGAGTTTCTTATAACCGGCACACAAATAATTGAGTCCTGTTTCACCTTCCGGAGTTTGAACAAACCTGTTTTTAGGGCACCCGCCATTACATAATTGACGAACATCACATTTCCTGCAATACTCCGGTAACGAAGCTTTTTTATTTTCCCCAAATATCATTTGTTTATCCGAACAAACCATATCCATCATATCATCCCGTTTGATATTGCCTAATAGGTAATCCGTTTCCACATAATGATCACAGCTAAACAGGTCGCCATTGTGTTCGATAGCCAGGTTATTTCCACATGTTTCTTCAAAGATGCACAGCCCCGGATTCAAACCCATAAATACCCGGAAAGCAACATCGAATATCTGAATGGAAATCTGTCCGACATCATTTCTTATCCATCGATTAAAGATATTTACCAGAAAACGGCCAAACTGCCCCGGTTGGACACTATAATCCGTCATATCATTTGTTCCCAATTTCCTTTCAACAATTGGGATGAACTGCCAGTAATTTGTCCCGCTCTCTTCCATGAAAAAATCGTACAGTTCAAAAGGATAATCCGCATTGAATCTATTCAGACAACAAATGATATTATAATCGACCTCGTATTTTTTTAAATAGTTTATCCCCCTCATTACCGAATCGAAACTATCCTTCCCGCTTTTAAAGAAGCGAAGTTTATTGTGGTATTGCTCCGGTCCGTCAATACTAACTCCAACAAGGAAATTATGTTCTTTAAAAAAAAGCGCCCAATCATCATCCAAGCGAACACCATTCGTTTGAAGAGTATTGTAAATTTTTTTATTCCCTATATTAAATTTTTCCTGAATTCTGATAACTTTTTCGTAAAAATCCAGTCCCATTAAAGTCGGTTCTCCCCCCTGCCAGGTAAACGTAATTTGATTGGATGGTTGATCCAGGTATTGCTGAATATAATTTTCGAGGACTTCATCGGTCATTTTAAAATTATGAGATTCTGGATACAAGCGCTGCTTTTTCAGGTAAAAGCAATATTCGCAATCCAGGTTACAGATGGCCCCGATAGGTTTTGTAATTATATTAAATGGGATGGGTTCTTCATTCATGATAATTATGATCGGATATTTTTCTTATTTAAACACGTACGGAATCTGATAAATTATATAACGATTTATTTGGACTTACCTGTTTCATTATTTTATCATTTTCTCAAAATTTTCAGATTCGTTATATTTGGCTAATCTTAGATTGATTGTTGAAATATTATACACACTTTTTTAATTCATATGGGTCGTTTTCATAATCAATAATCTCCAGTCATTTACCTTTATATAATAAGTCAACATATAATTTACGGTTTTGACCTTGAAAGAGGCGTTCATTATTTCAAAACCACTGATTTTACATAACAGCTATACATTATTCATATTTCAATCTTTTACACCATAGATTATTTATAGGATAAAGAAGTAAATATAATTTTTCATTGATTTTATTTATATTATCATCATTTTGTTACCACGTTAATGAGTTATGAGGTTACAAATTGGCTATTAGAGCAACACAGAAAGAAATTGCAAAAGAATTAGGTATTTCTGTTATGACCGTTTCCCGGGCATTGAATAACCGGGAAAATGTAGACGACAAGACAAGAAAGAAAGTTCTTGATACGGCTAAGCGTTTAGGGTATAAACCAAATCAAATTGCCAAAAGTCTGGTGTTAAATAAAACCTATACGATAGGTGTTGTCGTACCTGAAATTTCCCACTCTTTCTTTCCGGAAGTTATTCGTGGTATTGAAGAAGTAACCTATCAGCGTCAATATCACTTAATACTTACACATTCCGCGGAAAAACAGAAGCGTGAAAAAGATGCGATAAATACACTGGAATCACACCGTGTTGACGGTATCTTAATTTCAACTGCCGAATCTGTTAAAAACTTTAAACTCTATAAGGAACTGATCAACTCAAACTATCCTGTCGTCTTTTTTGACCGGTATGTCGAAGGTATCGGGGCCAGTACAGTGGGTATCAATGATAAAGAAAGTTCCAGGCAGATTACCAAACATCTAATAGATCATGGTTATAAGAAACTGGCTCATTTAAGTGGACCATCCAAGGTTTCTATCGGTTTGAAACGTTTGGAAGGTTTCAAAGAAGCTTTAAAAGAAGCCAATTTAGAAATCAATGAAGAACTCATTATTGAATCCGGTTTTCAGGAATCCGGTGGTTATAAAGCTATGAATAAGTTGCTGAAACTTCCTAAAAACAAACGCCCCAGAGCCGTTGTCGCTGTTAACGATCCGGCTGCTTTTGGTGCTATGCGAGCCATAAGAGATGCGGGATTAAACATACCTGATGATATAGCCATTGTAGGTTTCACCGATGATATACGCGCTGAATTATTGCCCTGCCCCCTAACGACAATTCGCCAGCCAGCTTATGAAGTTGGGAAAAAGGCAGCTAAAAAACTTATTGACTGCATTGATGGGGATGATACCGTTGAAAATATAGTAGTAGATACTGAATTGATCATTCGTAAATCCTGTGGTTGTAAATAACTGCTTTTTACAACTATTCCGTAATCATTCATAACAATCAATAATTAACAAAGCCTCCGGGCTTACACCCGGAGTTATTCATAGTTTAACCCATTCGGCTTCTGGTTGTTAAATCGATCGACTGTATTCGCTTAATTCGCATTCTGTTTCATTATTAAGATCTCTTATATGGTTTATCGATTTGCCTGTTACACCTGATCTCCGTCATATCCGGATCTTCGCCGAGTACATCTACCATCTGTTCATGATATTTTTTAATACTACGCTGATAATCCGGTACATAATGCAAGTTAACAAACTCATCCGGATCCTTTTCCATATCAAATAGCTGATGTTCCCGCGGATATGGATATATTGGCTTACTGTGATATACATACTTGTATTTGCCCGTACGAAACATGACGAATCCCGATGATGTATATTTTGCATAATACTCACTAATGGCAAAATCTTTCCATGATGCATCCGCATTATCCAGCCATGATACCATAGAGTCACCATTCCAGTCACCCGGTGGTTTTGCCCCGGCTAGGTCCATTATCGTTAGATTGACATCCAGCAGACTACAGACTTTTCCCCTTCGTTGTCCACCTTTCCATCGCTTCGGCCATCGAATAATTAACGGTATTTTGGCACCAGAGTCATACATATTATTTTTCCACCACATTCCGTGTCGACCCATATTTTCACCGTGATCGGCGGTAAAGATAACAACGGTATCCTCTCCTACTTTACTATTATCCAATACATTAAGAAGGTTACCAATCTGATGGTCTACCCAGCTAACACCACTGTAATATAACTCCCTGCCTTTAATTTCAACTTTTGGTTTCATATCCACAAAACCAAAACCCCGCCTGATCTGCTGGTAATTACGAGGCTGCATTTGCAGTTCGCCATGAGGAATATTCGGCATACCGATCTTACCTTTATACTTTTCATAATATTTTTTCGGAAATACAAGAGGGAAATGGGGCGCCAGGTAACCGGCGATCATGAAAAAGGGCTTATCCTCGTCTGTTCTTTTTTGGATGTAATCACTTGCAAATTTTGTGACTTTTTCATCATGACCAATTATATGAGAACTTCGACTTCCCGTATGAAAAGATTTCGCCCTCTGTTTCCAGCTCGCATAATTTACCGATGTATCATCAGGAGCCCTCCTGTCTACTAACCCGGTTTTAATGTGTTGATTTTCCCATCCTGGAAATAATTCAGTAAATCCATAACGCCTCGTTTTATCAAAATGCATTTTACCGGATAACACGGTATCATAACCTTCTTTCTGAAGTTCATGCGCAATTGACGGGTACTTTTCATCCGGTAACCAGCATTGATTACCCCAAACACCTGTCCGGCTTGTATACTTACCGGATATAAAGGATAATCGGGATGGGCAGCATAATGGTGAATTGGTGTAACAATTGTTAAATGTTACCCCTTCTTTGGCCATCTTGTCAAGTGCTGGAGTCTTAACCAGTTTATTCCCGTATGGACCCGATATTTCCGGGTTAAATTCATCGGTTATGATGAACAATATGTTTGGCTTTTTCCCCTTTTTACCGGAAAAGATATTCTCTACCATAGGATTCTTAGCTATCCCTTTCTTACTCACCGCCATCCCCCCCGAAAGAGCAAGTGCATAATTCAAAAAATCACGTCTTGAAATTTGATTATTATGTTCATCAGCCATTTTTTACCTGTTTATCGGTGATTAATTTCATAGCCAGTAACAAAGAGATTCCGGGTCGGACCCCGGAATCTCTTTATGTTGTTGGTTAGTTGTTCGTGATCAGCGGACAATCGTCTTTTTCTAAAATTCAACATAATCCGCGATCTATTAATACTCGTTTTATTTTATTTTATGGGTATATCCTGTTACCACGTTATTAAAAAACAGCCCCTGGAACTGTCCTGCTTGTAACTTCGGCAGATGCAACGTTACATGATACGTTTTGCCCGGCTTCAGCCCGGTGCAATCCACATAAAACCCGACAAAATCACGGGCATGCGGACGTACCGAGGAGTAGGCTTTTGTCAATTTGACCGGTTCC
>Ga0209918_1000846_pt1 | contig 18492 bp, 16 predicted proteins | sample SalPonD_shore_MG_FD_185712 | JGI IMG/M metagenome (GOLD analysis project Ga0209918, IMG submission 185712) | Salt pond soil microbial communities from South San Francisco under conditions of wetland restoration - Salt Pond MetaG... | ecosystem: Environmental > Aquatic > Marine > Intertidal zone...
CGATACCGTTGAACTGCCCCCCCATACCGTTGATTTCCGAAGCGAGCTTCGTGCCATGCGCTCGCGTACCGACGATGAGGTGTTGCTGGCCAGTCTGGATCGGGATCTGGCACTTTTCGTCGCCGACAACGATCAGGATATCCGCATGCCGGCCAACTTCGACGGAATGTATTTAGCCATTCCCGGCCAATCGGTGGCGTTGCTGGCCGGTCAGCTGGCCTATGAGAACCTTACCTCTGTTCATCTGTACGGCAGCGCGCACTGGCGTGACGGGCACCTGCTCGATGACAAAGGACGCTATCTGACGGGCAGCCAGTTTACCGGGGTCTCCTTCCCGTCGGACGAAACGGCCGCTTCGCGTTCGCTGCTTCTGAACTATCGGGATGTATGGGGTGAGGGAGAGCCTGGCAAGCTGACCGGACTGGCCTACGATACCACGCTGATCGCGGTGATGGTCAGCAGCCGTTTGGGGCTTTCCGGCAGTGATGCCATCCATGCGCTGGAGGATCCGGCCGGGTTCCCCGGCCAGACCGGTCATGTGCGTTTTGACGCCCAGGGTATCGGTCACAAATCTTTCGGAGTATTCACGATCCGGCGTGGGAAGGTGGTACCGGCAGCGGCAGGCTGAGCCGTTGACCGGTTAGCAGCTACAATCCGAGCTCCATAAGTTTCTTCTTGTCCGTTTCTGAATCGTTGCCGGTGGATAGAGAGGACTCCGAAACGCCCGCTTCGTCTTCCGTGCCGGTTCTAAAAGCCTCCATGAAGGGGTGCTTGGTCGACGGTGTGGCGAGCTTGCCGGTCACCGGATCAATCGCGACCCACTCCACGCCCTTTGGCGGCGTGAAATTTTCCACGGGCTTGCCGCGATGAAAGGCCTCCATCGCTTTGAGCCAGATGGGAAGCGCAGCATGTGCTCCCGTTTCACGACGGCCGAGGCTGGTCGGGGTGTCACGACCGACCCATGTGCCGGTCAGTACCTGGGGCGTGAATCCGATAAACCAGGCATCGACCTGATGGTCCGTGGTGCCGGTTTTTCCGGCTGCCGGACGGTGAAGGGCACGTGCCCGGCGTCCGGTGCCGTGCTGGATGACGCCTTGCATCATGTTGAGGGTGAGAAAACTGCTGACCGGGTCCAGCGTCTGTTCGGCCGGTTGCATGCCGTCACCGACACCGAGTACCGGATCGGCATGACAGACCTGACAGCGGTTGCCAGCCACGGCTCTGTGCAGTGTTTTGCCATTGCGGTCCTGGACCTGCTGTACGGCGACCGGTTTCCAGCGGCGGCCGCCACTGGCGATGACGGCATAGGATTCGGTCATCTCCTTCAGGGAGACCTCCGTGGCGCCGAGTGCCAACGCCAGCTGGGCCGGGAATTTCCGGTCAAACTGGTAGTTGTGAAGCGCTTGCAGGAAGCGATCGATACCGATGTCCTGCAACAGCTTGATTGAGGCCAGATTGCGGGAGTGTTCCAGTGCGTTGCGCAGCGTGACAGGACCGGCAAATCGATTCTCGTAGTTTTCCGGACGCCAGAATTGATCCTGAGAGTGCTCACCGAAGACGATAGGCGTATCCATGATGATGGTGGCCGGCGTGAAGCCGTTGTCCATGGCCGTGGCATAGAGGAACGGCTTGAAGGCGCTGCCGGGCTGACGATCGGCCTGTGTCGACCGGTCGAAGTCGCCAAAGTGGTAATCGAATCCGCCGACCTGTGCGAGCATGGTGCCGTGTTGCAGGTCGATGCTGTAGAGCGCCGCCTCCACCGATGGACTCTGGGTCAGCCGGACACCACCGCTGCCGGTACCCTGCAGCATGATCTCGTCACCGATCCGCCACACCCGTTTTGAAGGGTCGATATCAGGGTCCCATTGCCAGTCGGGCTTCGGCAGCCTCCAGCGCTGTTTGCCGTCATTGACCAGCAGGTCGCCGTCCGGCAGCACCTTCTCGATCAGGCCGGGCAGAATATCGTATCGCTCGAACGGCCGGTCAGGCTGGTGTTCGGCCCATGTTTTCAGTGTGTCGGCCCACTGCGCCGGCTCGAAGTGTTTTTCGGCACCGCGATAGTACTGCTGTTGTTCCACTGCGAGTACGCCCTGGCGTACGGCATGGATGGCTGACTCCTCTGCCTTCGGATCGTAGGGGACGATGATGGTCAATCCCTGCCGACGCAGGGTGCGGGTGCCGAATCTGTCGACCAGTGCCTGGTATACTCGCGTAGCATAGGCATTTTTCAGCTTCGGTTCGGGGAGGGGCGCGACATGGATCGGCTCCTTCAATGCGACCGCCACATCCCTGGCGCTGGCCACACCGCTGTTGAGCATCATGTGAAGCACCGTATCACGACGCTTCTTCGCTCGTTGGGGATGAAGGTGCGGGGCGTATCCGCTGGGTGCTTTGGGCAGACCTGCCAGCATGGCGCACTCGGCCAGGGTGAGCTGGTCGAGGTGTTTGTGGAAGTAGAGCCACGCTGCCGATGCGACCCCATAGGCTCCGCGGCCAAGATAGATCTGGTTCAGATAGAGATAGAGAATGTCGTTCTTGCTCAGCGTCTGTTCCATGCGGTGAGCGAGGATCATCTCCTTGATCTTCCGGGTATAGGTGCGCTTGGGCGAAAGCAGAAGATTTTTGGCCACCTGCTGGGTAATGGTGGAACCGCCCTGGACAACATGTCCCGCCCTCAGGTTGGCAATCGCCGCGGAGAGAATCCGCGCCGGGTTGATGCCGGGGTGCTGGTAGAAGTGTTCGTCCTCGGCGGCCAGAAAAGCGTCGATAAGCTGCTGGGGGATCTCGGAGAGGGGCGTCAGGATTCGGTGTTGGTCGGCATATTCGTCCAGCAGCTCGCCCTGAGGGTTGTAGACCCGCGAGACCAGCGGTGGCTGGTAGGCTTCCAAGCTGTTAAGTTTGGGCAGGCTGCTGGCGAAATAGAAGTAGGTACCGGTGATGCAGATCACTGCAAGCAGACAACATGCTAAGCCTATTTTCAGGATGGTTGAGAGTATGCGCATTATGCGAAGGTTACGGCGTTCTCCCCTGTGCCTGCAAGCGTTACAACGCGATCAGGCCGGCTTCACCCTGATCGAGATGATGGTCGTGGTCGTGATTATCGGCATTATGGCTGCGATCGCCATGCCTGCCTACGCATCCTGGCATAACCGCAGAGCCGTTGAGTCCGCATCGGCCTCGTTGATGGCGCATCTGAAACAGGCGAGAAATCTGGCTGTGGCGGAGAACCGATCGGTCAGTGTCGCCTTGTCGCCGCATGCCTACACCTTCGATGCCGATACTAGCGGCACATGCGGCCATTGCCGTAACCTGACAGTCGATCTTCGGCAGTATTCAGGCAAACTCACGCTCTCTCCGGCCACGGTCCATACCTTTACAAGCCAGGGGACCGCGAATGCCGGTACGATGACCGTTGCGGCACCGGGCGCCAGTCGCCAAATTATGCTTAATATCATCGGCAGGGCCTATTACCGGTGAATGAAAGATTGGGGGAGGGGAGAAGCCGTTTCCATGGGACGTGTTATGGCATGATGGGGCAACGCGGTTTTTCACTGATCGAGATCATGGTGACGCTGGTCATCCTTGCCTTCGGTCTGCTCTCCCTCGGGATGTTCAATATCGCGGTGGTGGACGATGGCGAGGTGGCGCGGGAGCGGACGGCCGCCGTGCATCTGGCGGAACAGATTATGGAGCAGTGGCAGCACTCTTCCACAGATTCGCTACCGTCCCTGCCGTGCAAGGGGTCTACTGTGACCTTGAGTCCAGGGACGACCAGTACCTGCACGCCGGTCCAGGGCGTGGCCATCCCATTTTCCATTACGCCAGCCGTCATGTCGGCAAAGGCGCCGCTGCCGAACGGTGGCGGTAACATCTCTATGAAGAATCTTACCGGTACGCCGACACCGGTGGAGAAACTGCTCACCGTCAACTGGTCGCACAAAGGCATCAATCACTCAATCTATCTGACGCATATTACGAGGGCGCTATGATGAGCATTCCTCTTCAGCGCCAACATGAACGGGGCTTCACCCTGATTGAGCTGATGGTCAGCATGGTGATGGGGTTGGTATTGCTGGCGGGTATCAGCATGATGTTTGTCTCCAACAGCCGGGTCGCTGGTGCGCAATCAAATCGGAGTGAACGGTTGAATGATCTCTATCTCGCCTCGCAGATCATGCAGACCGAGCTTCGGGGAAGCAGTGGCATATGCTGGGACGGCGGCAACAGCCAGCTGATCTACCGGCCGCTCGATTCGTCGGTGCCTCTGGGAGGATGCAATACGGTGGATAGCCAGAATGGTTCGTTCAGATTCTCCGGTGGGTCAATCTGCTGGGACAAGCCAAATGACAGCAATGGATGCCAGGAACTGATCCGCAATCTTGTCAGCGGCCCTCCGGGGTTGCAGGTCAGTCCATCTGGCAATACGAACCTGAGCGCGGTGCGCAAGGTGGTGATGACGGGGCTATACACCGGTTACGATCAGCAGAAGAAGACATTGAACCTGGCGTTTGATGTCTGGCCGAGGAACTGACCTGTGATGCAGTTATCAAGCCAGCCGGACGACCGCCAGCAGGGATTCGTTCTGGTCGTCTCGTTGATCATGATGGCGTTGCTGACACTCCTGTCGCTGGGGCTCTATTCCCAGAGTCAGGTGGATCAGCAGGCGAGCGTGGCGGTGCGGACCTCGACCGAGGGCTATTACTATGCCGAAACGGCCATCAACTACATGGCATGGTCATTCAGAAACGATGCGGAGTTCGACGCACCTGCCTTTCCAGAGCCCGCCATACCGGCCAATGCCGCCGCCGTCGGCGACAAGACGGAGCTGTTTGCCGACCTTTGGAGCCCGGGACCGACAGCGTTCTCCAGCGACAATGCAGGGTCTGCCAGCACCTCGGGTCAGCTGATGTACTTCGACAATTCGCCGCTCTCCTCGCGTTTCCTAATATGGCCGGGCGCCAATCCGGTGATGTACCATATCAGTGCCCATCTACCCCGGTATATCGTGTTGAACATCGCCTCGGACGGTCAGGTCACGACCAGCATTCCACCGCTGCCCCATCCCGCCTCGCCGGTGGTGGGTGTGGATGTCCCGCGCAACGGTGCAGTGGTATGGCTGACTGCTGGCGATCAGAGTGAGGATGTCGAACTCGACCCGACCCAGTCGGCTTGCTCGGGCAGCCCGCCGGCGAATGCCGTTGCGTGCAGGTCATCAGGGGCGTCGGGAACGTCAGCTGGATGGCTGTCGTCCCCCTACGGGGTCGTCGCCTATGCCATCGGCTATGTGAACGGCAGACCCTCCCAGATGATCCGTGCTGTCATCATGTAGGCGGCTTAGATGTTATCCGTTTCGTGTGGCCGAAAATTACGTGATGCAGATCACAGATATGAATCCTGTTTTATACTAAGGTTATGTACAGAAGAGATTATAGTCTCCTGCCGATATGGCGGCAGTGAAATATGGAGGGGATGAGAATGAACAGATTTGCTCCGATTTTGGCGATAGCTCTGGCAGGCGTACTGACCGTTGCATGGTCGCCTCGTGGCGCCGTTTCGGGCCTAGTGATCGGCAAGGCTTATGCCGATGAGGGCAGAAGCCATGAATCCGGCCATGGCAAGGACAACGAATCGAAGAACAAGGACAACGAATCGAAGAACAAGGACAACGAGTCCAAGAACAGCAAGGATGCGTACTCGACCCAGGTGCCGGTATGCGATTGTAGCGGTCTCGCCGCATCCGCAAATGAGCAGGCAACCAAGGCCCGTGAGGAGTATGACAAGGCCAAGGAAGATGAGGACAAGGCCAAGGAAGATGAGGACAAGAGCGTGATTTGCCATGTTCCGCCGGGCAACTCGGGGAATCCCCAGACGCTTCGTTTGCCGCCTTCCGCTGTGCAGGCCCACCTGACCCATCATCAGGGGGACTATCTGGGCTACTGTGTTGGTGAGGACAGCAAGGACAAGCAGGACATTGAGCGGACCAAGTCTGAGGCGGACAAGAACAAGACCGAGGCGGACAAGGCGATGGAGGAGGCTGACAAAGCCAAGTCTGAGGCGGACAAGAACAAGGCCGAGATGGATGTGGCGCTTTCCCAGGGTGGCACGCCCTGTACATGTGCCGACGGCAGCTCCGGTCAATGGATTTACGGTAAGCCCGGCAACTCTGCCGCGCCGAAATCCCTGCGCCAGATTCGCGGAAAGTAACGACTGATTGTATGTTCGACAGGGCGCCCTGTGCGATACAGGGCGCCCTCTTTATGAGCTGTTCAGCTTGTTTTCTGAAGTTTATTCTGACTCCATGGATAGGAGTGTTGTGATGTCATCAGGTCGAGGCGTCCATGAGTAAGCCGGAACGCATAGCCCTCTTCGGGTTTGTGCTACTGATGCTCCTCTCCGGTTTCGCTGGCATCTCGTACGAGGTGCTGTATGGCAGGATTCTCGGCAACCTGATTGGAGATCAGTTCGCCGTTTCCGCCTCCGTTCTGATTACTTTTCTGTTGGGGATCGGCGTGGGCTCTCTCCATGCCCACCGGCTCTGGCGCTTTCTCTGGGCGATCGAGGCGGCCATCGGACTGTTTGGATTGATGTTCGCCTTTAGCGGCAGCTGGCTCAATACTGCCATCTATGCCCTGACACCGCTCTTTCCGGGGGGGCTGGAGGGCAATCTTCTAATCAGCATTATCCTGTTGAGTGGGCCCGCGTTCCTGATCGGATGCAGTGTGCCGCTCTTTTCCGGATACCTGAGCGGTCTGATGCCGGAAGCTGCCTTTTCGCGCGTCTATGCAGTATACAACTTCGGGGCTTTTATAACAGCGCTGTTGATCGAGTTCGTTATGATCAGGGCCTTTGGTATTCGAGGGGCGGTGCTCTGTTTTGCCGCAATTAACGGTGTGGTAGCACTCTGGCTTCGTGTCGGGTTTTTCCGGGTAAGGCCGAAAGCGACGGAAGGTGTCCTGCATATTGAGTGGCCCCATTGGTGGGGACTTGTGCTTGCCAGTATCGCCTCGGCGCTTTTCCAACTTTTTATGGTCAAATTCGCCGAGCTGGTGCTCGGACCGTTCCGCGAATCCTTCGCACTGGTTCTCTCTCTGGTTCTGCTCGGTATCGCTGTCGGTTCACTGCTGGTCCGCCGGTTCAGGTTCAGCTTCACCACGCTTATGCTGGTCAATCTCGTGGGACTGTTATGGCTTGTGGTAGCGGTCAAGCTTGGCATCTACCTCTATGCGGCGCTCTACGGCCTCTCCGCCCACAACTACTTCTATTCGGTGCTGCTGAAGTGGTTTTTTCTGGCCGGATTGATGGGCGTACCGGCCATCACGTTCGGTGCAACCGTGCCGGCCATTCTGGTCAGGGAACGGGATGTCAGTCGCGAATCCGGCGCTCTTCTGTTTGCTTCCTCGATGGCCAATGTAGCCGGGTTTCTGTTGATGGCTTTCGTGCTGCATCGCTATCTCGATTACGGCGTACAACTTCTGGTGATCGGAATGGTTTCGATGCTGGCTGTTGCCGTGTATGCCCGTTTTTGTCCCCGGGTGCTGGCTGCCGCGGCCGTCATCGTCGTATCCATGGTCGGGGTATATCACTATAGGTGGGATGAGGACCTTCTCTATCTGAGCTATACCAATTTCCGTTCGCTGGATGATCTGCGTGAGGCGAGGGCCAGTTTTGATTTCCCCGAGAGGTTCAGGGGCTATCAGGATGTTTTTTCCATCAACTGGATGCATGGCTCACCCTTCTTTTTCATCAACGGCTATATCAGTATCCCGCTGAATAATCCGTCGGAGAAGGTGGTCGGCGCGCTCTCCTCGATGTTCGCACCGAGGGCAGACGATGCACTCGTGCTCGGGCTCGGCAGCGGGGCGACCGCATCCACGGTCGGTCTGGTATTCGACCAGACGAATGTGGTCGAGATTAATCCGGTGGTCCGACAGAACCTCTACCGAATGCGCCGCTGGAATTACGATATCGAGCACAATCCGAACGTCGATATCGTTGTCGATGATGCGATCCACTATACGAAGAGCAGCAACAAACGCTATTCGCTAATCCTCAACACGGTGACGACCCCGCTCTATTTCAGTTCGTCGAAGCTGTACACGCGTGATTTTCTGGATGTGGTGCACCGGCGTTTGCGGCCTGACGGGGTCTACGTCACCTGGATGGATTCGCGCATCGGTGATCGTGGTGCCGATATCATCTTGAACACGATACGGCAGAGTTTCCGGCATTGCGCCATTCTCTATATCAAGTCGGCCTACTTTCTGCTGGTCTGTTCCGACCGACCGATTTCGCCCCAGCAGGCAGCCGTTGTGGCCGGTAATCCGACGATCAGGGCGGACCTGATGAAGCGGTATGGCATACTGGCGGACTGGCTCCCCTATCAGCTGATGGATACCGACGTTTTTTCGCTGATCGGAGATCGGCATGTGCCAGTGAACGAGATGAATCACCCATCCCTGGAGTTCGAGATGAGCCGACTGCATGAGAAGGGGATCTGGGGCTTCAAGAAGCGGCTGCTTGACCGTCTAAATCTGCAGACGATCCGATGGGCGACCGGTGCAGGCAACGGGTTTCCCGCCAGCCTAGTGATGCAGGCCGAGAAGCGCATGGGTGCCTCCTCGATTACCCGCAGATGGAAGGCATTAGTACAGCATGTAGCCGACTACCCGGAGCAGCGGGACCATGCGAAACTGGCCTACCGCAGGGCCCAGGCCGATATCCTCGATACGGCCGATGCCCATCACCGTTACGGCTATCAGTTGATCAGGGCCGGAAGATACAAGGCGGCGATTCGGGAGTTTGACCGGGCGCTGGCCGAGAATCCGAAGCATGATAACACCAACTTCAATATCGGTGCCTGTTATGAGTATATGAAGCAGTATGACAAAGCGCTTGTCTATTTTTCCCGGGAGGCCGAGATTGATCCGGAAGACGAGGATGTGCCTTACCGAATGGGGAAGATTCAGGTGCACATGAAGCGCTTCGAGATGGCCCTGAAAGAGCTGGATCGCGCCATTGATATGCGGAAGCGGGCGGGTTGGCGCCTTTATTACTATCGCGGGCTGGCGCAAGAAGGCCTGGGTAAAGGTAAGGCGGCAGCGGCGGATTTTCGCCGGGCACTCCAGATGAATGGAGAAAAGGAAAATGTGTGGCGTGCGTTACATCGTGTGCAGGTGAGTGGCGATATAGTACAGGCAATAAGTTAACTATATCCTTTTTTATATTAACTTGTTAAGATTTTTTGTGGAAGTGATTTCTAAGGCGTAGGGGGTATTCTGATTTTACCCGGGAAACGAGAAGAGCTTATTGGCGTTGATATCAGCCCGGCAGGCATCAAGCTTGTCGAGTTGTCCCGTTCCCAATCGACCTACGAGCTGAAATCCATGGCGATGGTTCCGCTGCCGCGTGATGCCATCGTGGAGAATACGATTATCGATTCGATGGCCGTATCCCAGGCGCTTGCGGATGCGATCGAGGTGGCTCGCCCGTCGACGCAAAATGTCGCTTTCTCTATGTCAGGCAATGCCGTGATCATTAAGACAGTGAGGATGCCGACGATGACCGAGTTCGAACTTGAGTCACAAATCCAGTTCGAGGCTGATCAGCACATTCCCTACGATATCGAGGATGTTTTTCTCGATTTCCAAATTCTCGGTCCGCTGCTGGATGAGCCCGAGCAGATGGAGGTGGTACTCGTCGCCTGCAAGCGCGAGGTGATCGACGACTACCAGCTGGTTTTGCACGAGGCCGGGCTGGTGGCCAAGTGCGTCGATTGTTCCGTCTTTACCATCGAGAATGCTTCTGAGCTGATCCTCGATCAGCAGCAGTCGGCCCAGTCGGTGATGGCTGGGGATGAGGATGAGGCCGATGTGCATGCGCTAGTCAATGTCGGCGCCACCCTAACCAATATCAATATTAACCTGAATGGTCAGATGGCCTTTGTCCGTGATCAGTTCTTCGGGGGCGTCAACCTGACCGAGGAGATTCAGCGGGTGCACGGCGTTTCCTTTCAGGCGGCGGAAAAGATGAAGCAGGAGCACTTCTCGGGGATCAAGGAGGAGGCACTGGAGGCATTTTATGCCGGCCTAACCGGCGAGCTGGTACGTTCGCTCGATTTTTACGCCACCAGCCATGCCGATGCCCCGGTACAGAAGATGTATCTCAGTGGTGGTAGCGCACTGATTCCTGGTCTTGCCACGGAGTTGGAACAGCGTCTTGGTATTTCGGCCGAGGTGCTAAATCCCTTTTCCGTCATCAAGGTGCCCGGGAAGAAGTTTGATGCCGGATATCTGCAGCGTATCGGCCCGATGATGATGGTCCCGGTCGGTCTTGCCCTGCGGAGTTTTGACGCATGATTCGCATCAATCTCCTGCCCTATCGTGTCGCTCGCCGGCAGCGTCAGATCCTGCAACATATTGCGGTGACCGCTGGGGTGATTGGCCTGGCCCTCGTGCTCTCCGTTGCGGCGCATGTGACCAATACGATGACGCTCTCTAGCCTGAAGGATCAATACCATGATCTGGTGCAGCAGAATCAGGTTCTTCTCAAGAAGATCGGTAAGATTAAGGACTTGGACAAGTTGCGCGAGGATGTGGAGCGCAAGCTCAAGCTGGTCGACACTCTCCAGCACGGTCGCTTCCGTTCGATGGAGACTCTGGTGGCTCTCTCCAAGGCGATTCCGGACAATGTCTGGTTGACCGATGTCGTGGACAAGGGGGGAGAGATTCAGCTGACCGGATTGGGGGAGAGCAACAAGGCCGTGGCAAATTTCATGCGTGCACTCGATCAGTCGCCACTGTTTACCAATGTCAGGCTTCAGGTGATTTCGCGTCAGCAGGTCAACGGCACACCAGTGCGCCAGTTCAGTCTGGCCATGGGACGGGTTGAGAAGAGTGCCGCCAAGAAGGCGAAGGAGGGAACGTAATGGATCTCGATTCCCTGAAAAGCAACCTGTTTGAGGCGCTTCGCCCACTGCTTCCACTGCCGTTGTGGCAGAAGGCTGCTGCCCTTGCACTCGGGTTTCTTCTGATCGGCGGCATTTATTTTTACCTTGGCTGGATGCCGGCGCGTGAAGAGATTGCGCGCCAGGAGTCGCAGGTCAAGCAGCAACGAATGCTTCTGGAGCGCCATCAGCGCATGGCCAGGGATCTTCCCCGGAAGAAGCGGGAATTCGCCGAACTGCAGAAGCAGCTCAGAGTGGCACTGCATATGCTGCCGAAGCAGTCGCAGATTCCTGACCTGCTCGAGAATGTCTCTTGGGCGGGCAAGGACTCCGGACTTGAATTCAGCACCTTCAAACCGCAGAAGGAGACGCAGAAGCATTTTTATGCCGAGGTGCCAGTGGATCTCAGTGTTTCGGGCACCTACAAGCAGCTTCTGACGTTTTTGCGTCGCGTCGGAGAGATGCCGAGAATCGTGGACGTCAAGAATCTCAGTTTGAGCCAAGGTAAGAAGAGTGGCCAGCTCATGGTGAAGGGACAGGCAGTGACCTATCGCTTTATCGACAAGCCGGCCAAAAAGAACGCCTCTCGCCAGAATAGTGGCGGGCATTAGTTCCGGGAGGTTGGGCGATGATTGATCATAAAAACCGTGGAAGAGGGGCGTTCATACCCCCGGTTCTGATGATGTTGGTCATGATGCTGATTATGCCGTTGATCAGCCATGCCGCACAGGTAGAGGGCGTGTCGTTGTCATCCTCGTCAAACGGTGACGTGGTCAGCATTCAGTCTGATGCCACACTGAAATACGAGGTATTCGATCTGAAGGCGCCCTCACGCGTGGTGTTGATGCTGCCCGGGGCATCGCTTAAGAAGGGAATCGAGCCTCTGCGCAACAGCGAGGGACCAGTCAAAAGCATCTTTGCCTCGGCATCGAAACAGGGTGTGAAGGTCGAGATCGGTCTGGACCGGGACCTGAAGTATGATGTCGCCCAGCAGGGTAAGAAGCTGACGTTGCGCTTCGCTGCCTCACCATCCGGATCGGTAGCCGGAAAACGTTCGGCTGCGATTCTGGAGGACCTGAATGTGCGTGACCGAGGCGATGTGACCGAACTGGTACTGCGTGGTCGGCATATGGATGCCAGCCACGATGCGCTGGTCACGAACAATGGCAGGACGATGATTCTTGACCTGTGGGGGGCGACCTCCAAGCTGGCCAAGGAGCACTATCCCGTCGCGACCCAGAAGGTGAAAAGCGTGACAGTTGGTCAGGCAGACGGGCGCGTTCGGCTCGTGGTCAGCTTGGTGCCGGGGGAGAAGGTGCATCATCAGGTCGATGCCACATCGAATGAGATGGTGGTCCGCTTCGGCAAGGTGGCGCCGGCGCTTCAACAGGGTGTCGTGAAGGTGGAGGATGTCCATTTCAAACCGGATGACCGGACTGCCCACCTAATGATACGCACCGATGCCGCCAACCCTGTTGTCAGCCTGCATCAGCAGGGTTCCAACGTGGTGATGGACATCGACAAGGCCGTGCTCGCTAAGGGTCAGCAGCGCTCTCAGGATGTCAGCGAATTCCCTGGCCCCGTGAAGCAGGTCGATGCCTACAAGGTCGACGACAAGGTCCGGATTGTAGCCCGACTGCGCGACAAGGTGGATGTCTCCTCCTTCCAGCAAGGCAATGTGTTGACGGTGACGCTTGAGCCCAAATCGCTGGTCAACGCCCGCAAGAGGGCGGGAGCTACTGGGCAGCATGTCTATACGGGGCAGAAAGTCACCTTCGATTTCAAGGATATCGATATCCGCAACGCGCTGAAGTTGATCGCTGAGATGAGTAATCTGAACATCATCATGTCGGACGACGTCAGTGGGAAGCTGACCATGCGGCTCGTCAATGTGCCATGGGATCAGGCGCTAGACATTATTCTGAGCGCCCGTGGCCTCGGCAAGGAGCGGCAGGGTAACGTGCTGCGTATCGCGCCGGTGAAGGTGCTGGCGGCGGAACGCAAGAGCCGGCTCGATGCCAGAAAAGGCTCCGAGCAGCTTGAACCGCTGATCACTGCAACCATTCCGCTCAATTATGCCAGCGTGAAGGATATCAAGAAGATGCTGGGCGGAAATGCCTCCGGGTCCACGAGTGGTGCGGCCTCCGCATCGCAGTCTCAGACATCGGGGCAGGGCGCTGTCACATCAAACGGAACCCGTTTCAGCCTCCTGTCGCCTCGCGGCACCTTCCTGGTGGACGAGCGTACCAATATGCTTGTGGTCAGGGATACGCGGGAGTCTGTGAACAATATCAAGCGTTTGATTACTGCGCTGGATAAGCCGGTCAAGCAGGTGCTGATCGAGGCGCGGATCGTCGAGGCGACGGACAATTTCACGCGCGATCTGGGTGTTCGCTGGGGGGGGCAGGCGACCAGTAACTCTCCGAACGTGACGATTGGCGGTGCACAGGGTTCGACCAATCCGACGAGCAACACGGCCAATACGGCGACCGCCAGCCAGGGCTATTTGGTCGATCTACCGGCCACCGGTGTGGGGGCCGGAACGGGTGGTGCGATCGGTTTCAACTTTGGCTATCTGCAGGGGCTGGTTAACCTGAACCTAGAGTTGTCGGCCGCGGAGGCGGATGGCAAGATCAAGATCGTCTCCAACCCGCGTGTGGTGACAACAAATCTGAAACCGGCGAAGATCAACCAGGGTTCCGATATCCCGTTCCTAAACAGCAGTAGTGCCAATACCGGTACCACGGTGACCTTCAAGAAGGCGACCCTCGGTCTGGATGTGACGCCGCAGATATCTTCCGATAATCGAGTGATGCTGCACGTGGTGGCGACCAAAGACGCCCCGTCTACTTCATTGGTCCAAGGGAATCCCATCATCTCGACGAAAAAGATCGACACCAATATCCTGATGAATAATGGTGAGACGGTCGTGATTGGTGGGATCTACACGCGTGACAAGGAGAATACGACCAACGGCGTGCCGGGACTTTCCAGGATTCCGATCCTTGGCTGGCTGTTCAAGAAGAACAGCAAGATCGACAAGAAGACGGAGTTGTTGATTTTCATCACACCAACGATTCTGAAGACCGGACCGGCACCTGATTCGGATGTTGCCCAGAGATCCTGACTGCAATGGGCTCCGCATTGATGGTGGCTGCTGATTCCTTTTATGTCAGAATAGCGGCATGAGTTCGGTTCAGCAGGCGGTGGCGCACACCTATCGTGTGGAGCTTGGCGCGCGCGCCTACGATATCCACATTGAACCGGGATGCCTTGGGGAACTGGGAACGGCTGTGACCCGGCTGTTCCCGGATGTATCCCGTTGTCTGGTGGTCAGCAATGATGTGGTGGCACCACTTTACATGCGCCAGGTATGTGAAGGGCTGGCCGAGAAGGGCTGGCAAGTGGCCAAGCACTGTGTCCGCGATGGCGAGAAGTACAAGAATATCGACACTTGGAACGATATTCTGGATGCGTTGATGCAGACGAGACTCTCCCGCAACGAGCCGGTCATCGCCCTGGGAGGCGGTGTGGTCGGCGACATGGCCGGTTTCGCAGCATCATGCTATCGCCGCGGTGTTCCCTATGTGCAGGTGCCGACCACGCTACTGGCCCAGGTCGATTCGAGTGTCGGCGGCAAGACCGCCATTAATCATCCCCACGGCAAAAACATGATCGGTGCCTTCTATCAGCCCCGCCTTGTCTGGATCGATCCGCTTGTGCTCAGCACCCTGAAACCACGGGAGCTGCGTGCGGGCGTTGCCGAACTGATCAAGTACGGTCTGATCCGCGATACGTTCTTCTTCTCCTATCTGGAGGAGCATATCTCCAGCCTTCTTGCATTGGATGAGACGGTGGTTTCTCATGTGATCCTGACATCGTGTCGCCACAAGGCGGAAGTGGTCATGGATGATGAAACGGAGCAGGGAGCGCGTGCCCTTCTCAATCTGGGGCATACCTTCGGCCATGCCATCGAGGCCATGACACATTACAGGCAATACCTGCACGGAGAGGCAGTGGCACTGGGGACCCTGATGGCTGCGCGTCTCTCCGAACGCAAGAGGCTGCTTGAGTCGGGCACCGAGACGAGGATAGCCCGATTGTATGAGGCTACGGGGCTTCCACTGGAGGTTCCTGATTTTTCTTCCGATACGTGGCTAAACGTTATGGGGCATGACAAGAAGAACGTGGGAAGCCGCATTCGTTACATCCTTCTTCGTGGTATCGGCGAGGCATTCATAGCCGATGATGTAAGCGAAGAGGAGATTCGGAGTCTGATCTTATCCTTTAAAGGTGGGTGATGCGGCAGAGGCGCCATTCAGGCGCCTCTGCCGCTGTATAATTATTCGTCGCCCAGGACACCGAACAGATAGAGCAGGTTCTCAAACAGCATGAACACGTCCAGATAGAGCGTCAGCGCTGCAGCGATATATTCGTCGTTGGGGTAATCGCGCAGGATGGTCGAGGTGTCATAGAGGATAAAGGCCGAAAAGAGTAGGACGCCGATACCGGCGCTGACCATTGCGATCATTGAGGACTCGAAGAAGAGATTGGAGAGCCCCAGTACGATCAATCCGATCAGTCCGGTCCAGACAAACCCTTTTAGAAATGAAAAATCCCTTCTCGATGTAAAGGTATAGATGGTCAGGCCCGCGAACGCGACTGCGGTGGTCATGAACGCCTGCATGACGAGTACGCCGCTCTTGGCGGCGACGAAACCGACCAGCGGTGAGATGGCCATGCCGGTGATAGCGCCGAAACCAAGCAGCGCCAGCAGATTGATGCCCGGCTTGTGGCGCAGCGCCTGAACGGCGAACACGCCACCCATCATGATGAACAGCATGATCCAAGGGTGCTGATAGGCGAACACGCTTCCCATGGACATATAGGCACCGACAGATCCGGCCAGAATGCAGAGCGCCAGCATGCCATAGGTTTTGCCCAGAAAGGCGATCCTGGCATCGGCCAGTACATTTGAACGAATGGTTTGTGATTCCATGGGGTTAACCTCCTGTTTGGTTCAGTATGATCTCATAATCTTTCTTAAAAAACCGTGAATGTCCGTACTTCCTGGCGCGGTATCGCGTGCTCCCTGCTATCGAAGATAGGGGTCGTCGCGATCCACGCGTTCCGCCTCGATGATGGTGATGTCACCCGGTGAGGGGTGCGTACCAATATAGTGGCGGATGATCCATTGCCGGAGTGGCGGAACCAGCAACAGGAAACCGATGGTATCGGTGATCAGGCCCGGGGTGAACAGCAGGATGCCGGCCAGTACCAGCATCAGGCCGTGCATGGCATGTTCGGCAGGAACCTCGCCACGGCTGATGCGTTCCTGGGCCCGAAACAGGGTGTTCAGGCCCTGCCAACGGATCAGAAGTCCGCCGATCGCGGCGGTCGCCAGGCAGAGGAAAATGGTGGCAAGTCCCCCGATGGAGGCGCCTACCTTGATCAGTACATAGAGTTCCAGCAGCGGGAGGGTGATGAAGAGCACAAAGAGTAAACGAAGCATACCCCGTGTTATGGGGTTTTGTGCGCAAGAATGCAAGGGGATGACATGCTCCGGGTTTGGAAACAGAGGGATGACTCGAGATGGAGGCTACGGTTGAGGAGGTTCGAGATGTTTGAGCGCATGGCGGATATTGCGGGCGCGCTGGTGTTCTCCCAGTTTGTCGAAGGTAGCGGCGATGCGTTGGTATGTGGTGCGTGCCGGTTTCAGCGCAGCGCTTTTCTGGTACGAGGCCAAGGCCTCTCCGTATGCACCGTTCCGGGTTTCGATATTGCCCAGTATGCTGAAACATGCGGCACATTTGGGGAGTAGTTTCGTCGCCTTTCTGGCATGTGTGAGTGCGCGCTTAATGTTCCCCTGGCCGGCCATGAAGCGGGCATAGCGAATATGGGCAAAACCGTTGATCGGATCCGCCTTCAGAGCCTTTTTGTAGTCGTGTAGAGCCTGTGTTGTATTTCCATCCTGACTGGCGATCTGTGCTAGAAGGTACCAGGGGATGGCCTCGCCCGGGAATTCGCGGGTGGCTGACTGCAGCAGTTTAACCGCCTTTTTGCGGTGATTGTGCTTAAGATAGATATGGCTGAGATTGACGATGCTGGGCAGGTGTTTGCCGCGTTTCAGGTTCTCCTTGTACAGTTTTACCGCCGTATCTTCATGGCCAATTCGGTCCAGCAGTATGGCTAGGTCATATCGGGCATCCAGGTTGTCCGGACGTATCCTGAGCTCTTCGCGCAGCGCCCGCCTGGCTTCGGTGGATTGGCCTGACTCGTAGTAGTGCTGGGCTGCCTCGAAGTAGGTTTCGGCCGCGGCATGAAAAGGCAGGCAGAGAAGCGCGAGGAGTGGCAGATATCTACTTACGTGCAGGAGTGACTCCCATCTGCCCGGTGGTGAGCATCATCTCTTCCATCTTCTGTTGGCTTGCCCGCGGCGAGGGCGGAATCTCCTTCTCCTTGTTCGTCAACTTCCACGGGTTGCGTCGCAGGTCATCGGAGAGTGCTTCGAGATTCTCGGCGGCTTTGCGGAACTCAAAGATCATCCTGTAGAGGTTTTCCCGGTTGTCGGAGAGAATCTGATTGATATGGGTCGATGTCTGCTTTCCTGCCTTGAAGAATTGCGATCCGTTTTCGACTGCCACGGGCATCTGTTGCATGGTGGTATCGAGATCCTTGCGGTGGGATGTTACGAGCTGAGCTACCTCCTCGGTGGTGCGGTGCAGGGTGTCACTGGCCTTGCTTAATGTATGGATCGTGTTGCGTACGTCGCGCCGGTTCTCGCGCAGGATTTTGGATAGATCCTCAATTGCCCGGTTGGAGCTCTCAGCCAGATGGTGAATGTCGTCAACACTTTTGGCCGCCTTGGTCATCAGGGTGTTAAGGCTTCCCCCCTTGTCGAAAGGGATTTTTTTACCGGACGGAAGCGGCGTGGTATCGCCCGGGTCCGCATGCAGCGCAAGATATTTTTCGCCAACAAGTCCGCCCCCCATCAGGGAGGCATGGGTCGTGGCGGGTAGTACGATCCCCGGTTTCAGGCGGATATGTACCAGAGCCCGGTTGTTCTGGAGTTCGATCGACTGGATGCTGCCCACGCGAACACCTGCTAGTCGAACGGCAGTCTGTTCCTGAAGGCCGGAGGCGTCGTTGATCAGCACCTCGGCAGATGTCCCTTTCGGGGCAAACCAGTCGAAATGGCCGATCTTTCCGCCCAGAAGGGCCAGTACGAGCAGTGCGACCAGAACGAAAGCTCCCAAACGGGCCTGATAGTTCATTGGCGTCCCCCTCCGCGACGATGATTCAGTCTTACTCGCGGAAACTCCCTCTCCTGATCATTGCTCATGTACGATTCCCCTGCAAGTGGATCGGCCCCTCGGATCGCCCTTCGACAAATTGTCGAATGATCGGATCCTGGCAGGAGTCCAGTTCATCTGGCGACATCTGCCTGAGATTTCGGCCCTGGTAGAGCATGGCGATACGGTTTCCGAATGTTCTGGCCAGCATCATGCTGTGGGCGATGGTCAATGATGTGACATTGAACTCGCTGTGCA
>Ga0209918_1000848_pt1 | contig 18455 bp, 19 predicted proteins | sample SalPonD_shore_MG_FD_185712 | JGI IMG/M metagenome (GOLD analysis project Ga0209918, IMG submission 185712) | Salt pond soil microbial communities from South San Francisco under conditions of wetland restoration - Salt Pond MetaG... | ecosystem: Environmental > Aquatic > Marine > Intertidal zone...
GACCTCCGTCTCGGGGACCGTTCATGCCTGAACACCCCACAACGTAGGCACCTGGCGGGTGTTTTTCATCCCCCTCTGCGTCCCCCGGCGCAGGATCCAGGTTTAAACGTGCGCGCAGCCGATCTGTACGCGCTGCATGGGTTGGCGTTCCTGCGAGCAGTGCGAGACGATCTGCCCTGGGCGCGCGCCGATGAGTGGACGACTGAAATGCTGCTCCCGCTACTGGATGCGTTCGCCCCCGGCTTCCAGCGTTGGGCGCAGCAGCTCGAGCGTGGTCAGTACTTCGACCCTCCGCCGCGCTGAAGGGCAGCCTGACCCGAGCTCGAAGCCGCCGCCGCGCGCCGGGTGTTCTTCGTAGAGTTGCCACCACGCTACCGCGCCGCGCAGCCTGAGCGTATAACGTGAGCGCTCATATCACGTATCGGAGGAGAGCTCTACTGTGGATATTCATCATCAAGTCGCGATAATTGCTCCCGCAACGCGCATATACGAAGAAATCGCCTTGCCGGAAAACATCGGCAATTGGTGGGATGAACAGGCGGTTGTGGAAACGCCGGAGGGCACCGTATTGGAGCACAACCCTGGCGAAGATCATGGGGTAGTACAGCTTAGAGTGGTGGAGTCCATCGCGAATATGCGCGTGGAATGGGAATGCATCAGCAAGCACCCGACGACTAGCCCGGCCTCCGCCTGGACCGGAACGCGCTTTAAGTTCGAACTTACGGAGCTGGAAACTCCCGCGTCGAAGATCTTGCGTTGCTTCGCCGATCTGGACGGCGAGCAAATATCGACGCTCGACTTCTACCACTCCCATTACCCTGAAGGCAGCGAGTTTCTCGGATTCAACAATTTTGCGTGGGGCCAGGTCCTCCAGGGCTTGAAGAATCAGTGCGAATCTCATCCAAAGGACAGCTGACAATTGCATGGAGAGAGACGCATTTTCCACTACGCCCCTGAGGCCGGGCTCCCGGCTCCCGACAAGCTGAAGTGAGGGACTCCATGGAGATCACCGACATCCTGACCCGGCTGGGCGGCGTGAGCTTGATCGCCCGTGAGCTGGGCGTGAGCGAGGAGCGGGCGGCGATCGGCGCCGCCGCGGCCGGGACAGCGGGCGCCGGCGGGCTGGCCTCGCTGCTGGACCTGAACCGCGACGGCAACCCTCTCGACGACATCCTGTCCCTGGCCGGCACGGCGCTGCGCTGACCGCGGCCGGCGCCCTGACGGGCGGTCGGGCGGAGGGAGGAGCGGGCTTCTTCGACGGAGAGGAGTGCGGACATGAGCTGGATCGTGACCCTGATCATCGGCGGCATCGTCGGCTGGCTGGCCAGCATCATCATGAAGACGAACGCGCAGATGGGGCTGATCGCCAACGTGCTGGTGGGAGTGGGCGGCTCGCTGTTGGGCTACTGGATCGCGGGCCTCCTGGGCATGGCGCCCAGCGGCGGCATCGGGCGCTTCCTGGTGGCGCTGGCCGGCGCGGTGGTCCTGCTGTTCATCCTGCGAGCGGTCGGCATGTTTCGGACCGCGTAGGGGAACGCGTCGGTCCCTTCCGCACCTGCGCGCGGAGCCGGGTCAGCTGGTGCGGGTGCTCACCCGGTCGGCACGGGAAGCGGTCCGCCGGACGCACTCAGTCCGTGGTACCACTCCCGGGGGCAGGTCAGCCGGGTGACGAGCTCGCCTCGGGCACGCTGACCAGCATGCTGAAGCAGGCGATGCGCGAAGCTATCGAGTTCCACGTCGCCGGGCTGCAGGAGCCGGGGCGCGGGGATTCCCGAGCCGCAGACTTCGGCCGACTACGTCGAGACCTCGGCCTGGTCCGGCAGCTCGAGGCGACTCCGGTTCGCAAGAGAGTTCCGGACAGGCGCTGGCAGCGGACGCGGACTACATTATGATTCGTGCGCGCTGGACGCGGCGGCCCTGGCGGCCGGGAAGTAGAAGCGCCGACCGTTGAACGGCCTGTCTCGATCCGGTGAGGAATCCCAGGTGCGCATCGCGTCTCACGGCAACGGCTGCAGGACAGGGATCTCGAGGCTGAGGTCATCGCCTGTCCGGTCCATGAGTGCACCCACCGACCCGAGTTCACTGCCTGGACGTCGACCACGGACTGGACGGCGAACGCGAAGCCTCCTCGCGGCCTGCCTCGCGCTCGCGCCCTCTGCCGCCGCGGCCCAGGCCGGCGGGGCGGGACCGCCCGGCGCCGCCGCGCTGGCCGACGCTGCCTGGCCGCCCCCGGGCATCCGTCTCGCCCGGGAGCTCGCCGCCGCCGCGCCGGACGTCCGTTGGGCCCCCGACGGCCGGCTTCTATACTCCGTTCGACGGCGAGAAGGAATCTCCTGGCGGGCGCTCGACCCGAAGACCGGGACGGAAGCTCCGTATACGCCGCCCGCCGGGCCTTCTGCTCCGCGCCGCCGCGTCGTGCACGCGGGCCTGTTCACCTACCGCCCCCCCGTCTTCGAGGCGGCCTCCCCGGATGGCCGATGGTTCGCCGGGACGCACGGCGGAAACGTCTGGGTGCGTCCGGGCATCGGGGACGACAGCGTGCAGGCGACGGCGGATGGGACGGCGGACTTCGGCTACGACGTCGACGGGGCCAAGTGGTCGCCCGACGAGCGGGTTCTGGCCGTGAAGAAGCTGGACGCGCGCGGCGTGCCGACCGTCCCACTGGTGGACTGGAACGCCCCGGGGCAGCCCGTCGCCCGCCACCCCTACAGCCGCGCGGGGGAGCCCATCGAGCGAGCGGAGCTGTACGTCGTGGACCGCACGGGGGGCGATCCGGTCCGGGTCGGGCCCGGTAGCTCGGATGCGCCGTACGTTTACATCGTGGGCTGGAGCCGGAACGGCCGGGAGCTCTACTTCACGCGCACCACCCGGCTCATGAAGCAGGTCACGCTTCTCGCTGCCGACTCCCGGACCGGCCGCGCCCGGACGATCCTGACCGAGACCTCCCCCACGTACGTCGGCGGCCCCGTCATGCTGCGCGGCAACGACCTCATCCTCGACGTTTTGCGGCCGTTCAGGCTTCTGTCGGACGGACGGCGGCTGATCTGGACATCGGCGCGCGACGGTTGGCATCGACTCTACCTGTATGACGTGGCGGGCAAGCTGATCCGGCCCCTCACGCCTTCGGGATCCGACGTGGCGGGCATCCAGGCCGTCGACGAAAGGCGCGGTCTGCTCTACTACACGGCTCCCGTGGACTCTGCGCACCCGTACGACATCGCCCTCTTCCGCGTCCGGCTCTCGGGAGGTGACCCGCAGAAGCTCCTCACCGGCCCCACTTTCCCGAGGTTTCGGGGGCTCGCGTTCGATTCGGCTCGTGATTTCTTCTGGGTGCGGCGCGGGGGCGTGGACCGCGCACCCGTGGTCGAGGTACGCCGGGCGGATGGTCGTCTGGTCCGGACGCTGTGGTCGGGCGAGGCCATCGCCCGGGCGGCCGGCTGGAAGCCGCCCGAGCCGGTCACGGCGAAGGCGTCCGACGGGAAGACCGACCTCTACGGCCTCCTGTTCAAGCCCCGCGGCTTCGAGCCCAGGAGACGGTATCCCGTCGTCCTCGACGTCTACCCCTTCGACTCCCACGTCCCCCGCACCCTCTCGGCCGGCGCCTCCGATCAGGCGCTCGCGGACCTGGGCTTCATCGTCATGGTCGTGGACGGGCGGGGCGCTGGAGGGCGGGGTCTAGCGTTCCGGGATGCTTTCTACGGCGAGTTCGGTCAGCACGAGGTGGCCGACCAGGTGGCGGCCCTGAAGCGGGTCGCAGCCGACCGACCCTGGATGGACATGGACCGGGTGGGCGTGATGGGGGGGTCCTGGGGCGGCTACGAGACGCTCCGCGCGATGGTATTGGAGCCGGACCTCTTCCGCGCTGGCGTGGCCAGCGCGCCCGCCGCGGACCTCCGCCGCTTCCGCGTCTCCATCGAGCCGTTCATGGGATGCCTGCCGAAGGACTGCCCGGACGCGTACGACCGGGGTGCGGTCACGCCACTCCTGGACCGGCTGAAGGGCAAGCTCATGATCCTCCACGGTACCCGCGACGATGACGTCCCCTTCGGTGAGACGATGGACCTGGTGGCCGCGCTGCGTCGCGCGGGCAAGCCGTACCAGCTCGTAGTCTTTCCCGGTGGCGACCATAGCATCTCCTGGCGTCCCGACCGACCGTACTGGTGGCTGCGGGCCACGGGGTTCCTGCGGGAGAGCCTCGGAGGACCGGAAGCGAGGTGATGAGGAAGCCGGCTCTTCCTGATCGGGGCAGTGCCTGACGTCGAGTCGCGGACGGTGGTCGCGCAGGGACTGGCGGGGTCGATCGTGGTGACGACGTGCTCTGACGCTCGGGCTGAGCCGCGTCCGCCGGAGAGGGAGGGCGAATCGGTCACCTGAGATGGGCAAGGAGGGGAGAGAGGAGGAGCACGGTCCGGCCGAGCGAATCGCGCGAAGGAAGGCTCCGAGGACCTCACCTGCCGACTCCGGCTTGCCGTGCTGATAGGGCCGCAGCCGTTTCGGCACCGAGCGAACCCGCCGGCGGGCCGGGAGCCGGGGGAGCACAGGGTCGCAGAGGTGGGCGGCGGCCACGGCCATCCGCCGGGTGTCGCAGGCGGGGCATACTCCCCGGCTCTTGCCGCTGAAGGCCAGGAGCGTCTAGAGTCACCACGAGTCGCATCGGATGCGACCGAATCCGGGGGCCGGGAGTAGGGCTGTGCCACCGGAGGGTGACATGTCTCGAACGAACGCTCCACTCCGACGCTCGATCGGCCTTACCGGTGTCGTTCGCTGGCTCGGCACGGTCGCCGCCGTGATCGCCGTCGGCGCGGCGTTCGCCGGCGGTCGCTATGCCGTGGGAATCGTCGGCGCGGTGTGGGTCGTCGCCGCCGTGGCGCTCGGATACCGGGCCCGGCGCGCTCGTCAGGCAGCCGGTGCCCCGGTCTCTCCGCACAAGCCCTTGTGAGGCGGGTGCCGTCCAACAACCGCTTGACGCCGGCGGCGCGCGTAGAGTGGAGAATGGATCCCGTTGTCAGTGCGCCACCTTGCTTCCAGGTCCGTCAGGAAGCTGTGGATACGTCTCGCGCAGGCTGTTACCGAATCCGGAAAGGGCAGCCTCGACCGCGAGGGTCTGGTGGAGGCCGGGGCCATCGGCCGGCTCCCCCGATCTGCCCGGCTGCATAGCGACGGGCGCCTCCGATTCGGGGGTGAAGCAGGATATGCGTGAAGCTGACAGGCGCCGGCGGCTGAAGCGCAAACCCGCTGGCCTGACGCTGAGCCCCTCGCGATCAGAACGCGCTGCGCATGGGCGAATGGGAGGCGCGCGTATGAGAAGAGGCACACGCTGCAGGCGGAAGCCAGGTAACTCGGCGGATCGCCCTCGTCGTCCTGTCCTTCTGTCCCTGGGCGCCGTTCTGGCGGCCGTCTTGCTCGGGGCCTGCGGGGGGGAAACGGGGCGCCAGGTCCAGCCGAACGCCGGGCACTTCCTGGGCGAGGTCGACTTTCCCATCAGCTGCTCGGAGCGAGCCCGGGGGGAGTTCGATCGAGCCGTCGCCCTGCTGCATCACATGACGTATCCACAAGCACGGGAGGCATTCGAGCGAGTCGCAGAGACCGATCCGAAATGCGCGATGGCACACTGGGGCGTCGCGGTCACCCTGTTTCAGCCGCTGTGGCCGACGCGTCCGGGCCCCGCAGAGCTTCAGCGGGGCTGGGAGGCGGTGCAGAAGGCCAGGTCCCTTCAGCCGCCGACCGAGCGGGAGCGACTCTTCATCGCTGCGGCGGAGGCGTTCTTTCTCGAACCGGCGTCGTCGGATTATTGGCTCCGCATCCGCCGCTGGGAGCAGGCCACAGAACAGGTCCATGCGACGTTTCCGGATGACCCCGAGGCGGCCGCGTTCTACGCTCTGGCCCTGCTGGCGACCGCTCCCACCGATACGATTTCTCGGGATCATTCCGACCGGGCCGCCGCCCTCCTTCTTCGCCTGTACGAGCGGAATCCGGACCACCCGGGCGCCATGCACTATCTCGTTCATGCCAACGACGTACCGGGACGCGAGCGGGAATCGCTGGAGATCGTACGCAAGTACGAAGGTGCCGCTCCGCGCAACCCCCATGCGCTCCACATGCCGACCCACATCTACACCCGCCTCGGCGACTGGAACGGGGTGGTCCGGGGAAACCTGAAGGCCGCGGCGGCCGCCGTGGAGCACCCGGCGGGCGACCACGGACAGTTCATTTGGGACGAGCTCCCCCACGCGATCGAGTACCTCATCTACGCCTACCTCCAGCAGGGCGCGGATGACGCGGCCGCCGCGCAGTTGCGCCGGCTTCACGGGACGGCCCGGTTGCAACCCAGCTTCAAGACGGCTTTCCACCTGGCGTCCACGCAGGCCCGCTACGCACTGGAGCGGCGCGCCTGGAACGAGGCGGTGTCGCTCATGCCCCGCGAGCCTGCGACCCTCGACTGGGACCGTTTCACCTGGCCCGAAGCGATCACGGACTTCGCGCGCGGACTGGGCGCGGCGCACCTGGGCAGACTCGGCGAGGCCAGAGCAGCCGGCGAGCGTCTCGAGGAACTCGAAGCGGCGACCCGCGAGGCGGGGGAGGCCCTGTTTGCCCGGAACATCCGCGTGCTCCGCCTCGAGCTGGACGCCTGGATCGGCCACGCGGCAGGGCAACGAGAGGCCAGCGTCGCGCTGATGCGCGAGGCCGCCGAGCTCGAGGCCTCGACGCCCAAACACCCGGTGACGCCGGGACCCACGCTCCCCGCCCACGAGCTCCTGGGAGACCTGCTCATGGAGCAAGGGCGGCCGACGGAAGCCCTCGCGGCGTACCGGCGATCGATCGAAGTCTATCCCCGGCGTTTCAACAGCCTGCTGGGCGCTGCTCGGGCCGCACGCGCGCTCGGTGACGCGTCGCTGGCGCGCACCTTCTATCGAGAGCTTCTCGAAGTTGCCGATGGCGGGACGCGGCAGCCCGCCATGAGGGAGGCCCGGAATTATGCGGCTCAGTCGGGGTGATGGAGGCGCACGACCCGCGCCTCTGCCGCGTGCCGCCCAACCAGGGGAGGCAGCGGACGGGGCGGTGCGGGGGCGTCGATTCCGGACGTCAGGCGCCAGGGAGACATCGTGACCGTCAAGCGTATGGACAATGTCGGCATCGTGGTGGAGGACATCGATGCCGCCGTCGAGTTCTTCACCGAGCTCGGCCTTACGCTCGAAGGCCGCATGCCCATCGAAGACGAATGGGCGGGCCGCGTCACCGGAGTGCGCGGCCAGCGGGTCGAGATGGCCATGATGCGCACCCCCGACGGCCACAGCCGCGTCGAGCTCTCGCGCTTCGACGCCCCCGCCATCGCGTCCGATCACCGCACGGCACCCGTGAACTCGTTGGGATACCTGCGCGTCATGTTCACCGTCGAGGACATCGACGACACCCTCGCCCGGCTCAGAAGGCTCGGCGCGACGGTGGTCGATGAAGTCGTCGATTACGAAGACACCTACCGGCTCTGCTACATCCGGGGGCCCGAAGGAATCCTCATAGGGCTCGCCCAGGAGCTCGGGCAGCAGCTCTCCCGATAGAATCCCAAGTCCCCGAGGGGACCCGCTCGCGGGACGGCCGCATCGGGCCGGGCCCGCCTGCGGACTTCGAGGGCCGGGCCCGCCTACCGAGAGCCCACGGACTCGAGGTACTCCTGATCCCGCAGGATCCAGAGGTCGTCGTAGTGCGCGGCTACGTCGTGGCATTGCCAGCACATCGGCACGCGTCCGGCGGCCAGCACCTTTCCGTCGGCGGCGTACTGGCCCCAGAACCAGTCCCGGTGCTCGGGGCTGTAGCCCGGGACCTTGTACATGATCGTGTGGGCCCGGAGCTTTCGGTCGGGGCCGAAGTTCTCCTTCACGATGATCGATCCGGCCGGCATGACCGAATCGCGGCGGGTGAGGGCCCGATAGACCGCCGGGTCCACGTACACCGTGAGGAGCGCGCCGTGGGGCTCCTCGCCCCTGAAGAAGGGCTTCTTGCCGGGCCACAGCGGCCAACTCGTGTAGTCCGCCTTCGTCACGTAGGCCCACAGCGCCTGGCCGGTCGTGTCCGGCGGATCGGCCGGAGCCGCGCCGGTGTCACGCGCCGCGGCGCCGCGGTCGGTTCGCGCCGCGTCCGCGCTCGCGCGCGCCTGGCCCGCGCAGCCGGCTCCGAGGGCCGCCAGCGCGAGCGTGACCGCTCCGCAGAGCACCCGACCACCGCGTGCGCGACGTCGTCTCCTCTCCATGCTCGCCACTTCCTTTCGTTCGGTAGGAGGCCTCGAATGCTACTCCGCGAGGTCGCAGGTCACCCGCGGATTGCCGATCGCGAACATGCCACGGGGATTGTGGCGCCAGATCCAGATGTGAAGTCCGTAGATTCCCGGTCCCGGCTCGAGCTGGAACGGTACACCGAACAGATCCGGCGGCTCGGTCCCATGTGATAGCTGCCACATCGGAACCGGAGTCGCGAGTGCCGCGGCGACCAGCGTTCGCCGGCCGTTCGATTCCGGCTCGTAGAGGAGCACGTCGGGTCGAGACGGATCGAGCACACCATCGGTGATCCGATCGTGGTTCACGTACGGGATGCCGATGTGCGTCTCGGCGCCGGACTCGGTCGCCAGGACCTCGCATCCGAAGGGTGCCGGCCCGAATCCGTCGGCGAGCGCCGATCCCACGTCGTGGTAGCGGGCGGTCACGCGTCGCAGCTCGGCGAGCGTCCTTTCGATCTCGGAGCTCGCGAGCGAGGGGCTTCCGAGTGCCGGCGTCACGGATCGCGACGTGGACGGACCCGTGGGCCCGGCGGGCGCGGCATCGGCGCACGCGCCTGCGATCAGTGCGGCGATCCCGATCGCCATCGCGCGACGGACGGGTCGCCCTTCTCGTTCGAGCATGGCCATTCTCCCTCCCTTCAGAGCGTGACGTCACCTCGAGCCGGTCTCCGAGGGCTTTCCTTGCCGCCGTAGAAACCGCCCGCCTATATTTTTTCGGATCCGGACTCCATGCGGTGGCCAGAGGACGCGACGGGCCACCCCCCTCGGCGCGTCCTCACCCTGTAATACCGGAAACCGGGGAGCGACCGGCTCACGGGAAGCGCCCGCCCCACGGCGTCGCGCGACCCCGGTCGCCGATGCATCCGGAGGGCCATGGACGATCTGACGAGCCTGCTCGAGGCTGCTTCCAGGGGTGACCACGAGGCCTTCGACCGGGCGTACGCGCTCGTCTACGACGAGCTGCGCGGACTCGCGCACGCCCAGCGGGCTCGCTGGGAGGGCCAGGAGACCCTGAACACCACGGCTCTGGTCCACGAGGCCTACCTCAAACTGGCGGCCTGGACCGGGGCCGACTGGAACGGCCGGGGCCACCTCCTGGGCATGGCGTCGCGGGCCATGCGGCAGGTGCTGGTCACCTATGCCGAGCGCTGGCAGGCCGTCAAACGCGGCGGCGACCGCGAGCACCTCCCCCTGTCGTCCGACCAGCTTCCCGGCGTCGCACCGCAGGCCGCCGAGGAGACGCTGGCCGTGCACCGCGCCCTCGAGCGCCTGGAGCGGATCGATCCGCGCCAGGTGCGCGTGGTCGAGTGCCGCTTCTTCGCCGGGCTGTCGATCCCGGAGACCGCCGAGGCCGTCGGCGTCTCGCCCGCCACCGTGAAGCGCGACTGGCGCCTGGCGTGCGCCTGGCTGCGCCGCGAGCTGGCCGGTCTCGCCGAGGCCGGCGTGCAGGGCCCCTCGTGAGTCCCGAGGGGTGGGATCGCATCCGGACGCTCTTCCACGCGGCGCTGGAGCTGCCCGAGCCGGACCGCCGGGACTTCCTGCGAGCCCGCTGCGGAGAGGATCGGGAGACGCTGGCCGAGGTGGAGGCTCTGCTGGCCGCCGACCGGGGAGCGGCCGAGTACCTGGCGACGCTCGCCGAGCGCTCTCGCCGGCTCGCGGCTTTGCCACCGCCGCCGAATCCCGCTTCGCCCGGCGCGGGTTCCGTCGGGCCGACTCTGGCGCCCGGAACGCTCGTGTCCCACTACGAGATCGAAGCGCTTCTGGGGAGCGGGGGGATGGGCGTCGTGTACCGCGCCCGGGACGTTCGACTCCAGCGCACGGTGGCCCTGAAGTTCCTCCCTCCGTGGCTGGCCGGGGCCGGCCACGCCCGGGAACGCTTCCTCGCCGAGGCCCGCGCCGCCGCCGGCCTCGAACATCCCAACATCTGCCCCATCTACGAGATCGGCAAGACGCGGGGCGGACAGTTGTTCATCGTCATGGCGCACGTGGAGGGCGAGTCCCTTCGCGATCGCATCGCCCGCGGTCCGCTCCCACCTCGACGAGCGGTGGAGATCGCTGCCCGGATCGCGCGGGCGCTGGGCTGTGCCCACGCCCACGGCATCGTGCACCGGGACGTCAAGCCGGAGAACGTGATGGTCGATGCCGGGGGACGCGTGAAGCTCGTCGACTTCGGGATCGCGAAGCTGGCGGACGCGGCGCCTGCGAGTCCGGGCGCCACACGCGGCACGTGGGCGTACATGTCGCCCGAGCAGGTGCGCCGTGGGGACGTCGATCCCCGCACCGACCTGTGGGCCCTGGGCGTGGTGCTGTACGAGATGCTGGCCGGACGGAGACCCTTCTGCGGCGAATCCCACGTCGAATTGGCGCACGCCATCACGCACGACGCGCCGCCGCCCCTCCGGACGCTGCGCCCCGGCCTCCGGGCCGATCTGGAGCGGGTCGTGATGCGGGCGCTGGCCCGGGACGCCGGAAGGCGATACCAGACCGCCGGGGAGCTCGAGGACGCGCTGCGAACGCACGGGGCCGGACGGTCGGGGCGACCGCCGATGGCCCGGACCGCCGTCATGGCCGCCCTCCTCGTCGCGGCCGGGCTGCTCGGCTGGCGGGAGTACTTCGCTCGTGGCCGGGCCGCGGAGCCGCCACGGGCGGCCGCGGCGACCGTGCGCGCGGCGGGAGCCGCGCCTGCCCGCTCCGTCGCCGTCCTGCCCCTCACCGACCAGAGCGGGAAGCCGGAGGACCGGTACTTCTCCGACGGACTCTCGGAAGACCTGATCATCGCGCTGAGCCAGTCGCCGGAGCTCCGCGTGATCGGCCGCGAGTCCTCCTTCCGGTTCCGGAGCGGCGACCTCGACAGCCGCGCCATCGGGGAGAAGCTGCGCGTGGCGCACCTCCTCGAGGGAAGCGTGACCCGGATGGGGGATCAGGTGCGTCTGCGAGCGGAGCTGGTCAGAACCTCCGACGGATCCACGATCTGGTCGAAGTCCTACGACCGGCCGTACCGGAACCTGTTCGCCCTGCAGGACGAGCTGGCCGCGGCCGTGGCGAGAGCCCTGCAGGCACGGCTCCTCGGCGGGGAGCACGGCGGGCCCGGTCCGACGGACCGGCCGCCGAGCGGAAGCCTGGAGGCCTACAACGCCTACCTCGAAGGCAACTTCGACTTCCAGCACTACAACGAAGCGGCCTTCCGGAAGGCGATCGATCATTACCGGCGGGCCATCGAGCTCGACCCGTCGTACGCGGCCGCCTGGGCCGAGCTCTCCTACACCTGGATCCGCCTCGGCGTCGGCTATCGCGGCGGCGCGGAGCTCCGCCGCATCTACGACAGCGCGGACGTCGCGGCGACGCGAGCGCTGGCCCTGGATCCGAACCTCGCGGCGGCGCACCGGGCGCGCGGCGCCGTGATGGGCTACGCCGCGTGGGACTGGCGCGGCGCCGAGGCCGAATACCGGCGGGCCAGCGAGCTGGCACCCACCAGCGCCCGCGAGAAGAGTCTCCAGGGCATCGTGGAGGCGATCCTGGGCCGACTGGACTACGCGCTGAAGCTGAAGCGCGAGGCGCTCGCCACCGAGCCCCTGTACGCCCGGGGCTACGGTCAGCTGGCCAACGTACTGCTCGGACTGGGACGCTACGATGAGGCCCGGAGCGCGCTCCTCCGTGGCCTGGAGCTGCAACCGACCGCGGCCGTGTTCCACGCCTGGCTGGCCGAGACGGAGATCCTGCGGGGCGACACCGCCGCCGCCCGGCGCCAGGCGCTGCAGGAGCCGTCCCCGTCGTGGCGGCGCTTCGCCCTGGCCATGGCCTACGCCGCCAACGGGGATGCCGTCCGCGCCGATTCGGCGCTCCGGATGCTCATCGCAAGGAGCGCGAACAAGCAGGCCTACCAGGTGGCCGATGTCTACGCGCTGCGCGGCGACGCCGACCACACCTTCCAGTGGCTGGACCGCGCGCGCCGGCAGCGAGACCCGGGGCTCACGGACCTGCTGTTCGACCCCCTCCTCCTGCGCTACCGGGCCGACCCGCGCTTCGACGGCCTCCTGCGGGAGGTGGGGCTCTCGCCACGGGAGTCGGGGACGAGGTAGCGGCGGGCCGGATAGGCGGCACGGCCCGGACAGGACCCCCGGGGGGCGTGCCGACGTGACGGCGGACAGGTTGCCCGTAGTCTCCGACCCCGGCTTCGCCACCGGGTGCCTCCGCGTCGACGGTCGACACGGGGTCTGCGGGCTCGGGCGGCCCCTTGAATCCGAAGCGCTCACAGGTCGAAGAGAGTGCGCCCTGGCGCGCGAGCGGCTACCCGTCCTGTTGTCGGATTCGCGCGACCGTGGACCTCGAGGCCGACGCCGAGGCCGACGCGGCTCGTGGCGAGGCGCTTCGGTGTATGTTAGCATCTAAGGGTACGGAAGCCTCGGGCCGGGACGCGTGATGCCAACCATTTCCGACATCTCCGGACCGTACCGGATCTTCTTTTACAGCTTCGATTGCAACGAGCCAAAGCATGTGCATGTCGAGCGTGATCGGTCCACGTGCAAATTCTGGCTGGACCCGTTGGTTCTCGCTCGCAACCATGGCTTCGCTCCGCGCGAGCTCAACAGGATCCGGGCTTGATCGAGTCCCACATCCAAAGGATCTCCGATGCCTGGGACGAACACTGCGGCCACGTCTGAACCCGTGGCGACCGACGTCGAGGTGACCGACGACGAGATCATCGCACGCTTGACAGACGGCCGGACGATCAGCGTTCCGCTCGCGTGGTCGTGGCGCTTGAGCGAAGCCACGCCCCAAGAGCGCAGCAACTTCCGTCTTATTGGAGCTGGTCAAGGCATTCACTGGCCCGACGTTGACGAAGACATCAGCATCCGAGGCATGCTGGACGGCACCCCGGCTCCGCCGCCAGCCAGGAAAGCTGCTTCCTCGACGTAGGGTGCTGCCGCACCAATCTCGTATTTCCAATCAGCGGGGGCACGTTTCTGATAACGTCCCCGCGGTTGCCGAAGCCCGCGAGTCCCAGCGAGCGGGCGTCCCGAAGGGCGAGCCATCCGTCCAGGGCGGCGAAGCGGCGGCCGCCGTGTTATGCGGAGTCCGGGCCACGCGCCTGCTCCATCAGCGCCAGGAAGTCTTCCTCGCCCAGAATCGCGATTTCGTAGCCGTCATTGACTAGCTGCTCCGCCTGTCGGTGCTTGGAGCTCTTGGCACGACCCTGCGTCCTACGAAGATCTTGCGTGCCTACTACCAGTAGCGGGGTTCTACCCCGTTTTTGCGGACAGTTGAGTTAGGGCACTCTCCTCCTCCTGGAGGGCGTCGAGCCGACGCTGGATTCTCGGGTTGTGAAAGCGCTCGATGTAGTCGAAGACGTCGGCCCGGGCATCGGCCACCGTGCGGTACCGGCGTCGGTTGATACGCTCGCGCTTGAGCATGCCGAAGAAGCCCTCGGCCGGAGCGTTGTCGCCGCAATGGCCGATGGCGCTCATGCTCAGGGTGATGTTGTGGTCCTCGAGGAACTGCTGGTACTCGTAGGATGTGAACTGTGTGCCCCGGTCCGAGTGCAGGATGACGGGCCTGCGCCCAGGTCGCTGCCAGCAAGCCATCAGCACGGCCCGGAGAACGAGCTGGCGGTCCTGCCGGGTCGACATCGACCACCCCACGACCTTGCCCCCGAACAGGTCGAGCACGACGCACAGGTAGAGCCAGCGCTCGGCCGTGTAGATGTAGGTGATGTCGGTGACCCATTTGGTATTGGGTTCGGTCGCGGTGAAGTCGCGCTCGAGGTGATTGCGGACGTACGCCGGTCGCTCGCCGCTGGCCTTCCGCCGCCACTGTCGCTTCTGGGGGATTCCCTTCAGGCCGTCGTTGGCCATGAGCCGGGCCACGCGGTTCAGGCTGGCAGGCTCTCCTTCGCCCCTCAAGACCTCGTGCATTCGGGGCGCACCCATCACACCGTCGCTCTCTTCATGCAGCTTTCGGATCCGCACCAGGAGACGCCGATTGTCCCGCTCTCGGTCGCTCAGTCCGCGCTGAGTCCAGGCATAGAACCCGCTCCTCGAGACCCTCAGGCAGCGGCACATCAGCTGAACCGGGTACAGGCCGCGACAGCGCTGAATCGACTCGTACTTCACTTCGACTCGCTGGCGAAGAACGCTGCCGCATCGCGCAAAAAATCCCGCTCCCGCTTCACCCTGGCCAGCTCACGCTTTAGGGCCATGAGCTCCTGGTCTCGAGCCACGCCGGGGCCCGGGAAGGCGTGGCCCTCACCGTCGACCTCACGCCGCCACCGAAACAATTGACTCGTACTCACTCCGACGTCCCTGGCCACCTGGGCCACGCTCGTGCCCGCCTGCCGGGTCAGTCTGACCGCCTCCCGCTTGAACTCCTCGCTGTACCTTCGTCGCTTGGCCATGACACTCCTTTTCGCCCAAGATGGGCTCTCTCGGAAGTGTCCGCATTACCGGGGTAGAACCCGCGTGACGCTTCGCGACAGGGAGTTGGCCACGTCACATCCGGCTGCTGCCGCTAGCTCTGCTGCCTCTCGCCGAGGTATCGACATCTCGCCGGTGAAGACGACCCGCTCCCCCACTAGTGGGCCGTCGGGTTGCCCCGAGCGGGCGATTGGGCCTGCAATGGGTTGCCGTGACCGGGCGATCCAATCCCCGATGCCCAAGCCCGAGGCCTGGACGGCGCGGCAGAGGATGGTTCCGCTGGCTATGGCATCGGAGAGCGCATCGTGATGATTGAGCGGGATGTCGAGGGCCTGAGCGAGATTGGCAAGTCCGTAACCCCGGTGGGCGTATTCGTCCCAAGTTCTGCGTGCGACCTTGGCCGAATCGATCCACTGCGCGTCGAGACCGGGCAGGTCGTAGCGTCGAGCTGCGCGGCGTAGTGCGACACGATCAAACGGCATGTGATGAACCACGATCGTGTCGGACAATCGGCCTGAGATCTCCGGGTACAGGTCTGGGAACGCAGGGCGTCCCTCAACGTCCGCCTCGGTGATCCCGTGGATGGAAACGTTCGTTGCATCGAAGTAATCCTCGGGATTGACCAGCGACGTCCAGGTCTCTTGCACGCCGTCATCGTTGAACACCGCGAGTCCAATCTGGCAGATGGAAGCCCAGTCAGCGTTCGCAGTCTCGACGTCGACGGCGACAAATGCCACAGTCCTACCTATTGAATCTGTACGGATTCCGCATAACGTCCCGGCGGGTGGCGAACCTGCGGTAAGCTCAAGGGCACGCCTTGGCGGCTCCCCATCCCTGACCCTTCCTCGTTCCAGGTTTCCGAAAAGCTACCGCAGGTCGCCGCGAGGACGCGCGAGCCGCCGCCCGACCTGTTCGACGCCCGGTCCAACGCCTGGTCGAGTAGCCGACGCGCTTATCAGGACCTCTCGGCCCAAGTGCTACCGGCCCCCGGCCGTGGAGCTCGCTTCTCCGTCCATGCGCACTTCAAACGCGTTGGAGGTCGTGAGGCTGTCGGGCGCGGGCCGGCAGGCCGAGTCCCGGCATAAGGTGGCTTTGTATTGCAGCCGGAACCGTCCTTCCATGACTCCGATCGGCGCTCCGGTTGCCTCCTGCACCATTCTCGGGCCGAAGACATGGAAGGTGTCCGTTCGGAGCCCTCCAGGCGGCAGCGCCAGTCGATGTGCCCACTCGCTCCTGGGGCCGGACAGCACCTTGGCCACCGCCGCACAGGCCCACACAGGGTCATACGCCGACGCTTGCTGTGACTCCGTGTCCGCAAGCTCGATCCCGTATATGGGCTTCCTTCTCAGCGGCATGCACGGATGCAGGTGCATAGTATCGGCCGCGAGGTTGTGGAGAGAGGCGATCACGGTAAACTGGCAGAGGATCTCCTTCTCTCCACTGTGATTGCATCTGGCCACGTAGGATGACCGGTCGGTCTGAACCGGGGTGGTCTGCTGTCGAAGGCTCCCGACGGCGGCAGGGGTCGCGCCGCTCAGGAGTGCTCCAAACACGACGAGCGGAAGTAGTTTGCCCATGCGGCACCTTTACTGAGGGCAGGCGGATCGGCTACAGACTGGCAGTACGCTTCCTCCGTTCGAGCCTCCTTCCTCCTCACTGCAGGACCTGGCGTGTAACGTCCTTGCGGTTGCCGACGCCCGCGAGTCGCAGCGAGCGGGCGTCCCGAAGGGCGAGCCGCCGCAGGCGGCCAAGCGGCAGCCGCCATGTTATCTGCCGGTCCGTAGCTGCTATTGCTCCGGCCCCGGCTCGGCAAAGTAATCCTGGTGCGCCCATTCGCAGAAGCGATCGATAATCACGTCGCCAGCGCGGCCGGTCTCACTCCGAAAATGATTACTGAGAAGCACGCGCCCCACCTCGGGCGGTAACCACTCGGGGTCGCCAAACGAGAACAGCGGCTCATCGCTGAGACTGTTCACGTAGGTGCGATAGAAGACGACTTGCGCGTTGTGGGTACGGCAGTCTATTCGAACGAAGTTCCTTTGCTCGAGCCCAGACGGGCCGGGACTGGTATTCCAAGTGGGCCCGCTGTTCCGCCGGATAAGAACCGCCGCAATGGGCCGAGATAAGGGATCCGCAGCCGGTGAGTCGGCCTCCAAATTTTCAAAATACACTGACGCCGTATCCACGTAGACCCTGAACCCGGCCATTCCGAGGTACGCCGAATCGTAAGTCTCCGAGTAGATCAGACAGCGGACTCCAACACATGGGCCAATGGCGCGTTTTGGGGAGGCCTGTGCGAGCGCTCGTGTCGGTGCCGTCGCGCCTGCCGCAGCCGCAAGACCTGCTATCACCAGCTTCCGGACCCTCCACAGCTCAACTCGCACCGTGATTCGATTGGCCAAGTCGCTTGCCTCCGTTCGTGCTAGAACTGTTCGCGGCGGGACGGGCTGGTCCCTCGCGAGCGTTGGCCGGACTCGTCTCAACCATCTCTAGTTCGGTGCCCAAGGGCTGGCAGATAACGGTCAGAGGTTCGCGACGCCCGCCCAGAGGGCGGGTGTCCCGAAGGGCCGCGACGGCCAACGACCGGCGCGAGCGGCAACCCAGCGTGTTATGAGAAGTGGGCTCCGCTGGCCGCCCAGCGGAAGTGTGCTCGCCTGCGGGACGTTCCTTTGGAGGGCAAAGTCGCGACGTGAGACGTCCACGTTCTCCCTCGGAAACGGACCCTCGTCACTCCTTCTCAGGAGGGGTGGCGACATCCGAACCGTCTCGATCTTCCTCGGGTCGTTCGCCATCCACGTCCGCGATGGTGAGCCAGCCCTGGTCCAAGGTGAACGTGCGGGCCTTGCCGGCCGGGTCATGGATCCGGAGGATACGGACGCGCTCGGTGCCCGCGTGTTCGACGACGTACACGAAGTACGCGTCGCCGTGCTCTTGCGCATACTCGAACTGCGTACGTGAGAGCCCCACGGGACGGTCCCTCAGGCTTCCGGTCATCGCCTTCACCTCGCACCAGCGCATCGGCCTCCCTTCTGCATCAGCCTCGTATAGGTCGAAGCCAGGATTATTGGCTGGCGTGCGCTGCCAGTGAGGCTCGTAGTCCAAGATGACGCCGATGGCCTTTTCCTCAAGCTCCATCCGAGCTGAGTGGTCCAGTCCGTCCGGGTCAGGTTCTTCCGCATCGGGATGCACGCCCACGTAGGAAATGAAATGGCCGTTGTCTGCAGTTTCTGAAGTTTGGTCTCCCGCATTGGGCGAGCCCTCGGCCTTTCCCGCGCCTTTGCGGCCCCTGCTTGCGCCAGCTCCCTCCTCAGTACCCTTGCCGGTCGCGGCTGCGCCGTTGGCCGCGCTCTCGCCGCCACGGCCACCTGACCCGGGAGGTTCGGGTTCGTCCGATGGCCCCGGGGCGCCTGTCGTCAGATCCTCCCTCAGACGACGCCGCAACTCGACCTCGCTCGTCACACCGAGCTTTTTCAGTAATGCGAGCACGCCCGGCTCTATCCCAGCCTCTTGGGCGAGTTGGTCTAGGAGTGGCGGTTTGAAGCGGATCTTCGACTGGAGGAACGGGTGCGGCTTCCAGCCAAGCTTCTCGAAGGGAATGACCCCCGGGCGCTCCAGATCACCCTCCGCAACCGGGACCCAAGGGGTTTCGTTGAGCCTGGATCCTGCACGGCGGCCGTCTGGGGGCGCGATTGACGGGCCATCGTGATAGAGATTCGTCCGAGGGGCCGGATGGCCGTCGTGGGAGGGGCTGTCGGCCCCGCCGGAAGCTTCGAGGA
>Ga0209918_1000849_pt1 | contig 18411 bp, 9 predicted proteins | sample SalPonD_shore_MG_FD_185712 | JGI IMG/M metagenome (GOLD analysis project Ga0209918, IMG submission 185712) | Salt pond soil microbial communities from South San Francisco under conditions of wetland restoration - Salt Pond MetaG... | ecosystem: Environmental > Aquatic > Marine > Intertidal zone >...
ATCCGGGGCGAATATCTATGCCGTCAAACTGGCCCACCGCGGCCCGCGGGAACCGGGGTTTGACCAGTTCTTCAATATTGATATGAAGGTCACCAGCAAGTTCGAACCGCCGACAGTCACGGTGGACGGACTGGCCACCTTCGATAAACCGATATTCAATGATGAGGTCAACTCGTCCATGCACGCGGATCGACTGATTTATAACAAGGTCAATTCCATTCTGGGTGTGACCATGGAGCAGTGGATCCGGGCGTTCAGCAACCCCTATCATGATAATTATCATATCATCCAGTACCGGTTCACCAACACCGGCAATGTGGATGGGGATGCAACGATTGAGCTTCCGGACCAGACTATCCATAATTTCCGGGTGGCCTGGATCAACCGGTATAACTCAACCTACCAGGCGGCCGGTCTTCCCGGCGGTATCGGATGGGGCCGCCCCACCATGAATGACGTGATTGGAGACGGCAACAAGGATTACGATCGGGACTTCCGGGCTCTCTATGCCTGGAACGGCCAGTATTCCTCTTTCCAGCAGTGGAACACCATCGGGGCCCCCCAGGTCACCAACGCCGGCTGGGAAACCGCCGCAGGTGACTCCATCGGCCGGCTGGCCGGAGCCACTTTTGTGGGGCGGGCGACCCTGCATGCCGATGATCAAGCCTACAGTTCGGACACCCCGGTCACTTCACGCGGCGATGATCCGGCAGAGCCGACCACCACGAATTACATCGGGTCCGATGATAAGCTTACCTCCGCCAACAGCGCTACCAACCGGGCCCAAATGCAGGAAGAATGGAATCTCATTTCGGCAGGAAACGTCTATCCCTTCCATGCCGACATCGTGGAGCCCCCGCCAGCCGGCGCCGGACAGGGCGGGACGCTGGATCCCCTGGAATGGAGAGAGCGGTTCGCCAACCAGGAAAACCTCCCCAATTTTAACGGCGATGCCGGGGGGATCAGTACCATCAGTGGCTATGGGCCCTATGATCTGCAGCCGGGACAAAGCGTGGACCTGGTGATAGTGGAAGGAGTTGACGGCCTCAGCTGGACCCATCATTATGTGGTCGGATATGCCTATAACAATGCCTTCAACCAATATGGGCACCCGGGGGCCGATACGGTGAAATTCAGTTTTGACGAAGCCTATAATCAGGCGAAACAGCGATTAGACACTCCGGTGTTGTTTCCGCATGATCACTTGAATCTTACCCAACTCACTGCGAATAACACAGAATTGACCAAAAACGAGTGGGTGATGACCGGCCGGGATTCTCTGATGGATATGTTTGCCATGGCCCGGATGAACCTCGAGTCAGGATATGCGATCCCGGACCCGCCCCGACCGGCTAAAACCTTCACCGTCACCTCCGGAACCAATAAAATCCTGCTGGACTGGACCCCTTACGGTGAAGGGCCGACCATCCAAAACTGGGAGGTGTATCGCGCCCGAACCAGTATCGACAGTCCCTTCGTCAAGATCAAGACTCTGGATGCCAACGCCACCCACTACGAGGATAACACCGCCCAGCGGGGACTGGAGTACTTCTATTATCTGCAATCAGTCGGCGCTCCCCAGGATATCCAGGTCGTCCGGGATGGGGTGACGCAAACCATTAACGTGCCTCTCTGGAGCAATCGTTATTGGAATCAGACCTATGCGCCTGCCAGCCTCAAACGGCCCCCGACGGGGCAGTTAAGTGATGTGCGGGTTGTTCCCAATCCTTATAACCTGGCTTCTGATAAGAATGTCCGGTGGCCGGACCGCCAGGATAAAATCGGGTTCCTGAATGTGCCCGGATTCTGTACTATTAAAATCTTCACCGAAGTCGGCGAGTTGATCAAGACGATCGAACATTCCGACGGCAGTGGAGACGAATACTGGAGTATGACGACAGACTACAACCAGCTGGTGGTCAGCGGCATCTACCTGGCCGTGATTCAGGAAAAAGACCAACAGGGAAATGCCACCGGGAAACAGGTAATCCGGAAATTTACAGTGATTCGATAGCACAGAAAACCGCCGGTTCTCTCCAGAGAGGGCCGGCGGCTTTGGGAACCGGACCAAGCCATGGATGAACTTTTGGTTTTAAGGATGGAGAAAAAACTATGAAGACCTTGATGAGACAGGTATACAAAAGGATACTGGTAGCCGGCCTCGTAGTGGGGCTGGCGGCCGGGAATGTCGTGGGCCAGACGACCGACGGAGGGAGTCAGCGCAAACTGGCCCAAACCGGGCTCAAATTCCTGACCGTGTCACTGGATGCCCGGGCGGCGGGCATGGCCGATGCTATGACTGCCCAGAATGCAGGTGCTGTCGCCTTGTTCTATAATCCGGCAACCATGGCTCACATGCCCCGGACGCTTAATGTGGCATTGGGACAAACCCAGTGGATCGCGGATATGACCTATAATGCCGGGGCGGCAGCGTATCGGACGCCGTTCGGAGTGATCGGTATTTCCGGCGTGATGGTGGATTACGGCGAGTTCCTGGAGACCATCCGGGTGGATAATGAACAGGGATACGAAGACCTGGGAACATACTCCCCCACTGCCAGCGCCTTCGGTGTGGGGTATGCCCGGGCCCTGACCGACCGGTTCGCCATCGGCGCGCATGTGAAATACGTGAACCAGAACCTGGGGAAAGCGACCATGGAGCTGGATGACAACAATAACCCGGTAAAAAAAGGTTATGCCAAAAGTGTCATGGCCGTGGATTTCGGAGTGATTTACGATACCGGATTCAAGAGCCTCAAACTGGCCATGAATGCCCGGAATTTCTCCAGGGAACTTACCTATGCCGAGGAGAACTTCGAACTCCCGTTGACCTTTCGGATCGGGTTATCCATGGATCTGATGGAATTGACAGCCATGAATCCCAATATGCACTCCCTGTTGCTCACCATTGATACGGAACGTCCCCGTGATTATTACGAAAATATCAAAATCGGCGCTGAATATACCTTTATGAATATGTTTTCGGTCCGGGCCGGATACATCGCCCCCAGCGATGAGCAGGGATTTACCGCCGGGTTAGGGTTACGGAATGTCGCCGGGTTTGACCTCGACTACTCCTATTCCGATTTCGGCTTATTCAATGGCGTGAACCGGTTTACCCTGAAATTCGCCTTTTAACCGGTTGTGATATGATAGTATGGTAGAGCGGAGGAGGTATCGGCCGATACCCCGCGCTCTATGTGGAAGAAGCCAGGTGTCGACAGCCTCGGGACGGCACCTGGCTTTCTTTTTAACCTCTCCACAGAAAAACGACCCGCTGCGGGCTGTTCTGATCGAGGGGAGCAGCCTCTTCCAGGAATGATCGATTTGCGTATCGAATCCAGAGCATTCCACAAACGAAGAGCGGTGGGGCCGGTGGAACATACTCGCCCGGAGTGATGGGGTGGTCTTCACCTGCCGCTGACACGTTTCAGTGCCTACAGGGCCGCCGGATTTCTCATGACCGGAAGATACCGTGAATGATCCTGATGAGAGAACCTGAATAGAGTAAGCATTCCCTGCATGGTTTGTTCTTGGTCTGTGAATATTACTGGCAGTGTATTGCTCATTGTGTATATTACAGCGAGAGCGAATGGCGTGGGCACTTGTTCGCGCACCAGTTCCCCCTTCTGCTGCCGGATCATGATCCGGAACAATCCGACTACGCTGGTTCGGGAGGCCGGTTCCCTTGTGAATCCGGCAGACTGTGAATTTATCTCTGGTCCGGGAGGTTGCGTCCGGGGTAGTCCGAGGGCGTAGAGATGCGGGACAATCTGGTGGTACGCCGGTCATCCGGGAACAGGATCGGGGTGCTCTCCGTGGAACGCGGAACTCGAAAGTTGAAACATTAATTACCAGGTATTGGTTATGATAGTTCAATTACTGAAAAAACCTTTTATCATTGTCGTAGCGGCGATCATGGGATTCGGTTTCCCGGGATGTCAGTCCCGGCAGGATACGGATGAACACATTGCCCAGCGCCAGCGCAGGCAAGTATCACGCCGGGCCGCATCGTTATTAGTCACTGCTCAGGAGGCGTACCGACAGGGGGAGTATGCACTGGCCCTGGTCCTGACCGACAGTCTGGAGCAGACCAATCCTGACCTGGCGGATTTGCATTTTCTCAGAGGCCGGATCTATGGGAGTATGAAGCAATCTGAAAAAGCACAGGCGGCGTATGAGCAAGTGCTCCAAATTGATCCGGAGTACCATGGCGCCTGGTTAAATCTCGGAAATCTCCTGATGCGCAATGGGGAACCCCGGGCAGCCCTGACCAGATATCAACATGAACAGGAAGGACATCTGTCTTCCAATCTTGCGTTACAAATGGGAAAAGCCCATATGCAAATCGGGGAGGTCGATAGCGCCGCCTACTGGTTTACAACTGCCCGGGAGTTGGATAATACCAGCAGCGCCCCCTCTATGTGGTTGGGACAATTGTGGGATGATGAAGGTGAGTTCCGGAAGGCATTGGATGTTTCAAGGCAAGGATTGGCACTGGATCCTGAGAATGTCAATTATCAATACCTGGTCGGGGCATTGATGGTGAAGACCGGTGATTTTTACCAGGCGATCCGGCATCTCCAAAAAGTCACCGGAGCCTGGCCCTGGCATCCCGGCGCTCATTATAATCTTGGGCAAGCCTATCTCCGGGTGGGGCAACAAGACAAAGGTGAGAAATATCTGGTTCTGGCGGATAGCTTGCAGAAACAACAGGAAGAGATTGAAGAGTTAGAGGGGCTGGCGGATTTAAATCCGAACCAGACCGGACGCTGGATTCGCCTGGGAAATGCGTACCGGGCGGCAGGTCGAATCCAGGATGCCATCGAGGCCTATGGAATTGCGTCGGGCCTGGAACCGTGGAATCTGGCAATCCAGACCAATATCGCAGTTTTGAACATCATGAAGGGCGATACCCTGGGGGCGATCAACAGATACCGAAAAATCTTACAGCAAGATCCTTCCTTTGCGGACGGCTGGTTGAATCTGGGAGTGGCGTATGCCAATCTGGGACAACTCACCCGTGCCCGGGATGCCTTCCGGAGGGCACTGGAGTGCGATCCCGGACACAAGCTGGCCGAACGATATCTTGCACTGATGGATCAGATGGAAAAGTGAGAGTTTCACTCTCCGGGCGAAGCGGATCCTTCATGCCGTGAGTTGCTTGAGACAGTCAGCCCCGGGAATCCGTACCCGGGCGGAATGCGTTCCGAGCAAAAACACGGAGCGGCGTATCGGTGATCCCGACGCCTCTTCCACATGAGTCGATTGTAATACTCCTTCCTTAGTTCACGGCGTGCAGGCTTTATTTAAAAGCACGTTTTAGGGACAGTGATGTTTTCCCCGACAGTGGGTTCCCATGCAAGGTTGGGCTTCTGCTGCTTCGTCAGCCATGCCCATAGTTGTGTGTATCCAAACAAACTCTAAAAAAAATCGGGAGAAGGGATTGATATTGTCATATTCATTTTCTAACATTTCCTAACTGCTTTTCTACTAAAAATGAATCGATACGATTGGTGGCTACGGGATGACCGTACCAAGGAAGTGCTCGGATGGGATCTTGCGAAATTGTTGAGAGGCGGTCTTGACAATATGACAATATTTGTCCTATATTAGGAGCATTCATACGGAACCGGCATGACTGGCTTGATTCGGAACCTGACCTGATTATTTTCCGGTAATCGAAGGCAGATTGACTTCGGTTGCTCTATTGGCGGCTACTTTGTTTGTCAGGTCGTCATATTGATAATACAGAAGTACATCAAACCTCATCGAGGTTTGAACTGACAATAGTGATTGCGAGTGATTTGTTCTCCTTCGGACTAGACGAATAGCCCGAAAGAAAGGAGAAGTTGGAGCGGTTGTTGACAGAATTCGACATAGACGATAGAGATTTAAATACGTCACAGACGATTTTATTTCATCAGGTTTTCAATTTCACGGAGACCTCCCCGTCGAAATTCAACATGAGGGGTATGTGCGCAGGTCCAAGCTGTTTGGTGGATAGCGCATCCGGAAGAGAGGTATATCCTGCATTTGGTAAGCGGATAGCAAGAGAACAGTAAAATGCGAAGTCATCGGCCAGTAACAAAAGGACCCGAAACAGTCAAGTAAGGAGGGGGAATGGAGATTGATATCAGTAGATCTTTTGTGGCTTGCAGGAAGGTGACAAATTCTATCATAAATTATCAGGAGGGGGTATCATGCGATATCTGAAAGGATTTCTGATTGCGCTCGTGGTGTTGAGTTCCGGATTGGCGTTCGCCCAGACCGGAAAAATCACCGGGAAGGCGACAGACTCCGAAACCGGTGAAGCGCTCCCCGGGGTGAACGTGATCCTGGTCGGAACCAATTTGGGGGCGGCCACCGATGAGGATGGAAATTACACGATTTTGAATGTACCACCGGGGCAGTATACCGTGCAGGCGTCTTTTATCGGGTATGCCCAGACGCAGGTATCGAACGTGGAAGTGAATATCGATCTGACCACCCGGGTGGATTTTCAGCTGCAGCAACAGGCGATCGCCGGACAGGAGGTAGTGGTGGAAGCCCAGACCCGGGTGGTGAAAGCGGATATTTCGGCCAGCCGGGTGGATGTAAGCGCCCAAGACGTGCAAAACCTGCCGGTGACTAATATCGCTGACATTATCGGCCTCCAGGCCGGCGTCCAGGGTATGCGTATCCGAGGTAGCGGCGCCGATCAGGTGGACTTCATGGTCGATGGGGTCAGCCTGAGCAGCAAGCGAACCAACACACCCTTCACCGGGGTCAGCTATACGGCCGTTCAGCAGGTGCAGGTCCAGGCCGGCGGATTCAATGCCGAATACGGCGATATGCGATCCGGTGTGGTGAACCTGGTAACCAAAGAAGGGTCCACCACCAAGTATTCCGGGGAACTTCTGGCCCGGTATAGTCCGGTGGCCCAGAAACATTTCGGCCTCTCTCCGAATGATCCCAATTCCTATTGGATGAAACCGTATATGGATCCGGGGGTTGCGTTCGTCGGAACCCAGAATGGTACCTGGGATGCCTATACGCAGAAACAGTATCCGGAATTCGACGGGTTCAATTATATCTCACAGAAAACGCTGGATAATGATAATCCCAATGATAATCTCACGCCGGAAGGCGCCCAGCAGCTGTTTCTGTTCGAACACCGGCGGAATGTGGAAGTCAACCAGCCGGATTATACGATAGACGGCAGCCTGAGCGGGCCGGTGCCGTTTTTAAGTGAGCCGCTGGGAAATCTCCGGTTCCTGTTGTCGTATCGGAATGAGCAAAACGCGTACATCGTACCGTATTCCCGCCGGGCCTATTATGATTATAGCGGAATGTTAAAGGTAACGTCCGATCTGACCTCGAATATGAAATTAACCTTCGAGCAGCTGCTCGGTGCCCAATACGGTTCCAATACCTCCGGCGGGCGGGGGGCGAATTCCTGGACGACCATCAACCAGAACGGGGACCGCGAAGCCGCCCGGAATTACAACGGGAACTTCAGTGTGGGGTACGGGCAGGATGCGATCTTCGTCCCCGGCACCTATTCCAGGGGCGACATTCTGCACAATTCGACTTCCCTCAAGCTGACGCACTCGCTGAGTTCCAAAACGTTTTACGAAATACGGGCTCAGCGGTACCGTTCCGATTACAGTTCGTATCCTATTGCTTCCCGGGATACGGCGACGGTGCAGATCTTCCCGTCGAACTATCACGCGGATGAATCCCCGATGGGATTCTCGTATTTGCCGCATAACTCGTTGACCGGCATGCGGATGGGAGCCCATCACTCCGAGTTCCGTGACACCAGTTATGTGACGCAGTACAATCTGCAGTTCGATATCTCCTCGCAGATGAACCAGACGAACCTGGTGAAGTCCGGTCTGCAGATGCGGATTGCCGATCAGCATATCAATGTGGGCCACCAGGACTTCCTGCTGAACCCCGATGATATCTACGACCGGTGGAATCGTGCTCCCCTTTATCTGGCGGGATACCTCCAGGATAAAATGGAGTTTCAGGGGATGATAGCGAACGTCGGATTACGTCTGGATTATTATAATCCTCGGGTGAAGTGGTTTGACTACCAGAATCCCTGGACGGATGCATTTATGGGGAAGAACGCGGATCAGACCGCTCAAATCTTAGGCACCAAACAGGTCAAACCGGAACTGGCGGTCAGTCCCCGGTTAGGGATATCGTTCCCGGTGACGTCGGTGAGTAAGTTGTATTTTAACTATGGGTATTTCCGCCAGTCATTACAGCCGGAATTTTATTATATGGTGCATCGGATGCGGTTGACCAACCAGGTGACCTATCTGGGTGATCCGACCGCACCGTTCCCTTCGACCGTGGCGTACGAGCTGGGGTATGAACAGGGCATCATGAACCAGTTTATGTTGCGGATTGCCGGGTATTATAAGGCGCTGAACGACCAGCCCCGGCAGACCCATTACGTCAACGAAACCGGCCTGGTCGACTACTATGTCTGGCTGCCGAACGACTATCAGGATGTTCGGGGATTCGAGATCAGTCTGTTTAAGAACGTCGGCCGGTACGTCCGCGGATTCATTAACTATAATTACATGGCGACCAAATACGGCCAGTTCGGCTTCGGCACCCACTATCAGAATGCGGTGGAGCAGGTGCAGTACGAAACCTACTACCGGAATTATCAGGATAAGCCGTTACCGCAGCCTTTTGCACGGTTCAGCCTGGAATTCCTGCTGCCCCGGACGTTCGGACCGACCGTGGCGGGTATGCATCCCCTGGGCAACTGGGACATCAACATTCTGGGGCGCTGGCAGGCCGGGAACTACTTCACCTGGACCGGCCGGGAAAGCGTACCGGGTGTCCGGAATAACATGCAGTGGCCGACTTACAAGATGGTGGACCTCCGCCTGAGTAAGCAAGTGCCGCTCTCCAGCCAGGGAGCCGGCTCCGCCGTGACGTTGTACGTGGATGTCAACAACATCTTCAACATCAAGAACTTCAATACTTCGTCCTTCATCGGGCCGGAAGACTATAACAACTATATGGAATCGCTCCATCTGCCGAAGGATGTGGCGTCCAGTATCGCCGGCTATAATAATGATTACGGGACAGATAAACCCGGCGATATTAACAAGGATTACATCGATCCTCCTAACTATAAAGCATTCCGCTATCTGTTCCCGCGGGACATCTTTTTCGGAGTCCGGTTCTCTTTCTAAGGAATCGGAACCGGCGGCCTCCCCCCAGAGATGTTCGATCGTGGTGGAGTCCGCCGACAGTCGGAGGATGGATTGATGCATAACTACTTAACGGAAATGAAAGGGAGAAAATGAGACCATTTTCTAACTTACCGAGAAGATTAGGCATATGGAGCCAGATCACCGGTTCTGTTTTTCTCCTGCTGATGTTCGCCACGACCGCGTTTGGCCAGTTCGAAAATAAAGTGATGGCCGTGGGAGAAATGGACAACGCTTATACGGAAACCGGAGCGCAGCAGGAATACTGGTGGAGTGGTTACGGGCTGGAATGGCCCGCCATCACCAATCAGTCCGGACATCTCCGGGCGGATGCGTTTTGGATTGCGGCGGATAACGTGAAAGATGCCGACGGAAAAACCTGGTCCAAGCGGGTGGTGCACGTGGGGACACGAGCCACCGGGGCAGGCGAATTCTTTCCCCAGGGATTTAAAACCATCAGCCGGTTCGAGCCACCACAAGTCACTGTGGATGGGTTACCCAGTTACGATAAAATCGTGGATAACGATTCCGTGGATCCCAACCTGCCGGCCGATCGGGTGATCGAAACGAAGGTGAACACCTTGTTGGGCGCCACCCTTACCAAGCGCATCTACGGATGGAGCCAAGGGTACAACGATAACTACCACATCCAGGAATATATCATCACCAATACCGGCAATGTGAATGATGACCCTGAACAAGAACTCGATCAAACCCTGAATGGTGTTTATATCCACTTTATGAAACGGTATGATTATACCGGTTCTATCGTTGGAAGCGGGTGGGGAGCCAACGTGATGAACGATATTGTCGGCGACGGGCATCACGACTACGGGGTGAATTTCCGGGCCCAGTACACCTGGCTTGGCAATTCCCTGAATTCCCCCTACGATCCCTTAGGCGCACCTATCTGGGACGCACCCAGCTGGAGTGGTCCGGCCGATACGTCCGGGCGTTTGAGTGAGCCGGCCTTTTTGGGAACTGTGACTCTCCATGCCGATTCCACGGCGGATATCACTGATAACGCTGTTTCACAACCCTCCATGACCGGCCATCTCGATGCCGATGATCCGTTAACCTCGGCAAATGATGCCTTCAACGAATCCAAGATGCAGCGGGAATATGATTTTGTGTCCGAAGCGCGCGGGACCCCGCACATGTGGCCGCATCAGGCCGACATCGTCGATTCGGACGGAGACTTTACCACAGCCGATGGTGATCCGATGCTCGGGAAACCCGGCGGCTGGCAGTCGGCCTTTAGCTATGGGCCTTATACTTTGAAACCAGGCGACGATGTCCGTATTGTGATTGCAGAAGCTGCGGATGGTTTAAGTATGCAGATGGCCATTAAAGTGGGGCGACAGTGGAAACAGGATGCTAACAGTGTGCCGGCGAACGCGGATCCTGCCGATCCTATCACCCTGGATGTCAACGGGACACCGGTAACCATGAACAAGAATCACTGGTGGTTCTCGGGTCGGGATTCGTTGTTTAGGACCTTCCAGAACGCCGTCGATCATTACAATGCCGGTGCGCTGACGGATTTCAACAGCATTCCTGAACCGCCGTTACCACCGAAAACCTTCGATGTAGCCTCCGGCGTGGATAAAATCCATCTGGAATGGTCTGCCTACGACAGCGGACCGACCAGAACCGCCTGGATTGTCTACCGGACCCGGAACCGGTATCAGGGTGCCATCGAAGATGATTGGCAATACGTCGCCGTGGATACGCTGGCAGCCGATGCCACCTCTTGGGATGACACAAATGTCACCCGGGGTATCGAGTACTATTACTACCTCTCTGCACTCGGGGATCCGGCTGATAATACGGGCGGTCCCGGGACTCCGGCCGGCGTGGCGCTGAAGAGTAACCGGTATTACGCCCAAACTTACCAGGCTGCGGCGCTGAAGCGCGAACCGGGCTCCGCTTTGCCAGCCGTTCGCGTAGTGCCGAACCCGTATAACCTGGGGGCGGTGAAGAGTCTCCGGTGGCCGGACGTGCAGGATAAGCTGGGCTTTCTGGATCTGCCGGGCTATTGCAAAATCAAAATCTTTACCGAGTTAGGCGAACTGATCAAGACCATCGACCACATGGACGGCAGCGGCGACGATTTCTGGGATCTCCAGACGTACGCGCAGCAGCTGGTGGTCAGCGGCATGTACTTCGCCGTGGTCCAGGAGACCGATCAGGACGGCAATCCGACCGGTAACCAGATCACCCGGAAGATAATTATCATTCGTTAACAGATTAGGAGAGGAAACGGCAGGCGGCCTTTTCGAAGGCGGCCTGCCATTCAGTGAAATCTCCAAGGATAATGAAACGAACGGAGTAGAGGGATGAAAAAACTTGTTTACATTATACTGGCTCTGGGGATCTTTTGCTCGACGGTCCCCGAGCTGTTTGCACAGTATACGAATGTTCCTCGAGAGCGCCGGGCCCAGGCGGGAATGAAATTTTTAAGTGTCTCGGTCGGTGCCCGGGCCACAGCCATGGCCAATGCCATGACCGCCCAGGAAGGGGGGTCCATGGCGATGTTCTATAATCCGGCGACCATGGGATGGTATGACGGAACCTTCGATGTCTCGTTCAGCCGGTTTCAGTGGATCTCGGATGTGACGTATAATGCGGCCAGCGGGGCATATAATACCCCGATAGGCGTGTTCGGCATCAACGCACTGATGGTTGATTACGGTGAAGTGTTGCAGACCATCCGGGTCAATACGGATCAAGGGTATCAGGATCTGGGAACCCTGAATCCTTCCGCCATGGCGGTCGGGCTTGGGTATGCCCGGGCCGTCACGGACCGGTTTTCCGTCGGCGGTAACGTCAAATTCGTCCGCCAAATGTTCGGGGATGTCCCGGTTGATCGGAATGAAAGCGGTTCCCTGGTGACGAAAAACTACGCGAAAAATGCGACGGTCTATGATTTCGGAATTCTGTATCACACCGGTTTCAAAAGCCTGAATTTGGCGATGAGCGCCAGGAATTTCTCCCGGGAGTTAACCTATGCAGAGGAGAGTTTCGAACTCCCGCTGACGTTCCGGGTCGGACTGTCCATGGATATGGCGGACCTGACCTCGCTGAATCCCAGCATGCATTCGTTTATCCTGTCAGTAGATACGGAACAGCCCCGTGACTTCAGCGAGCAAATCAAAGTGGGTGGTGAATATACCTTCATGGGGAAATTCGCGGTTCGGGCGGGATATATCTACCCCACCGATGAAGAAGGGTTGAACGTGGGATTCGGCATTAAGAATATTGCCGGATTCAGCTTCGATTACTCCTATTCCCAGTTCGGAATATTCGGAAACATCAACCGGTTATCGGTGCGATTTGCCTATTAATCGGTGAGAGTTTTATACCGAAAATTTTCCGGAGGTGGCTCGACTCGCTGAGACGGTTCTTCCGGAAAACATGAAGGTTTGGCCGGACATTCGGCAGCCTGACGAGAGGATCGTGTATTCACGGACCGATCAGCAGTCTGCCGAATGTTTTTTTATGAAGGCTTGGTCCGGGATGAGAGAAAATGCGAGCAGTTTTTATAATCTTTGGTAACATCCGGACACCGGCTGATAAACGAGGCACCGTCCGCGAATGGCACAGAGAGCTTTTCCACCTCTTCTGTTCTTCGTATACTGTGAGGGCGTTGCCCGATCCGGGAACATCTGAATGACCGTGGCATAACTGATAAAAGAACGCGTAATGTGAAACCGTTAATACAAAGTATGAAACGTTTTGTTTCGATTGGATATGGTGGTTTGCTGTTGATGTTGTTGCTGCAACTCGGGGGGTGTGGTCAATCGCAGCAGGAGACCACCGGTGGCATCGTGACCGATCAGCAGCGCCGCGGTTTACCGGCCCGGGCGGCGCAAATGTTGTTTACGGCGCAGGATGCATTTCAGGAGCGGAACTACCGGGCCGCACTGGCTCTGGCGGATAGCGTGGAGCAATACGATCCGGATCTTACGGACCTTCACTTTCTCCGGGGGCGTATTTACACGGCTCTGGGGGCACTGGATAGTGCGAAAAAGGAGTATCGGACCGTGTTGTCCCTGGATCCCGGTTATCAGGGGGTGCGATACAACATGGGGAACAACTTTCTCCGGGAGGGAAAGAACCGGCAAGCCCTGGGGATGTATCACCAGGAGCAGGCAAGATTTCCCTCAGCCAACACTTTTTTACAAATGGGGCGGGCCTATAACAATTTAGGTATAGCCGATAGTGCGGTCTGGGCATTCCAGCAGGCTATTGCAACGGACAGCGCCAATGCCTCCGCCTATATGTGGCTGGCTCAGCTGTATGAGGATGAGGGGGAATTCGAGCAAGCCCTGCGTTATTCTCAAAAGGGGTTGGATTTGGAACCGGATAATGTACAATATCAATACCTGGTCGGGGCGGAGTTTTTCCGGTCCGGAAACCCCAAAGAAGCTGTCCGATACCTCGAACCGGTGGTCCGGAAGCACCCCGGGCACTTTGAAGCGAATTATAACCTGGGTCGGGCCCTGGTGGCGCTTGGGCAAAAAGACCGAGGGAAACGGTTGCTGGCCAAAGCCGACAGCCTGCAGAAACTGGATAAGGAGATTGAAGAACTTCGTTCCCTGGCCCGGATGAAGGGAGATGACTTCATGTCCTGGGTGCAGCTCGGGGAAAAATTACAGCAGGCCGGTCGGCCGGCCGAAGCCTTGGAGGCGTATGATCTCGCGAAGTATATCCAGCCATGGAATCTGCCCTTGCGGAATAATATCGCCATTGCGGAAACCATGAACGGCGATACGGCCCGGGCCATTGCTCAATATCGTGCCATCCTGCGCAGGGATTCGACCCTAGCGGACGTCTGGTTTAATCTGGGTGTGACCTACGCCAACATCGGTCACGAGGAACAAGCTCGCAATGCATGGAGCAGAGTGGTGCGTCTTCAACCGGAGAATCAGCAGGTGAGGGCATACCTGGCTAAACTGAATCTCGAATGACCACCCAGGCACCGGCCGGAAGAATAAGTAAGTGTTCGCCTGTAAATACGATACAGACCGGCAAAACTTCTTCTTTTATCTTCCGTATTATCAACCGGTAATATGCTGAATTTTTCTCGCGAATGGGGTGATCTCCCGAATGGAAATTGATTTCATTAACATTTTAGTATATATTAACGGCGGTTATTTTCTCGGGGATCTCTTTTGCGCAAAATAGGCATCCCTGCCGCGATGGAAGACGGAATTAAAGAGTGAGAGGGTACATAATTTCTCTTTGGTTGGAAGAACGAGGCCAGTTATAGTGTGTTAATACGAATGAATTCGGGACTCACAGTGGACAGTCGGCATTCGAAATTCGCGCCCGTTGGTGGGAGTGGCATATCAGGCGAAGGAAATGAGCATTGGCCGCAGGTTCAGGTAATACTTTGATGGTCGAAGAGGAAGTTGGGGTGAAGTGGGCAGGGGCTGATGGTTACCTGTTGTGCGAACAAAGATCTCAATATCCCATGACTGCTCAGGGGACTCAGCGGTTCCCGGCTCCTCGTTTTTTAAAAAATAACCCCTCCGACGTTTTCTCGCATTTTCTAATGAGACATTATCTATTTAGCATGAGAAAGGACCGAGCATGAGATCCAGGTATCCCGTATTTTTTTTGATACTATTGTTCATCAGTACAAGTTTGGGGTTGTATCACTGTGCGGGCAAGAGCATTCAATCCCGGCTGGATGCATTGCTGCCGAGTCTGAAGACCTATGATTATGGGGAAAACCGGGAGCAGCTGACGGCCATTGAAGATCTGGTCCGGCAGGCCCAGCCGAAAGCCTCGGCCCGGAAAGTCGTCGAACAGGGGCTCCTCACGGTGTTAAACTCGGACGCCACCCTGGCGGGGAAACAGTTTGTTTGTAAACAGTTAAGTCTCGTGGGCGATGCTGCTTCTGTCCCGGCGCTGGCCAAGATGGTGACGGATGAAACTACTTCGGATATGGCGCGCTATGCCCTGGAGCGGATACCGGATCCTGCCGCCGGAACTGCTCTCGAGAAAGCCTTGGACTCCAGTCAGGGGCAAGTGAAAATCGGGATTATCAATTCGCTGGGCCGACGGGGGGAGGGCTCTGCCGTCACTCCGCTTGCCGGATTACTCTCGTCCACTGAGCCGGGGATTGCGGAGGCCGCCGCCACCGCACTGGGGAGCATCGGGAACGCTGATGCCGCACAGGAATTATGGGCCGCGTTACCCAACACCGCAAGTACGGTCCATCGGCGGGTGGTGGAAGGTTATCTGGAATGTGCTGATCAGGCTCTGGCCGGTGGTGATTCTGCGGGTGCCAGGAGCATGTACCAAAAGGTCTACGTCACCGATGAGCCGACCGCCGTTCAGGCCGCAGCCTTAACCGGGATTGTGAACACCTCGGGCCAAAGTGCCGGTGAGGTCATCCTGGCGGCCCTGCAGGAGCAGGATGCCGCCATGCATCCGGTGGCACTCGGCTTGCTGGGGGAGGTGCCCGTGGTGGAGAATTTGAGTGATATCGTGGCGCTGTTTCCGAAACTGTCGCCGACCGGGCAGGTGCAAATGCTCACTGCCCTTGGGAACCGGGGAGATACCAGTGTGCGGGAAACGGTGGTGAATGCCGTGAGCAGCTCGCAACTGCCGATCCGGATCGCGGCTTTGAATGCTTTGAAATCCCTGGGGGATGCGTCTACCGTGAATTTGCTGGCCAGAGAAGCCTCCGCCGGCCCCGCCGAACAACGGGAAGCCGCCCGCAACAGTTTATACTTGCTTCGGGGGGATCAGGTGGACCAGGCCATCCTGTCTGCCATTCCCCAGGCCAGTCCGGCCGCAAAAATAGAATTGATTCAAAGTACCGAACAGCGGAATACACCCAACGCAATCCGGACAGTCCTGCAAACCGCCACGGATCCGAACGCCGCGGTCCGGATGGCGTCGATTCAGGTGTTGGGTGGCATCGGCACTCCGGGAGACCTTCCGGAGTTACTGGATTTGCTGGTCAATGCGAACAGGGATAACGAGCGGAGTGCCCTGGAAAAATCGGTGGTCTCCGTGGCGAACAAAATCCCGGATCGGAAGAACCGGGGTGACCAGGTACTGGATCGGTTGAATGCTGTCCGGGAGGTTCCGGCCCGGGCTGCGCTGCTGGAGGTCCTGGGAAATATCGGTGATCCGGACGCACTCCCGGTGATTCAACAAGCATTACAATCTAATGAGTCCCGGATCAAAACCGCCGCGATCCGGGCATTCTCGGCCTGGCCCACTCCGGAGCCGGCGGATCAACTCCTCGATGTAGCCGGTTCTGCCAGCGATACCCGGCAACAAGTGCTTGCTCTCCGTGGGTACATCCGCTTAGTCGGCTTACCCAGTGACCGGTCCGCTGATGAAACGGTGCAGATGTATCAAAAAGCCATGGATCTGGCCCGCAACGCCAATGAGCAGAGGCAGGTACTCTCCGGGCTGGAGGATGTCCAGGCGGTCTCCGCACTCAATGCCGCCGGTCAATACCTGAATAACCCGGCAATCCGCCGGGAAGCGGCGGTAGCCGTGGTGCACATCGCCGAGGAAATCGGAGCGGAGCATCCGGCGGATGCGCGGCAGATGCTGCAAAAAGTATTGCAGCAAACGCAGGACGAGTCGATCCGGGACGATGCGCAGGACGCACTGGATAATCTGCCAAAAGGATCCGAAGGGCAGTGACGATTCTGTGATGGATGAGTGGGTTTTAGTGCGGCGGCGCAACAAGCAGGTCTGTTCGGGTGGCGGACCAGAGAACATTCGAAGAATTTAACACCCGCTTGAACTAAGTATACAAACGCGTCTTCGAAGACAGTAGAGGAGGAATAGTATGATGAAAAGAATCAGTCGTATGTTGGGCATGTTGTTGGTCCTGGCGGCCATGGTGTCGTGTACCCAGAGCCAGGCGATCCCGAGCGACCGGCATCCGGATACCTCCGGCTGGCCGAATCTGATACAACCGGACCTTTCCAACTGCAACTATGAACCGGGAAGCTGGGTGATGGAAGACGGGGTATTGCACGCCCTGAACCATACCACCTTATGGACCAAGGCTTCGTACAAGGATTTTGTGCTGGATCTCGAGTTTAAGGTCAGCCCGGGTGCCAATAGCGGTATCTTTTTCCGGCCCAAAGATCCCGATAATATCCTTTCTGCCCTGGAGGTCCAGGTGCACGATTCGACGGACGGATCCAAATATGGACAGTGTGGCGCCATCTACGATTTGAAGCCACCCAGCACGGATGCTACCAAACCGGCCGGCGAATGGAATCATTATACCATCACCGCCAATAAAAATAAAATCTATGTGGTCCTGAACGGGACCCAGATTATCGATATGGACATCAGTAAGTGGACAACTCCGCACCAGAATCCCGATGGCACCCGGAATAAGTTTGACCGGGCCATTGCAACACAGACGTATGGAGGCCCCATCGGATTCCAGGGGATTCATGGTGGCGCCGGAGAGCCGGTCTGGTTTCGTAATATTAAAATTAAAAGTTTGGACTAGCGTAATTATTCCGGCAGTTCCGGAGTCACCAGGGCTGCCGGAGTGCCGCTCGATCGGTGTCCGGCGGGGTGCTGATACACCCCGCCGGGACGCGACACCGGTATGAAAGCGGCGAAGCCGTAGTGGCTGACCGGACAATTGATGTAAACGCCAAGCCAAGACTTGGAAGACACCACAGGTGAACTATGACTACGAACAAGGTTACGACAGGGATGGACCGACGGAGTTTTTTACGGTATGCCGCTGCTGCCGGGGCCGGTCTCTTTTTCTCGCCGCTGGCCCGGGCACAATCCGGAAAACCGAGCATCGATAACGAAATCAATGTCGCGCTGCTGGGAGCAGGAGCCGAGGGACAGGTGCTGCTTAACGCCTGCCTCAAGATTCCGGGATTGCGGTTTCAGGCTGTCTGTGATATCTGGGAAGATTGGAACCAGAAACGGGCTGCCCGGTTGCTGCAGAAATACGGTCACGAGGCTACCCCGTATGTGGATTATCAGGATATGCTGGCCTCGGAAAAAAATCTGGACGCGGTGATCATCGCCACTCCGGATTTTTGGCACGCCGAGCACGCCGTGGCATGTATGGAAGCGGGACTGCACGTGTACTGTGAAAAGGAAATGTCCAATACCCTGGAAGGTGCACGACGGATTGTCGATGCCGCCAAACGGACCGGCC
>Ga0209918_1000850_pt1 | contig 18398 bp, 15 predicted proteins | sample SalPonD_shore_MG_FD_185712 | JGI IMG/M metagenome (GOLD analysis project Ga0209918, IMG submission 185712) | Salt pond soil microbial communities from South San Francisco under conditions of wetland restoration - Salt Pond MetaG... | ecosystem: Environmental > Aquatic > Marine > Intertidal zone...
CCTCAGGTCATCCCGGAAGGCGCGGAGCGCCTATCCGGGATCGCCCTCAACAGGGGGGCAGCGATTCCCGCTCGCCTCGCTGCGCTCGGCGTCGGGAATGACGGAAGATGGTGCGGCTCGGCGTCGGCAATGAAGTAGGGAAGAGTGGTGGCCAGGGACAGACCAATTCGCCGGGAGCGAATTGGCGGTGCCGAAGGCTTCCTCCGAGCGAAGCGAGGGGCGAGGCCCAGGGATGGGCCGAGCAATCTAACTGCCGACATTAGACAAATGCCAGTTCGATTCCATAGTTGGGGAATCCGCTGGCGAAGGGGAACGCGCTTTCGGAGGGAAGAGTGGTGGCCAGGGACAGAATCGAACTGCCGACACGGGGATTTTCAGTCCCCTGCTCTACCGACTGAGCTACCTGGCCAAGTGCTCGTCAGACAACCGGGCCGCGGCCCGGTGAAGGGGCGGTATTAAACCGAAGGCGGGCGGGGGAGTCAATGAACGTGGCAAGGCCGGGGCCGAATTGAATTGGTCACGGCTTCTCCGGCACATCGCCTTCCCGATCCCCGGAAATTTGCAGTGGCGGCAGTCCCCGGCGCTTGACATACTACACGTGTAGTATTACACATGTAGTAAATCATCCGGGGGAGACCTGAAATGAAACCGATCGTAATCGTACTGCTGACGTTGCTCATTGCCGGCGGGCCCGCCCTGGCCCGGGATGACGGTGCCGAGTGTGCCGGCACGTTGGTGCCTTCATTGAGAGCGGAGTTCGGCATTCCGGGAATGGCGGTTGCCGTGCGCCGGGGTGACACATTGGTGTTCAATCGAGGATTCGGGTTGGCACACGTGGAAACGGGTGAGCCCGTGACGCCTTCGACCATTTTTCAGCTTTCCTCCTCGGCGAAGATGTTCACCGGCGTGCTCACCATGCGCCTGGTTGAACAGGGCGTGTTGGGCCTGCACGACTCGGTGAGGCAGTACCTGCCCGACGCGCCGAGCGGCTGGCAGCCGGTGACCATCCGCCACCTGGTGGCGATGATTGCCCGGCTGCCTGATCTGATGACGCTCGAGAGGAAACCCGGCGACACCCGGGATGACCTCGAGCTTCTCCAGGCCCTGGCCAACCGGGGCGCCGACGACCTTCTTGCAGCGCTGTACGAGGCGGACCCGGATCCCAAGCCCAATACGGGTTGGCGATACGGCGGCGGTGACTTCTTCGTGCTCCAGCAGATCATCGAGAAGGTCACCGGGAAACCCTACGAGCAGGTCATGCGCGAGTTGGTTTTCCGTCCGGCCGGCATGGTGTCCACCGGTTACTGGGGCACGGACCAGGACGTGCTCCCCGGTTCGGCCACCGATTATTACCCGAACGGCCGGGGCGGGCTGGAGCAGCGTCACTTCGTATTCCCGCAGCTTCTCTATTCCGCCGGCGGCGCGGCGTCCAGCGCCGAGGACCTGCTGCGCCTGGACCGGGTGCTGCGCGACAACCGACTGATGCGGCCTGAAACCAGGAAGGCAATGTGGACCTGGCAGCCGCTGGCGGATGGCAACGTGGTCAGTTACGGGCTGGGGTGGGACCTGAAGGACCATGCCCCGAAGCAATATTCGGAAGGCCACAGCGGCGGCTACCTGACCACCTTCCGCCACTACGACACCGGGGATTTGACCGTGGTCATGCTCACCAACGGATTCACCGTTCCCTACGACCGCATGGCCCCGGACAATATCGCCACGGCGATCGCCGCCGCCTGGGAGCCGGCCATCATCGGTTTCGACCAGCCGGCCTGCAGCTTCAAGGCGCTTGAAGGCGCCCGGTTCTGACCGGCCGTGACTTTCGACATCTTGACTTTCTACATCTGTCATACTACAAATGTAGTAGAACACCGGAGAGGATGGGCATGAGCCGGGACGACATTCAATTGAGCGCCGCGCAACTCGACGTGATGCGCGCCCTGTGGGAACTGGGAGAGGCGTCCACGTCCCGGGTCGTGGAACGCGTGGCGGCGCGGCGGAACCTCGCCTACACCACGGTGGCGACCATGTTGAGCCGCCTGGAAAAGCGGGGCGTGGTGAGCTCGCGCCAGGAGGGCCGGGACAAGATTTATCGTCCACTGGTCACCGAGGCGAGGGTGCGCAACTCGATGGTATCGGCACTGGTCTCCAGGCTGTTTCGCGGCGACCCGGCAGCGCTGGTCTCGCATCTGGTGCGCCACGAGGACATCGGCGAGGACGAGCTGGCCCGGGTGCGCGAGCTGTTGAGCCGGGAAGGGGGAGCGGACGATGCCGATGAATGAACTACTGACCGGAACCGGGGCATTCCTCGGTACCTACCTGATCCACAGCACGCTGATGCTCGGCGCGGCGTGGGCGATCTGCCGTTCGCGCCGGACCAACGACGCCTGGCGGGAAACTCTCTGGCGCACGGCAATCGTCGCGCCGGTGCTCACCGCCGCGCTGTCCGTGGGGCTGTCGCTGACGCCGGTCGCGGGACGATTGAGCTGGCAGGCACCGGCGCAGCCCGCCCGGGTGGGCCAGGTGATGGACCCGGCGCCGCCGCCCCGGGCCGTGCCGGCGTTGCGGGCGCCCACCGCGACCCCGATGGCACCGACGGCCTCCGCCACACCGGTTGACGCTCCCGTGGAGTCCACCGCCGCATCGCCGGCCCTGGCCGGCCCGGCCCGATCGCCGGTTCGTGTTTCCAACACCTGGCAGTCGCTGATTCCCTGGTGGAGCTCGGCCTGGCTGCTGGTGGCCGCGTTTTTGTCCCTGCGCTGGTTCGCCGCGGCGCGCGCCGGCCGGAGCTTGCTCGCCCGGCGGCGCCCGCTGACCTGCGGGCCCGCCTACCGCGCGCTGCTGCGCCTTTCCGGCCGGGCAGGGCGAACGGCTCCGGCGCTTAGCGTCTGCGAATCCCTGGGCGGTCCCGCGACCCTCCCTTCCGGGGAGATCTGCCTGCCGTCATGGGCGCTTTCGCTTCCGGCCGACGAGCTGGAGGCCATGCTCGCCCACGAGTATGCCCACGTGATTCGCCGGGATCCCTGGTGGTTGTCACTGGCCCTGTGCCTGGAGGCGGCTTTCTGGCTGCAGCCCATGAATCGCCTTGCCCGTAGGCGGATAGCCGGGCTGGCGGAATTTCACGCCGACGCCCAGGCGGCCGAATGGACCCGGGACGGTCACGCCCTGGCGCGATGCCTGGCGAGATGCGCGGAGCGCATGCACGCCGGGCGCATGCCGGTGCTCGCCGCGGCCATGGCCCGGCAGGGCGGGCCGCTTTCCGAACGGGTCCTGAAACTGGTTTCCGGCCCCATTCAATCGGGAGGACTGAAAATGTCCCGCAAGACCATCGTGTTTCTTTCCGCCATCGGCCTGGCCGTGGTGCTGCCCAGCGTTGCCGTGCTCGCCAACAAGGCGGCGGGCCGCAGCGGCATCGGCGATGGCGGCGGCAGTCACATCAGCATTCACCAGGACGCCGACGGTTCCAACCAGATGAGCGTCTCGGTGAGCAACGACGACATGAAGCTCAAGCTCGAGTCCGAGGGGGACGTGGTCTTCGCATCGGACGATTCCGGGCTGGAGCAGATGGGCAAGGGCGCGACGCTGTCGATCCAGAAAACAACGAATGGCACCACCCGCAAGCTCACGGCCAACGGCACCGGCGACGGCGTCGAGTACCACTATTTCGTGGATGGCGACGAGCAGCCCTTCAACGACGAGGCGAAGGCCTGGTTCAGTGGGGTGCTGCCGGAGATCCTGCGCGAGAGCGCCATCAACGCGCCGGAGCGCGTGGACTACATCCTGGCCCACCAGGGGCACGATGGGGTGCTCGCAGAGATCGGGAAAATCCACGGCGATTACGCGCGCCAACGCTACATCGAGGCGTATTGCGCCACCGGCAAGCTCCCGGCCGACGCCTACCGGCGCCTGGTGGACGAGGCAGCCCGGATCGGCTCGGACTACAGCCTGTCCAAGGCTCTCGCGGTCATCTACGGCACCCAGAAGCCGCGCGGCGAAGACCTGGCGCGCCTGATCAATGCCGCCGACAGTATCGACTCGGACTTCGAGATGCGCCGCCTGCTCACCGAGCTGTCGGCCGACGCCCTGGACGACGAGTCCGTGATGGACGCCTACGCCAAGGCGGCGGCGAGCATTGGCTCGGACTACGAGCTTCGCCAGGCTCTGATGGTGCTGGTGAAGCAGGGTGGCGGTCCGCACGCCGTGGCGCTGGCGCTACCCCTGGCGAGCAGCCTCGGCTCCGACTACGAGATGCGCCAGTTCCTTATCGGCGCCGCGCCCGTGGCGGCGACCGACGAGAGCCTGGGCCTTAAGTGGCTGAAGGCCGCGCAATCCATCGGCTCCGACTACGAACTGCGCCAGACGCTGGAGGAACTTGCCGGGCGAAATCCCGATTCCGTAAAGGTTTGGGCGGCCATGTTCGAAACCGCCGCCGAGATCGGATCCGACCACGAGTGCGCCTCGTTCCTGGAAGGCGCGGCATCCCGGATGCCGGACGATCCCTCGGTGCGCAAGGCATTCGGCGACGCGCTGAACACCATCGGCAGCGAAACGGATCACGAGCGCGTGGCCCGGGCGGCGGGCGAGATCTGACCCCCGCGCGGATGTTGGCAAGGGATATCCCCATGTCCAGGCACGCTCTCGCCCTGGCGCTGCTCTTTTCGGTTTCCGCGCCCGCCTCTGCCGGCGACTGGGACGGCGTGGAGGCATACCTGCAGGCTCATTCCGGGGAAGCCCGTCCCGGCTTCGTGGTACTCGTGGCCTCGGGGGGCGAAACCGTCTTCACCCGCTCCGTGGGGGAGACCGCCCCCGGCAGCGGTGTGGCATTGGGCGTGGACACGCCCTTCTACATCGCCTCGCTGGCCAAGCCGCTGACCGCCATCGCGGTGATGGAGCTCGTGGCCGAGGGCCGCCTGTCCCTGGACGGGAGCGTCGGCACGTACCTGCCCGGCGCGCCCGGTTACCTGAAGCCGGTGACGATCCACCAGCTGCTTACCCACACGGGTGGCGTTCCGGACTATGGCGATGACTTCGCGGCGAGCCACGATTGCCTGGACAACGACGACGTCCTCGGGTGGCTGGGCAGTCGGGACGAACTGCTCTTCGAGCCCGGTACCGAGGTGGCCTATTCCAATGCGGCCTACGTGCTGCTCGCCCGGATCGTTTCCACGGTGACCGGGAAACCGTTCGACGAGGTGCTTGAGGAACGCGTGCTGGAACCGGCCGGCATGGCTCACGCGAGCATCGCGCGCGCGGACGGACCCATGCCGGAAGGGCGCGCCGTGGGCTATGCGCGCGATGACGACGGGAAATGGGTCAAGGCCGACTACGACCGCTGCACCCTGGGCCCCGGCGGCGTGTTCGCCAGCGCCTCCGACCTGTTGGCCCTGGACCGGGCGCTGCGCGACGGCCGGCTGCTCGACGAAAACGCCCGGGCGGCGATGTTCGAGCCCGCCACGCTGGCGGGCGGCGAACCGGCGGCGTTCGGCTCGGGCTGGATTTCCGGGACCATCAACCGTGGTCCGCTGAAGGGCCTGGACGTCACCCAGGCGCTGGGCAACCTGAACGGCTACGGCGCGGCCATGCGCCGATTTACCAAGGACCGGGTGACCGTAATCTGGCTTTCCAACAGCGGCCAGCCGCTTTTCGATGCGGGTATCGAGGACGCGGCGGTCAAGGCCGGGCTGCTGCATCCTCCGGCACCGGCGGATGAAGACAGGTCATCGCGGCCGCTTTCCGACGAACTGGTGGCCGAGATCCGCCGCGGACCGGAGCGGGTGGTGGTGCCGGCGGGCTCGGCGACGGTCCCGGTGGTGGGGTCGAGAACCCTGCCGCTGCTCGAGACCCGCATCGAGGGCCATGGCCCCTACGGGTTGCTGTTGGACCTGGGCTCCAACGTCAGCATCCTGCGCAAGTCCATCGCCGAGGCGGCCGGAGCGCGGCTGCTGGTGGACCGTGACACCAGCGACATCTACCGGGCCGGGCTGAGCGAATTGGGCCCGGTACGGCTGGAAAACGTTGTCTACGGCGCGTACGAAGATTTGGACGTGGATGGCGTTCTGGGCTTCAACGCCTTCGACGATCAGCCATTCACCCTGGACTACCCGGGCATGTGCTTCACGGTTGGCGGCGAACCGCTACCGCCGCCAACGGAAGACTCGCGGGTCTTCGCCTACGAGCTTAAGCATCACATGCCATTCCTGGCCGCGCGGCTCGGCGATCGCGAATTGAGCCTCAATTTCGATACCGGCGCCTTCGGCTGGATCGTGTTGCCGGCGTCCATGAAATCGGAGCTATCGCTGGCAGCCGCTCCGGTGCCGGGATTCAAGGTGTTCAACAACCAGACCGGCAGCGCGCGTGTGGAGCTGGCGCGCCTGAACGGCACCCTCGAGTTCGGCCCATTGAGGCTGCCCGAGCCCATGGTTCAGTTTGACCCGGACGTGGAAGAGCCCTTCGTGGGCAGTTCGCTGTTGGCCCGGCTGCGGTTGAGCTTCGACCCCGCCAACCGGCGGGTGCGCATGCAACCCGTCGGGGGAACGATCGTGCACGTGCCCGGCTTTGCCACCTTCGGGGTCAAGCTGAAACGCCAGGAGAACGAAGTGACGGTTGCAGACGTGATCCCCGGGACGCCCGCGGCATCAATGGACATTCCCCCGAATGCCGTGGTCGGGAGCATCAACGGCAGGCCGGCCAGCGGTTACGGCGCAGATGCCTTGAGCGACATCAACCAGGCGCGGGGCGACTCGCGACTGGACCTGGCGTTGCAATCGGACGACGGCACCCGCCGGGTGACGCTTGAGCGCGCGGTGTTGGCCGCGCCAAAGGCGGGGGTGGAACCGGACCGGGTGGAGGACGTCCCGGACGTCCCGTGCCGTCCCTGACTCAATCGCCTGTCATCCAGTCCCGGATGGAACCGAGAAGGCCCGCGCCAGGCCGGCCAGGCCCTGGTCCAGCGCCGCGCGGTCGGCCGGGCTCATTTTTTCCAGCAGTGCCGTCAAGCGCTCCAGCCGCCGGCGCCTTGCCGCCTCCAGGCGGCGCTTGCCCGCCCTGGTGGCCTGGATGAGCACTGCCCGGCCGTCTTCCGGGTCGGCAGATCGGCGCACCAGCCCGTCCTTCTCCAGCGCGCTCACCAACTGGCTCATGCCCGGACGGCTGGCCTGTTCCAGGCGCGCCAGCTCCGACAGGGACAGGGGGCCGGCGTAGATGACCACCGAAAGCGCCGACAGCCGCGCCGGGCTCAATCCCGATCGCGGGTCGTCCGCCCGGACCGTGCGCAGGAGCTGGATGGCGCTTGCGTGCAGGGTACTGGCCTGATCAATTGTGCTTGACATGGGGCGGGATCCGGTAAATAGTTAAGTGACTTAACTAAAGCACGGGGCGCGACATGTCAAGCGTGGAATGGGAAACGGCAATCGCCTCCGACGACCTGGAGACGGTGAAGCGTCTGGCGATGGAGGATCCCGACTGCCTGGTTCGGCCGGTGGCGTCTGGGGTCACGCCGCTGCTGCACGCCCTTTACAACCGCGCCATGGACACCGGCGAGTGGCTGGCCTCGCGGCAGGTCTCGCTGAACGCGTTCGAGGCCGCCGCCCTCGGCGACGATGGCCAGCTCGAACGGCTGCTGGACGCGGAGCCCGCCCTGGTCGGCGCGCGAGCGGTGGACGGCTTCTCGCCCCTGCACCTGGCGGCTTTTTTCGGTCACGCGGGCAGCGTCGGCCTGCTGATTTCCCGGGGCGCGGACGTGAACGCGGTGGCGGACAATGCCACCCGGGTGAGCCCGCTGCACAGCGCGGCGGCCTCCCGCGACACGGCCACGGTGCGGGCGGTCCTGGCCGGACGGCCGGACCCGGACGCGCGCCAGGCCGGCGGCTTCACGGCGCTGCATTCCGCCGCCATGCACGGCAACGAGTCCATGGTGGAGAGCCTGCTCGAGGCGGGCGCCGATCCCTCGGTCAAGGCCGACGACGGGCGCGACGCCGCGGCGTTCGCCCGGGAAGGCGGATTCGAGGCGTTGGCGAAGCAGTTGGAGGACTGATCGCCGCGCCGAAACGCGGGCATGCCGGAAACGCCGGCTGTCGCCGGCTTATTCCGGCCTACGGGGTCTGCCGGAGATGCCATGGTGCCGGAAACGCCGGCTGTCGCCGGCTTATTCCGGCCTGCGGGCCTTTCCAGGGAGGTAGGCCGGCATAAGCGCCGGCAGGCGCGTTGCCGGCGCCATCTCCCAAGAAGCCGCCTATTCCGGGTCTATTCCCTTGATAAGCTCCGGCTGCGTGCTTCCCCAATCCCTTGAGTACCAGCCCAATCTCACGAACTTCCCAAATGAGCTGTGCGGCCATTCACAAGGCCGGTGGACATAACCGTGTTTCACCGGATTGAAATGAATGTAATCGAGATGCCGCGCATAGTCCCGATCATCACGGATCAGATGTTCCCAGAATCGGGGCTGCCAGACGCGCTTGTGCCCGCGTGAACTCGTGCTCACCGGGATGAAGCGGGAGAAATGGGTCTTGATCATTTGCCATCGGATCGAAAAATCCGGGTCCCTTGTCATCGTCCAGATGCAATGCAGATGGTCCGGCAGCACCACGATGGCGTCCAGTTTGAACGGCCGCCTGGTATGTACGAACATGAACGCTTCGCGTAGTCGGCGTACGTTGTCGATGGAACTCAGCCAGGCCTGACGCCGGTGGGTGACCACCGTGAAGAAATAGGAACCATTGGGTTCGTATGCGCGGCGATAGTTGCTCATCGTCGTCTCGGGTGCGGCGGAACTTGTGAGTGATGATGAGGAAAATGCAATGGGCGGGCATCAGTCATTCGGCTCCATGAGAGTCGGCAGATGACGTAGTCTTGATGCCGGAAACGCCGGCTGTCGCCGGCTTATTCCGGCCTACGGGGTCTGCCGGAGATGCCATGGTGCCGGAAACGCCGGTTGTCGCCGGCTTATTCCGGCCTACGGGGTCTGCCGGAGATGCCATGGTGCCGGAAACGCCGGTTGTCGCCGGCTTATTCCGGCCTACGGGGTCTGCCGGAGATGCCATGGTGCCGGAAACGCCGGCTGTCGCCGGCTTATTCCGGCCTACGGGCCTTTCCAGGGAGGTAGGCCGGCATAAGCGCCGGCAGGCGCGTTGCCGGCGCCCTGTCTACCGGTCGTGCCGGCGGTTGCCATCGTTCAGCAGGTCGCCGGACCCGGCGGCGGACAGGCTGCTCCCGGAATTCCCGCCGCCGTAGAGCGCATAGTCCTCCAGCATCTCGTCGCGGCGCTGGAGCAGGGCGCTGATCTGGACCCGGTCCAGCAGATCGCCCAGTTCCGAGTTCAGTTTGCCCCGGTCGAGACCTCGCAGCCGCGCCGCCAGGGCCGGCGCCTGCGCCAGGCCCACGTCGGGCACGCCCGGCGGCACGCCGTCGCGGGTGCGGAACGCGCGGGTATGATCGATCAGCACCAGGTTCCAGTCCGGGCCGTAGAAGATGTTCTCCAGCGTGCGGTCGGTGTTGTAGATCAGTCTGTCGAACAGGTCCATTAGCTTGTACTGGGGGTCGAGCGGGCAGGCCGGCTCCGGCTCGATGCCTTTTTCGCGCCGGACCAACTCGTTCACGCCGCCCTCGACCCAGTACTGGAGCGCGCCCTCGCGGCCATCGATGGTGCGCTTGACCGTGACCGGGACCATGCCCAGGCCCAGCAGCCGGTCCACCCGGTAGGCGGCCACGTCGTAGGCCCACTGGTCCGAGGTATTGATCAGGCGTCTCGCTTCCAGCGCCCGCCCGCGCGGCGAGCCCGCCGCCTCGGACTTGAAGATGGCGCGCAGCCGCATGCCGTCGCGCTCCAGGGTCAGGCGGCGCGGCTTGGTGACGCCCGTGCCCACCTCCTCGCTCTCGACCACCGCGGCGTTGGCCAGGAAATCCTCCAGCTCCGGGGCGCTCATGGGAGCACCGCCGGGCGCCCTTTGCGTTTCACGAGCCAGGGAAACCGGCCCGTCGGCATCCGCATAGACCGCCCGCATCGAGTCGCCGTCCATCAACAGGGCGGAGGGGCGCCCGTGCTCGTGGTCGGTCATGCCAGTGTCGACCATTACCAGTTTGCCGCCCATGCGCTCGGTGACCTGCCCGCCGGGGACCGGTGTGTGGCCGACGACCAGGCGCTCGGCGCCGAGGCCGGCCAACGCGCGTTGGAGAGTCGGTTCCTCGAGCAGGGACGGGCAGTCCGCGTCGCCCCGGTACCAAAGCGGCGAATCGGGCTCGAACAGCGGGGAGTGAAGCGCCGCGGTGAGGCGTTTCGCCTGGCCGCGCATCCGGGCCGGCTGCTCTCGCAACGCCCCGCTCTCCTCGGCGCGTTGCAGGCCCTTGGCGGCGGAAAGGAGCGGGTAGTCCGCCGACACCACGCCGGCATCGGAGAGTCCGTACCAGGCGTCGAGCAGCTCCTCGAGTTCGCCGTGGACCAGTTGATTCATGTCCCCGGCGGACTTGTCGGCGTAGGCGGGGGAAATCCCGCCATGCACGAATGCCGTGCCGTCGATCACCACCACGGCGGGTCGCTCCATCAGCCAGCGCCCGTATTGGCCCGTCGGGGTCACTGCCTTGCGCCAGCCGAAGTACCCGGGCGGGAAGGCAGCATCGAACGCCTCATCCAGCTCGCCGGCGGACTTGCCCGCGGCGCCGGGCAAGCGGGCGAAGCGCTCCCGGGCGGCGCGGCGATCGGCATCGGTCTCGAGGTCGGCGAACGAGGCAAAGTCCAGCCTCGATGTGTATTCGGTGTCGGCGGTGAGCCACATCACCTCGTGATTGCCCAGCAGCACGTGCACTTGCCCGCCGGCATCGGCCGCCTCCTGCTGGAGACGCATGGCGAGATCCAGTACACGGCGGGAATCTGGACCCCGGTCCACCAGGTCGCCCACCAGGACCAGGCGCGTGCGCCCCCCGGACCAGGCGACCTGTTCGCTGAGTACGCCGGCACGCTGGAGCACGTCCACCAGGTCGTGGTAGTCGCCGTGCACGTCGCCCACGGCGATCACGCGATCCACGTCGCTGAAGCGCTGTTCGGCCGCCGGTGCCGCGGCGGCGAGCACCAGGCAGAGGAGTACGAGGGATGATCTCAACAGGAATTTCGTGTTCATGGCTTTGGCTCCGTTTGCAGAAGTGCCTGGTAGCGCCGCCCGATGCGCAAGGCGACGGCAAACCACGCCAGCGCCAGTGCCGTGTTGAACAGCGCGAACTGGGAAGTACCGAACTGGAGCAGGAAGGCGCCGCCGTAGACGACGCCGGCCCCCAACAGGTCGCCGAAACGCCAGAAGAAGGTTTCGATGGCGGTCTTGCCCTGGAACCGGGCGGTGCCGTCCACCGGCAGGAACAGCGCCTGGCGCGCGGTGTTCTGCACCGAGTAATTGAGGCTGATCGCCGAGAGCTGGCCCACGGCGACGATGGCGAATACAGGGGTTGCCGAGATCAGGCCGAAGCCGATTACCGCGGCCAGCGGCGCCAGCAGCAGGGCGCCGGAGACACCCGCCCGGCGGATGATGCGCGAGACCAGCAGCAACTGGAGCGCGATGTTGAGCACGCACATCCAGCCGTAGAAGCGCGCATAGAAGTCTCCGATCAGAGCCTGGCGGGTGAGTTCGCTGCCCGCGGCCACGGCCTGGTCGGCGAACTGGATCACCAGTTTCGCCAGCACGTAGTCGCCCGTGCTCTGGATCAGGTTGAGCAGCACCACGAACACCGCGATCAGGCGCAGGTAACCGTCCGATAGCACCGCGCGGAAACCGCAGGAGCGATCGTGGACGGACTCCACCGGGGCACTGGCGCGCGCGGAATCGGCCGGCACCGAGCGCGCCGCGCTGGACAGCAGGCCCAGCGTGGCCAGGGTGGCGAGCCCGGCCAGTCCCATGAGACCCCAGGGACCGAGGGTCCCCATCAACGTGCCCGCCACCCTGGCGCCGGTCAGGGCGCCGAGTGAGGCGCCCACCATGATCACGGCGAACAGCCGCTGCCCGCTCTCGACGTGATAGATCTCCGCCGCGAAAGCCCAGAACTGGGCAACGATGAAAACGTTGAACACGCCCTGCCAGACGAAGAACGCCACGCCGACGTGAACGCCGCTCATACCCAGGGCGGCGAACACGGCCAGCTGGCCAACGAAGAACAGGGTCACGCCCTGGACGAGGCGTAGCCGGTCGCGTCCCCGCGACCAGACCGCGTAGGCCGGCATGAGGGCGAAAAACGCCACTGCCTGTCCCGCGGCGGCCAGGCTGCGGATCTCCGCGCCGCCCTCGATCAGCACCAGCGCCTCGCGCACCGGCTTCAGCAGGTAGCCGGCGAGCATGAGCAGGAAAACGTTGGTGGCGAGCAGCGCGGCGCCGCGCCCCTCGCCGCCGTGAACCTGCGTGAACAGCCCCAGGACGCGCTCGAACGGCGAAAGCGTGCCGGCCGGCGCGGCGAGGACATTGAATCTCTGGAGACTGGGCAGGTGCATGGCGGCGGACTTGGTTGGCTTCGAACTGGCTGCCAGTTTCCGTCGCGGCCGTCGGGCGATCAGTGCGGTACTGCGTCAAGGGTTTGTGACAAATTCACGTTCCGGGCGAGGCGGGGGCTAGACTATGGATGGAAGACGCGGGCGGGAGGCGGGACCATGCTGGAGGAATTCCGGCTGTTCGAGGACCTGAGCGAGGCCGAGCTGGGCCAGATCCGCCAGCAGGCGGTGAGCCGCACTTTCCCCAAGAACACCGTGATCGTCAGCGAGGGCGACGACACCACGTCCCTCTACCTGATCGAGTCCGGCCGGGTGAAGTTTTTCCTCGGCGACGAGGAGGGCCGGGAGGTGATCCTCAACTTCCAGGGAGCGGGCGCCTACTTCGGGGAGCTTGCACTGCTGGACAGCTCGCCGCGCTCGGTTTCCGTGATGACCGTCGAGCCCACCACCCTGCTGGTGGTGTCCCGGGAGGACTTCTTCGCCTGCCTGCGCTCCAACCCGGAGATCGCGCTCAAGCTCCTGGGCCACCTGGCCGGGCGGCTGCGCGAGCTTTCCGACGAGGTGCGCGCACTGGCGCTCACCGACGTCTATTCCCGGGTTACCCGGCTGCTGGAGCGCCACGCCGAGGAGCGTGACGGGGAGCGCCTGGTGCCCGGGCGCATGACCCACCAGCAGATCTCGCAAATGGTGGGCTCCTCGCGGGAAATGGTGAGCCGGATCATGAAGGAGCTGGTGGCCGGCGGGTATCTCTCCGTGGACTCCGAGGGCATCCGGCTGCTGAAGCCGTTCCCCAAGGGCTGGTAGTCTCCAGCCGCCGCCCGCTTTGCGGGGCGTGAATTCTTCACACTCCCCGCCGGCAACTTTTCACCGAAATCCGTTCTCTCCCGGGCCAATCTGGCCCTGCAACCGGAAGAGGTTGCGCCGTAAAGGAGGGAGACATCATGAAACGTCGTCAGGAGATGATAGCGACCATCATCGTCCTGGGACTGGCGTCAGCCATGCAGGCGAGCAAGGCCCGCGAGCTTCCCGACGAGATCGAGCGGTTCGCGGCAGAACAATATGAACAGATTCGTGTGCAGGGCACGGATGCCAGGCAGGCAATCCTGAAGAAACTTCGCACGGACTACGAAGCTCAGGAGATTGCCTTCATGGAGTCCCAGGGACGGTCGATCCTGGGTCAGGGAAGGACCGCTCTGGCCTCGATCCAGGAGAACTTCCGGGGGAACCGGATTGCTGGCCTGGAAGCGTACCGGCCCGGAAACTTCGTCGCCGTGAGGCGGCGGGGCGGGGACGTCGGCCGCGGGCCGTCACGGACCCGGGGCCGGGTGGAAGCGGAAGTGCGGCTCGTGCGGCTCGACGGTCTGATGGCGTGGACCCGGCCCGGCCGCGTGGCCCCGGTTTCGGCGCCCGGCAGCCCCGGGCAATCCGAGATCGGAAGCTGACAGGGTGCTTCCGCCCCCAGGTGCCGCCGGGCTTTCCCGGCGGCACCTTCTTTTTGGCTCCCGGCCTTTTGTCGCCTCCCCGGCCATTCCCGCCCGCGCCACTTTGCTCTTTCCTCTCCCCACGTGAATTTGTCACATCCATGCCCCGCATTACGTCACCGAGGTTTTCCCTGGGGAAGCGCAATCTGAACCTGCGATTGAGACTACTTGAATTCACCGGAGGGAGAGACATGAACACGCGCACCAAGATCATTACGAGCTTCTTCAGCATCTCGATGGCGTTCGCCGTGCAGGCGAGCCAGGCACGGGAACTTCCCGACAGCATCAAGGCATTCAATGCCGAGCAGGGCCGCCAGATCGTCGAGCAGGGCCTGAACGCCCGTACGGCGATTCTCCGGCAGATGGACCACGAGGCCCAGGCGCAGCGAATCGCTTTCATGGAAGAGCAGGCCTTCGACATCCTGATTCAGGGTCGCGAGGCACTGGCATCGATCAGGGAAGATCTGCGGTCCGAGAGCAACATCCCCGGGTTGGCGTCGCGGGAAGCGACAACCGTCCGCACGGGATCATGGGCCGCACTCGCGAGCGTGGACGGGGCTTCCGCCCGCTGAAGTCAACCGCCGCGGTCGTGAACCGGGCGCCGTCAGGGAATGACGGCGCCCTTTTTACATGGCTGCCGGTTTCGACCGGCAGGCACTCAAGGCCAGAGACCGAGCACTATTCCGTATAGCGTGTACTGCGCCGTGTGGTATCCGCCGTTGATCAGCCACAGCATCGTCGAGCGGCGTTCGAACTGGTAGTTGATGGCGAATGATCCGGCCACCCAGAACAGCCCGGCCATGAACCCCGCCCCGATGGCCAGGCCGGGACCGGGGTGGGGACCGACGAACATGGCGAACACGATCGAGCCCAGCAGGGCCCAGACGAAGGCCACGGCGAAGATCAGCCCCTTGTTGCCGCCGGCGACCTGTTCGTCGCTGAGCCCGGCCTCCCGTTGCCAGACACTGCCGAACAACGCGGGTGAATACCACAGCGCGCCAAGCACGAAAGCCAGGACCGCCGCCACGATGGCGCCGATCCAGTTGATGCCACTCATGTCCATGGTTCTCTCCCCTCAGTCTTCGTGGACCAGGTTCGACAAGTTTAGATGCCCCGGAGCGGGACTGCGCCACGAAACGCAGCGGGGCTGCGGGATCAGTCCCCGGGCGGCACGTAGCCCGAGGGTTTCTCGGAGCCTCCGCCGAAGAAGAACCTCTCCATCTCCCGTTCCAGGAACTTGCGCGCCTCGGGGTCGACGGGGGAAATGCGGTTTTCGTTGATCAGCATGGTCTGGTGGGACAGCCAACGCTGCCAGCCTTCCTTGCTGACCTGCTCGTAGATGCGCTTGCCGAGCTCGCCGGGATAGGGCGGCAGCTCCAGCCCTTCCGCTTCCCTGTCGAGCACCACGCAGTGGACCGTTCGGCTCATGTTCCGGACCTCGTTTCGTTGCAGATTTCGAATTCGCGTTCCAGGAGGGTGCGCACCGGCCGCGGCAGCCCGGCTTCCAGAGCCTCGGCCGGGGCCAGCCAGCGCCGTTCGCCCGCATCCATTATACGGGCCGCGGCGCCATCCACCCGGGCGGCGAGCGCGTGGATGTCCAGCGTGAAATGGGTAAAGCCGTGACGCAGGGTGGGGCGGGTCCGCGGCGCGGCGATTTCCACGCCCAGCAACTCGCGGGCGGCACGTCCCGGGTCCACGTCCAGCGTGGCCTCCGGCAGCGACCAGAGCCCGCCCCAGACGCCCGCCGGCGGGCGGCGTTCCAGCAACACCCGGCCCGAAGCGTCGCGCAGGATCAGCATCAGGGTCTGGCGGTGCGGGCGATCGCGCCTCGGCCTGCGGCCGGGGTAGGCCTCCGGGTTGCCCTGCTGGTACGCGAGGCAGTCCGTTGTCAGCGGGCACGTGGCGCAGGCCGGCCGGCGACGGGTGCAGACCGATGCCCCCAGATCCATGATCGCCTGGGTGTAGGCTGCGGCGTTCCGCGCCGGGGTGTGGGCCTCGGCCAGGCGCCAGAGTTCCTTCGACACCGCGCTTTCTCCCGGCCAGCCGGCCACGCAGTGCAGGCGGGCCAGCACCCGCTTGGCATTGCCGTCGAGAATCGGGTGGGGCTGGTTGCGCGACAGGGCCAGAATCGCGCCGGCGGTGGAGCGGCCGATGCCCGGCAATTCCATGAGCGCCTCCAGCGTCTCCGGCAACTCGCCGCCATGCGCCTCGAGGCAACGGATCGCGGCCCGGTGCAAGTTGCGGGCCCTGGAGTAGTAACCGAGCCCCGACCAGAGCGCCAGCACCTCGTCCACGTGGGCGTTAGCCAGCGCCGCCAGGATGGGGAGCCGTTCCACGAAGCGCCGGAAATAGGGGATGACCGTGGTCACCTGGGTCTGCTGCAGCATGATCTCCGAGACCCAGACCCGGTAGGGGGACGGGTCTTCCTGCCACGGCAGGTCGTGGCGGCCGTGATCGCGCTGCCAGCGGATCAGGCGTTGGGCGGTGTCGTCGGCGTTAATCACGCGGGATTGGGCATGCGGTCGGTTCGCGCCGGACGTTTCGGGTAATGAGGAGTTCCTTGCTTCAGCCTCCGTTCGTCCCGAGCCGATTCCGAGCCCGTCGAGGAAACGAGTCGAAGGACGGGTGCGAACGTGGTTCGACTGGTCACCTCGGCAAGCTCGGCGACCGCTCACCACGAACGGGAATGCGTGTTATGCCCGGCCTATCATCCGCCACCGTCGCCGCCGCCTTCCTCCTTTTCCTTCTCTTTCGCTTCCTGGCGGGCCTTGCGCCGTTCCTCCTGGCGCTGGGCCTTGCGCTCCTCGGGGGTCATGGTCGACTCGGACTGTCCCTCTTCCCTGGCCTCGCCGGACTGCGCGGGCTGGGCGGCCTGCCCGGATTGCTTGCCGCCCGTCAGGGCGTCCAGAGCGCGTTGCTTGAGCTGCTCCTTGGAGTCCGCTGCGGATTCGCCTTCCTGCTTGCCGCCGAGTTTCTGCATGAGCTCCTGGCCCACGCGTTCCTTGACCTGGCCCTTGAGCGCGGCGGCGATGTCCAGGTTGATCTTCGGCGACAGCAGGCTGCCGGAGAACTTGAGCGGTATCGGCTGTCCGGAAAGCCGGTTCAGGGTGTCCCCGGCGGCTTCCCCGAGCTTGCCCGTGAGCACCGGCGTGAACGACATGTCGACGCTGTAGTCGGCCAGGTTCACCTTGCCGCCGCCGGTGATCTGGAGCACCGGGGAGACCAGTTTCATGGTCCTGGCCTGGATCACGCCCTTGTCCATCGCCGCGTCCACCACGAAGCTGGAGAAATCGGTCTTCTGTTCGCCGCCTTCCAGGGCCATGGACTGGCCCTGGAACAGCGCCACTGCCTGGCGGATGCGCTGCACGATGTTGATGCCGAAAATCGCACCGTCACTGAAGTCGAACGAGAAGTTGCCCGACAGCGAGCGGCGGGCGGCTTCCGGGGAAGACAGGTCCGCGGTGGAGGTGAGCGACAGGTTGCCGAGCCCGGTCATCCAGGACTTGCCGGCGGCGTCGGCCAGCAGCGGCCCGGCCTGAACGCCTTGAAGCTTCTCGTTCATGCTCAGCATGGGCTTGGCGCCACGGGCATCCACGCTGATGTCGCCCGAGTAACGTCCCTGGTAGAAGTTGGCGTCCAGCGGATGGACGCGCACCTGACCGTCGGCGGCCTTGATGGTCACGTCGATGTCGCTGGCCTTGAGCCCCGCGACGGTGAGGGCGTCCGCGTGGATCTTGCCGTTCAGGTTCAGACCGCGCAGGGTTTCCACCGGGATCAGCGAGCCGCCGGCTGCCACCGCCTCGCCGGGGGAAGCGAGCGGCGCCTCTGCGGAGGCCTTCTCGCTCGCCGGCGCCATGTAGCGGTCCAGGTCGATGGCGCCGATGTCGAGCTTGAACTGCATGGCCATGGCCGCCAGCGGCTTGATGCCCAATTGGCCTTTGATTTTCGTCTCGTCCAGGTAGGCGTTGCTCAGCGTGGCATCGAGTGCGCCGGCGTCGCCGTCCACGTCCAGGTCGGCGGCGGCCTTCGCCAGCGCCGAGTCGTCACTGATCTCGGGCGGCGACCCGGTGAGCTGCTCGATCAGCTTCCGGGGACTGAACTCCGAGACCTTCAGGGTGGCCTGGTAGCGCGGCGCGGTGGTCAGGTGATTGACCCTGGCGCCGCCGGTGGCCTTGACGTTCCAGGCCTGGATGGCCAGGTCGCGCAGCTCGGCGGTGCCCGCCGACAGGTCGGCGGCGGCCTCGGCGGTGGCGCGCAGCGCCAGCGGCATGGCGCCGTCGCCCTGGCCCATGTTCCCGTTCAGGGCGAATTGGAAGTCGTCGAGTTGAGCGCTCATGGACTTCAGGTTCACCGTCGGGCGGGCGTGCACGGTGACCCGCGCGTCCAGGCCGGTGTTGGCGCTCTTGAGATCCATGCTCAGGTCCACGTCGAAGGGCTGGCCCAGGGCGACCTGGGAGGTC
>Ga0209918_1000852_pt1 | contig 18378 bp, 15 predicted proteins | sample SalPonD_shore_MG_FD_185712 | JGI IMG/M metagenome (GOLD analysis project Ga0209918, IMG submission 185712) | Salt pond soil microbial communities from South San Francisco under conditions of wetland restoration - Salt Pond MetaG... | ecosystem: Environmental > Aquatic > Marine > Intertidal zone...
AGAATAAAATTCTTTTAAATAATGATATTTTTTCACATTTCGGGGATAATTTAGCTTATTATTGGTTATCCAAGATGTTTTTTAATAAATTCCCATATGAGATTATTTACTTTTTTTGGTTCTTCTATGATAAAGCCATGCTTCAAATTTTCAAATATCTCCAATCTTGAATTTGGAACTTTTTCATGGAGGGCCTTAGATTTCTCTGGGGGGCTATTAGCATCTTTAGATCCAACTGCAATCAATGTAGGTTGCTTAATTTTATTTAATAAATCGCGCGTATCAAAATTAACTAATGCTTTATACTGGTTAATATAATCTTTTAATTGAGGAATATCATCTGAATGCACTATAGGATTCATATCTTTTTTTAAATATCTATATAGTTTTTCATCTTTCTTTAATTTTCTTTTAAAAGCATTCGTATAGAGGAGGGGTATTATCACTTGAAGTTTTTCCTCGAAATTCATATTTTCAAATTTATTATAAAATTGAAATGTCTGATCGATTTTAATTGGTTCGATATGCTCTGTAGTTGCTAATAATATTAAAGTCTTAACCCTATTAGAATATTTCAGAACAAACTCTTGAGCTATCATTCCACCCATGCTAAATCCACATAAATGGATTTCTTTCTGAATATTTAAGTGATCCAGTAAGTTTTTTGTATCTTCTACATACATATCCATTGTATAAGGATAATCAGGTCGAGAACTTTTTCCCGCACCTCGATTATCAAACGCTATGACTATCATTTTATCTTTGAAAAAATCAATTTGGTAATGCCAAGCTTCTAATTTTGTATTAGTACCTTGGATGAAAACAAGTGGTTCTCCCTTTCCTTCCTTGATATAATTTATTTCGATGTCATCATATCTAAATTGAGGCATTTTTAATCTGAGTATGTGTTTAATTAAAATAATCTAAGAATATATTATCCTTCTATAATAAATACTTTTCATTAAAGTAGAGATTTTTTTAAACAAATCCAGATAATATTGATTTAATGAATTAGCAAATTAAGTTATCAATGGACTACTCTTTATTTATTAAATTAAAAATTTTTTTTTTATTAAGATAACAGCTATTAAATTTACAAATTTTTGATTAAAATTGAATGCTTCTGAAAATAATGATGATGAATTAAATTTTGAAAAATTAGAAATAGTAAAAAGATATTTCTCACGAATTTATACTGTCTTATCAGATGAAATGAGGAAAAAATTACTCAATTTGGATATCTCAAAAAAGGAACTAAAAAGTATTTCAAAGCGTATCGCTTTTTTGCCGGAGGAAAAACAAAAAGAGTTCCTTGAGGAGCTATTAAGAGAGCTCCCGAAAAAAGATGATTCCTCTACATAAATTCTAATCAAAATATAATAGAGAAAATAATTAATATTTTACTATAGAGGTATAACCTTTTCTCTTGTATTTAGTAATTTTGTTAAAACTAAAAACATCTTTCTGAAAATCTTTTTAATAAGCGAAGATTTGAACGCACTCCTGATAAACTTAAGAAGATAAAAATTCTTTGGTCTAAATGTGGATTTATTTTGATCGTAAGTAATTTTTTTTATGAAAAATCTTTTCCGCACTAATGATATAAGCCAGACATAAGTGATAATAGCAATAATATCCCATGCTCGCTCAATATGTACTTTAGGATAGTCTAATTTTTCTCCCATTGCCATTCTTAAAACTTCAATAATATGAAATAGATCTATTTTACTTCCCATAAGCTCCTTTGTTGCCCATAATAAATAAATACATCCTCCACAGTAAGAGACTAAAGCATCTGCACCTGTCTCTTCCGCTTCCCTAAACTTTTTAATTCCCTCATGAATAATATCGAAGGGAATCGAAATATTTTTCACCCAAGAAGCTCCTGCTCCAAATCCACAACATAGAGAATTTTCCTTATTATGTCGCATTTCTATCATTTCACAGCCGCATTTCTTTATTATATCTCGAGCAATATTCCAGTATTTACCTTCAAAAACTTTTGAATAACAATTATCATGAACTGTAATAGTCATATTCAAAGGATTTTCAATTTTTAATTCTCCCGATTTAATATTATCTAAGAGCCATTCTTGTAAACTACTAAAAGATTGTTTATGTTCAACATTCATGTGATTAGGATGTGCCTCTTGGAATATATATTCCACAGCATCTAAGGCTGCTACAATATTTTTAGTATCCCATTTGTCAAAATCCTGCTTTGTTCTATATGCAATTCTTTGTACTAGATCCAAGTATCCACCTTGATAAAGATATGCACCTCCCTCCCATTGGTCGATTAAATCCACTGGTGCAAAATAGTCCAATATCTTACTCCCTCCTATTATGAAGGGAAATAAATGAGTATAATTGCCAATCAATAAAACCACATCTTCAGGTTTAGGTGTGTTATTCATCCATCTTAAGATCCATTTCTTTTCCTGAGTAGAAAGGAACACATTAAGTAATTGCCAAATATTGTCTTCTCTTGTCGGACATACAAATGTATATAATGGAGGGACACCTCGCTTATAATATAAATCGTTCCACCTTTCTAAAATCAGTTGATATGGATTAGCATTTTCAGGACAAAATAAATTACAGGAGAAACAGGTAGTACATTTGGATAATACATATTTAGATTGCTTTCCTTCAATTAATCTAATTATTTCTTTTTTAGCTTCTTCAATTGGTAATTCTAAAACGGGACATTTATTAAAACATATCCCGCATCGCGTACATAAATCTTCTCTAAATACAGTTTTTCGTTCGGATTTACTCATAATTCAATTATCTAAATGTGTTTTAAATTTTTTAAATTTCAATTCTTATTACCATGCTTTTTTATGATATTCAGGCGGTTCCTCTGGAATATCGGCTATCTTAAATCTTTTTCGTGAAAACACTTTCGGAAATTGTTTTTTCATTATTCCCCAGAAGAAATGTTTAGCACGTTCTTTTTTAGCCTCCTCTGTGAGGGAAGGTTCTTCCCCCATAGCTTTTTGTAAAAGTTCAATAATATGATATATTTTCATTTTTTTTCCAAAATATAATTTTTGCGAAGTGAGTAAAGTAGCTAAACATCCAGCACAATATACACAGATGGCATCCGCACTAGTTTTCCGAAAATCTTTAAAATTTCTGAATGAAGAAGACATAATCTTAAATGGATTATAAGAAGATGTTATAGAAAATCCTCCAGCAATTCCGCAGCATCGCATATCTTCGCGGCAAGCATTACTTTCGATGACTTCAACACCTATCGCATTTAGTATTTTTCGAGGTAAATCCATATACTCATCTCCAAACATTTTCGCATAACAAGATTCTTGGATAGTTACTTTTAAATTAAGCTTTTCTTTAATCTTAATCTCACCTGCTTCTAATTTTTCCCATAAATATTGAATATATGATTTTATTGATTGGAATTTATAGGTTAATCCATAATGAGGGAGCACATTTTTAAATACATTCGTACCCGCAGTGCATAATACCAATAAATTTTTAGGCTTAATTTTCTGAAACCAATTATCTAATCGTTTTGTGACTTGAAATAATTCATCTTTAAAGCCTGTTCTAAATAAGGTTTCCCCACAGCAATATTCTAATCTTCCTCGAATATCTAAATCTTTAAAAAAACTTGCCTGAGTTAATTCTGCAAAAGTTGTAACATTACACCCTGGATAGGTTAAAGTATCCCCCTTTAAAGGTTCTAAAGATGCCCATTTCTCAACTAATTCTTTAGTACTTTCTGGTAAGTGTTCCATTACATAACTCCTAAAATTAGGATATTGGGGATAATGTGTGATAAAATATTTTCCTCTTTTCTTTAATCCTTCCTCTTTATATTGTTCATTCCATCTTTGTAGGATAAGGCTTGCGGGTCTGGCATTTTCTGGGCAATAAAAATTGCATGTAAAGCAACTCTGGCATTCATCTAACACGGTCTTAGTTGGAGTTCCTTCAATTAATCCTTTCATTTCCTCAATAGATTCTTCAATAGATAAATCCATTACTGGGCAATTATAGAAACATTCTCCACATAAAGTACATGCATTTTCATCAAAAGGGTCAAAGAAACTTATATCTATAGGTTTAACTTCTTCATCCATTGTAAAAAAACTCTAAGTTTTATAATATATTTTAAATTTTAATCAATTTAATAATAATCATTTTTTTTGATAATAATACTAAAGAGAGTGCATAATTTTGAGTAGTGATTTTAGATTATTACGGCTTGAGTATCTTTTCACAGTAATAGTGCCTATATTTATTGCGATTCTCATAAATCAATATGATATTATGGCTCATATATCAATTATCGGAGGGTTTTCTTTTTGGGCTATTACAGGAAATACATTAAATGATATTAAAGATATGGATAATCCTGATGATATAGAAACACAAAAAAGAATAGAAGGTTATTCAAAAAAAGAAATTGCTGTTCTTTCGATATCTTCTTTTGTTATGGGTAGTACTTTATTTTTTAGATCTATTCTTGGCCAACCAATAATTTTGTTATATTTATTATTCACTGCGATATTTGTTGTATTCTACTGCATGATAGTAAAACCAATATTAATCATTAATTGGATTATTTTAGGTATTTCTCATATTTGGTTACCTTATTTTATTATAAAAATAAATGCTAATGCTATAATAGGATGGTTTCCAATTATTCAGCCATATGAATGGTTTTTTCTCATTTCAGCTTCCTTAATTGCATTATCGGGAAATCTTATTCATGAAGTTATTGATAATGATGCTATTACGAGACTCTCACTAAGAAAACAGCAAATTATTCTATGGATAATCTCCTTTGTAGCAATAATTTTCAGTATTATCTCTATCCTTTTATTTATTGAGCATTTAGTATTATTTTCCCCTTTTTTATTAATTCCCATAGGAGTGATATACATGGCAAGATCTAAAGATAATTTACCCCATGGGGCAAAAACAATTAAAAATATAGGAATAATTGTAGGAAATCTATTATTAGCATTTATAGTAATTCTATTCTTTACAACTTACTAAAAATGTGAAAAAATCCATCTATGAATAATGCAAATCTATTGAATGTTATTTCTATTAGAGAGTTAAAAGATTATCAATAAAGAAGATTGAAGGAAAAGAGAGTAAATAGAGTAAAATAAATAATATTCCTGTTTTCTTATCTATCACTTCTCTTTTTGCTGCAATCAAAATTACAATAAGAGAAGCAAATAGAGTATAAAGAATAGTAGGAACTGCAATCGATGCTGCAACTTGTTGCGGAAATAAAAATTGCCCAATCCCAATGGATAATGTAGAATCCACAATACAACTTCCTACAAGATCCCCCATAGCAATTCTATAATTTTTTTTCCTTATAGCGGATACATCAACACTCAGTTCCGGTAATGAAGTACCTATACTTACCATAAAAAAGGAAATAATATACTCGCTAATATTCAATTGAGCGGATAAATAGATAATTGATTGGATAATTACATATGAGCACAGAGTAATCCCTGCAAATCCGAGAATCGCCAAACCTAAGTAATGTAAGTTCGTTTTGAGTCTTATTTGTGAAGTATCTTCATTTTGCATCCTTAAATCGACAACTTTTAATTCTCTTTGGGCTGTTCTTTGATTTTCATCTTGCGTTATTAAATCGACCAGCTTTAATTCCGTTCCAGATTGGTTTTTTGAATAATTTTCATCTTGCGTACTTAAATCAACAAGTTGTAATTTCGCTCCAGCCTGCTTTTCTGAATGATTTCCACTTTGTATTATTAAATCGAGGAGTTTTAGTTCAGTTCGAGGGTGATTTTTTATATCTTTTTCCATAATTAAATCGAAGGTTTTTAATTCAGTTTGGAATGATTTTTTTGAGTCATTAGCCATCATTAAATCGACCCTTTTGCCCAAATCTTTTTTTGTAATTTGATAAGTGATTAATGTATAAAAAACCAAACTTAAAATCATTAAAATGGCATCAGAGCGCGTAAAATAACCTTTTTGCACAACTGTAAATATCAATATTAAGGAAAGAATCTCACAAGAACCAATTATAAGGAAGCATTTTCTTTTCACGTTAAAAGTTCCAGCAAGAATTGGTAAAAGTCCAAAAACTAATGTTAACTGTGTGAGATCTGACCCTACTGAATCACCAACATCAATATTCCCATGTCCCACAGAACAAGAAATAATTGAATTAAAAATTTCGGAAATATCAGTGCCAACTGAAACTAAAGTTATCCCTATAATAAGACTTGAAACGCCAAGGCTGGCTGCTAAAGAAGCAGAATTAGTAACAGCCAATCTACTACTAAAAACTAATAATATTATAGCCATAATTAGAATTAAAAATATAAAGAAGATTCCTAGCACAATTATTAAGTGTTAGCCCAAAAAAATAAATCGTATTATTATAATTTATAGAATAATTATTCAAAAAATTAATAAAATATTAGTTATACCTAAAAAACTCTATTTATAATCTTTATAAAATAGTTTATTTTGCATTATCTGAGCTTAAACTTATTGGCTATCAGAAAATAAATATTTTTCATTAATATTTATCTAGTTCTCCTTAATTTCCTTATAATAAGATTCTAAGACCTCTCTATTTAATTTAAACTTTCTTAATTATATGATGCAATAATTATTATAAGGTTATGGTCGAAAAGAGCTTTAGTAGGATAAAAATTGGCTATATATCCACTATAATTCTAATTAGAAACTTGGAAAAATGTCCACTCATGTCGAAATATTTATAACTGTAATGATTTTAATATTTAAATAAAATATAAAAAGAGATAGTTTTATCTAGAGATATAAAACATTATATATGAATAAGCTAGATGGAAAGGATAATGCGTATAATCCTATGAATAATATACCTGATTTCCAATCCATCTTTTCTTTTTTTCCAATGGTTATAAATACAATTAGAGAAGCAAATAGAGTATAGATAATAGTAGGAATTATTAGCTGAGCTGAGACCTCTTGGGGAAATAAAGCTTGCCCGATCCCAATAGATAATGTAGAATCTACAATACAGCTACCAATAATATTGCCAATAGCTAAGTTATAATGCTTTTGTTTTAAAGCAGAGATGTTAACACTAAGTTCTGGCAATGAGGTACCTATACTTACCATAAAAAAAGAAATTATATATTCATTAATATTAAATCGAGAGGATAAATAGATCACTGATTGAACAATTAAATATGAAGATAAAGTCGCTCCAAAAAATCCAATAATAGCAAATAATAAAAAATGTTTTTTACCTTTGGGTTGTTTTTCTATGTTTTTTTCCAACATTAAATCAACCTGTGTGAGCTTATCACTTTTTGTTACATTATAAGTTACTAATGTATAAAATATCAGACTTAGCATCATAAAAAGGGCATCAGTACGGTTGAAATAACCCTTTTCAACTATTGTAAATATCAATATTAAAGAAAGAATCTCACAGGCACCAATAATAAGAAAAGATTTTTTATTGACTTTAAATTCACCACAGATTATTGGTAATAATCCGAAGATTATAGTTAATTGCGCAAGATCTGACCCCACTGAATCACCTACATCAATATCTCCATGCCCTAAAGCACATGATATGATTGAATTAAGAATCTCGGAGATATCTGTTCCTATTGAAACTAATGTTATCCCTATAACGAGACTTGAAAGCCCAAGGCTGGCTGCTAAGGAGGCGGAATGTGTAACAGCGATATGACTGCTATAGGCTAGTATTGCTATTGAACCAATTAAAATTAAAAAGGTTAAAAAAATCGCTAACATTGTTTATAGAATAATTATTCAAAATATTTATAATTTATTAGGAATAACTAAAAGCCTCCATTTATAATCTTTAAAACATAGGTTATTTTGTATTATCTGAGTTTAAATTTATTGGCTATCAGAAAATAAATATTTTTTTTACTATTTTTATAATAACATTCTAAAATCTCTTAAATATAATTTAATCTTAATTCTTTACTGTTTTTGAATTTTTCAAAATATTTAGTAAATATTATGCATGATTTTATTTTTAAAATCTTAATTTATATTATACCATTCATTTGGAGCACAATCAAACAAATGAAATATATTAGTAAGAGATTTCCAATAAGAAGTCCCACATCTTTTACGCCTTTAGTAGTTGTCTTAGGGCGTCTAAAAGTATACATTGTCCCAATTGGAACAAAAATGAATGGTATAAAATAGAATTCAAGCAAGAGAATAATAGAAAGAATAGAAAAAATAAGCGTTAAAATAGCAAATATCCAAATGACTATCTGACAACCCTTTAAAGATAAATATTGCCTTATCGCGTCATTATCTATTACTTCATGAACTAATTGTCCCATAATAGCAAATGAAAAAAAGGCTAATAAAAATATAAATTCACCAAGATCAATAGTGAATAATTTTGCATCAATTTTAATCATAAAATAGGGTAAGATTACATGAGAAATCGCTAAAATAATTTGATTTACAACAGGTATGGGCTTTAACCAAATAATATATAATATGACCATTAGAATTATAGCAAGCAAAAAGATGGCATTAAGCGGAAAATTTTGAATGCACGTTCTTAAGAGAAGAGTAAAGCCTAAAAAAAAGCTTGCTAAACCTAAGGTAAAAATTTCTTTTGCTCTATAACCTTTAACCCTTTCAAGAGTATCAACTTCTTGAGGATCCTTCATATCGAAAAAATCATTCCATGTGTTTCCCGTTATAGCTAAAAAAGAGAAGCCTATAATGATGTCAAAATGCATAAAAAGATTTAAATTATTAAGATAAATAGGAACCAACAAAGGGATCAACACGCTGAATAAATAATCTAACCTCAATAAATCAATTCTTTTTGACATTATCGAATTCTCTTTATTATGACTTACCTTAATTTATCTATCATAAAAAATAAATGAATCCTAAAAAAAATAAAATTATATTAGTAAAATATTTTAAATAAAATATATCGTAATTTGAGATTTTTGTTGATGCTATGGAAAATGAAAATAATGATGGATCAGAGAAATCAAAATTATTACTTGAGCTAGTCAATTGTTCGAAATGTGGTAATCCCTTTATGAGAAAGCCAGGAGAGCAAAAAACTATTTGTGATAATTGTATTCAATTAGAAAAAAGAAAGCGAGAGCTCCAACTAGGGTTATTTGACAAGGTTTTAGAAGTAGAAAATAAAATGGAGCAATCAATCAATGAAATGAAAGATCAATTAAAACTTGCTCGTTCGCAATTCAATAAAGAATTTTTCCTTAATAAAATAAAGAGGAGATCAGACGCACTGAAAAAATCAATTGAATTGGTTGAGAAAATCGAAGAAACTAATGATGAAAAATATTTAGACGATTATAAAAAGTTATTTAATAAAATGAAGGAAGAATATTCCTAAGGAATTGTTTAAACCTTATTCTACTTACATTATAGCCTTTTATTTTCCTTAGCTTAAATCTTTTCAAATATAAACCCAATATTCATGACTTTTTTTAATGAGTGATATTTAGCATCAATTTTCATTAAATATGAAGAAATTTTAATGATAATATTCCATATTAATTTAAAAATCAGACTATTTTCATAGTATTCCCGTAAATCTTCTAATCTACTTTCAATATTTTTTGGATTAATAGATTGCAGATCCGAAACTTTCATCAAAGAACCATATATACCAAATTTCCTTATTAATTTGAGACCATATCTTCCAAAAAGTGAATCAATTTGGTCAATTTCATATCGACGATAATGCCCTATTATTTCATCTTGCGTGCTATAATATTTCTTTCTATGAGGAACGGTAATCACAGCGATTCCCTTTCCTTGTAAAATTCTACTAATTTCTGCTATGGCTCTTTGATCATTTTTTAAATGCTCTAAGACATCAAGAGCAGTTATAAAATCAAATGAATTATTTCGATAAGGTAAATAATTGATATCTCCACAGAATGGATACCAAAGCTTCTTTTTCGATTTATATTGTTTTAAAGGGAGAAGAGCAATATCATAAAATGATTTAAAATAAGAATTTTTAAAGAAATAAAGAAAAGAATTTCCTGAGCATCCTAAATCTAATGCATTGGAAAATTTGCGTTTTGAACCTATGTTTTCCATCAAAATATCGAATTTACATTTTATTCCTGGTGATAAATAATATTCTAAGAATGTGCGACACGCAAAATTCTTATGGTTCTCATAAAATTTCTTTTCATTCATTAACTAAAAACAACTAAAACTATATTGATAAAAATTAAGACTTATAAATTAATAAGAATTTGGAGGAAGAAATTCCCAAGGATCTACTTTAACATCGATTAGATTAAATCCATCAGTGTATATAGCTTTATGAACTATCGAATCAAGCTCATTTATTTTTTCTACTCGATACCCAAATCCTCCAAAAGATTCAGCAATTTTAGCAAAATCAGTATCAGGGCGATCAGTTTGATAAAATCGTTTTTTATATAGCATGGCTTGTCCAAACTTAACAAATCCAAGGGAGCGATTATTAATCACTACAATCGTACAATCTAATCCTAATTTTACAATTGTTTCAAATTCATTGATACCACCATTCATAAGCCCTCCATCTCCCGTAAAAAGTACTTTATTTATTCTTTCACCAGATTTGGTAAAATTATAAGTATCTGCAGCAATACAAGTTCCAATGAGTGCCCCCACACCAAATCCAGTAGGACCTACTCCTCGCGGTGTGATGATTTTTCTCCCAATACTTCTAACAGGAAAATATGCCCCAATCCAGCGGGAACTGGCGCTTGCATCAGTGATAAGGTAATCATTTTTACTTAGATTATCAGATATAGCTTTTAAAATGCGTTGTGGTTTAATAGGCTCTGCATTAATCCATTTTTCATAATCAGCTTTCCTATATTTCTCTAAATCTTCTCTTAAAGAATCTGTATTGCTTTTTCTCTTTTCCATTACACTTTCTAAATTATTATCTTCATATATTCCCCAATCCGATAATAAGGAAATAATTTGACTTAAAGCTGCTTTAGGATCACCTACAACACCCCAAGGACGATAAGAAAGTCCGATTTGTGCTGCATCAATGTCAATTTGTATCATTTCAGTTGCTTGAGTAGGCACTTTAAAATTTGCGGTATCATCTTCAGTTAATCTGTTTCCAACTACAATTAAAAGATCTGCCCTTTTTCTTATAAATTTATGATTTGGTTTTTCCCCAAATAAACCAACGGTTCCAAAATAGAAATCATCCTTTTCACGCATAATACCCTTTCCCGAAATTGTTGAAAATACTGGGGCATATAACATTTCACTTAACGTTTTAACCTCTTCATAGGCTCCAGAACGGAGAGCACCTGCTCCAATAAAAAATGCCGGCTGCTTGGCTTTTCTGATCATTTCTACTGCTTGGTCTATTTCATTTTGAGCTGGAGCGGGACGACAGCTATTAATTGAGCAAGAACCACCTGCCCTTGGAATAAATTCTTTCAATCTTACTTCTTGCTGTCGAAAGACATCCTCGGAAATAATAAGCGCAGCAGGTCCAGGTCTTCCATTAATTACTTGTTTTAAACCAAATTCTAAGAAACGTGGCAAATATTCCGCATCTAACACCTTTCCAGTCCATTTGGTAACAGCAGATAAGGTGTCCTCCACATTAATATCATGAGGGATATTTTTTAAAATTTCATTAGATTTAATTATTCCCGATATCGCTAGCACGGGGCTTCCAAATCCCTCTGCTTCAGCTAATGCAACAGGAAAATTCATTGAGCCAGCAGCCCCGGCATCGCATACACCAAGCATTCCCGTAACTCTTGCGTAGGCATCTGCGGCAAATGCAGCACTTCTTTCATCATTTAAAAGTATATGGTCTATCCCATCATTTTGCAGAATTCCATCATAAAAGCCTAAGGTATGCCCATCTGGCACTCCAAATACATGTTTAACCCCATTTTCTACTAGATATCGGGCTAATCCATATCCAGATCCTACTTTCTGCTTAATATCTTCAATTTGATTCATAAATTCATCATGCATATGGCTATTCTATTGTATAACTTGAAGAACTAGTTATTAAAAAAGATAATTCACATAAAATAAAGAATATTCAAATCATAGGGAATCAATCAAAGCTCTCATTATTAATGCGAATATTTATTTACTCCTGATTAAAAATAGATACATCGTAATAAAAAAATGAAGAATTCATTTCAATATACTTTTTATTAAAGTTTCAATTAATTAAATATTATAATTTAAGATATTTATGAGATGAGTTAAAACGAAGTACAATTATTTTGATGAAAAACGCGAAAAAACTCCTTGGTCCGAGTTAGAAGAGAACTTCATAAAAAAAGGGCGGTGGACTTTAAGGAGACTCTATGATAATGTTCCGTTCCTTAAAGAAAGATATAAGAATGCAGGGATTTCTCCTGATGACATTAAAACAATAGAAGATTTAAAAAAAGTACCCTATATGGATAAAAAAGATTTCTTAGATAGCTTTCCCGATAAACTATTATGCGTTGATAATGAAGAATTAATACGCATGCATGCCACTTCTGGAACCAGCGGACATCGACCTACTTGTGGGTTTTATACTAGAAATGATCTTGACACATGGGAGTATTTATGTGCGAGAAATCTAGGGGCGATTGGTATGACGAAAAAAGATGTGTTTCAAAATACCACCTCAGCAGGGTTATTTACTGGAGGTTTTGGGTATGCACAAGGGTGCACCCGCATTGGTGCGATGCTGATACCTTTTGGTCCGGGCAACACCGCTAGACAACTAGAATTTTTTCAAACATTCAAAGTAACTTCTTTTCATGCTATTCCATCATTCGGACTTCGTATCGCTGAAGTGATGGAAGAAGAAGGAATTAAAAAAGAGGATCTTTTTCTCAAATACGCAATATTGGGAGCAGAAGGCTGGGCAGAATCGACTAGAGAGACAATTGAGGAACGATTAGGGTTAAAAGCTCATGATAATTATGGTTTAACAGAAGGGGGCGGCCCAGGTGTATCCGTAGAATGCCAAGAACAAAAAGGCATGCATCTCTGGACCGACTATTTTTATCCCGAAATTATTAACCCTAAAACGGGCGAAGTTCTCGGAGAAGGTGAAACAGGTGAGCTTGTATTGACAAGCCTCTGGAAAGAAGCTCTTCCCATCTTCCGATTTAGAACGGGCGATATTACGAGTATGTGGAAAAGTGAATGCCCCTGTGAAAGAACGGGATATATGATTAGTCGGATCAAGGGTCGGAAGGACGATATGAAGATCATCAAAGGAGTAAATATTTATCCATCTATGATTGAAGAAGAAATATTTAATTTATCGGAATATTTTTCTGATATCTATTTGATCGTATATCATACTGTAGGTGTATATGATCAAGTAAGTGTAAATGTGGAAGTACGTGAAGGCGTAAATGAGGCAAAAGCAAAACAAGAATTAGAAAAAAATCTACGTGAAGCAACATTTTTAAGGATTGATGTGAGCACCTTTCCAAAAGGAACTTTACCACGACAGCAAGGTAAGGCAATAAGGGTAAAAGATTTAAGAGATCGTCCAGAAGGTTATAAAGGGTGGCTTAAACAAATGAATAAAAAATCTAATTCTTAAATTTTTCTTTTTATTTTTACATTATTTTCCAAGATCTTAGAATTTCATAAATAAGATTCTATACATCTCAAAAGTAAGCATAACCACTGAAATTATCAATCTTGGAATATTTCCAATATAAAGCTATGAAATAATGAGAAAATAAAATAAAAAAAAGTTATTTGAATTTATTATACTAATTTATTATTAATATAATCTTGATTCGTCTTTTCCTACTTCTCCTGTAGTATCCTTAGTTGATGGTTCTTTATATTCTGTTTCTTCTATTAAATCCTCTTCCTCTTTCATCACAGTGAAAATCTTTTCAAGAAATTCCTTCGGTGGTACTCCTTCTTTATCAATTATGGAGATTACAATAAACAAGATGATCGAAAAGGGAATAGAAGCCAAAAATGGATGCAATTTTTCCAAGGGATTTTCCAACCATGCGGCAGGATAGCTCCCAAACCAGAGCGCATGACCTCCTCCATAAAAGAATACATACTGCACAACAGCAACAGTTAATCCAATCGCTCCACTTATTAAAGCTGCTTTTGCTGTACCCTTCTTCCAGAATAATCCCAAAATATAGGGGACCATTATAACAGAACACATTGCGGCCCAGGCAAACATGCATAATGCTAAAATCGCTGCAAGGTTATAAATCAATGAAAAAATTGCTCCTATAACACCAATTGCGACGACGATGGTAGAGATTATTCTCGTCATTCTTAACGCTTTATCGTCGGACACTCCTCTTCTTTCTTGATAGACATCAATAGAAAAACTCGAAGATGCCATTAAGATTATTTTTTCTCCAGTTGTCAATGATGCTGCCGTCACCGCTGCCATAACTAAACCAGCAATTATAGGAGGTAACGTTCCTAACATTAAATAAGGTATTGATGTTTTAGCGGTTACTGGATATGAAAAGAATTCTTCAATAAATAATCCTGTGAGTAACTTTGTTGGAGGAACAATTCCCCATTCTGATGCCCAATAATATCCTGTGAGAAATGCTGTGGGATCACCTTGAAAAGCATTGATATTATTAAATAAGGTTAAGAAATCATAAAGAGGTGTATCGGCAAATCCCTTCTGGGAAAAAAAAACTCTCGAAATTGAACCATTAAACCATGCAAAAATAGCTGCAATAAATGCCCAAACAGCGGAGATTACAAGCCCCCAGCGCATAGTCTTTCTCCCTTTTTTTGCGGTATAGAATCTAGAAATCATCTGTGGCATACTCCACACGCCGAAACTTGTTATTGATACCATTCCAATTACTGCTAAGCCAGAATTACCTGGAAATGTAGTCAGCCCACCTAATCCACTAGTAGAAAAAGAAAGAACTCCAATACCACTTGCTAATTCAATATTTCTTAATCCACTAATAAGTCCAGTAACACCCCCGATTGCTATAATTCCGGCAATAAACACTGCTAATATTCCAGCTAAAATGATAATACTCTCTACTGCATCAGTAAATATAGCTCCATGACTTCCTCCTATATTTAGATAGATAATAGTGATAATTCCGGCAAGAGAAGTTGTTATGATAAATGCTAATTGAAATAATTCAGTAGGGATTATTACAGATAACAGCGTCGCTAAGCCCATATAGATCGATATAACATATATCGTTTGGAAAATAAGTTGTACAACAGCAGAAAAAGTCTGAACCCGAGTATCTTGATATCTTCGCCCTAATAATTGGGGTACGGTCATACAATCAAAATGTTCTCCTAATGCTCTTGTACGTTTCCCAAAAAAGATGAAGGTTGCAACCACTCCCACAAGAACATTTAATCCTGCGATCCAAAGGGTTGCTAATCCCCAATTCCAAGAATATTCACCGCCACCTACAACCATCACCGCACTAAAGTAGGTTACTCCAAAAGAAATACCTAATAATAAGGGCCCAATAGATCTCCCAGCAACCATAAAATCGGTAAGGGTTTTTGTTTTTCTTTTTGCATAGATTCCTGCTACCGCAAGAAATATTAGATAAGCTGCAAATATGAGCCATACAAATACGTAATTAAGAGTAGTAAATTGTAAGATATCTGCCATTTTAGGATCTCCTCTCTTGTATTATTTGTATTAATGTATAAAGGAATGCAATTGCTAAACCAGCTATGCCAAAAATAATTGCCAGCCATATTGTCCAGTGAAACATAAAATTCACTTTTTATTTTTTTGTTTGTTTTTTTTAAGTTTTAAATGGATGGGATTTTATTCCCATCTTTATAATAAATTAAACTATGTTATTTATAAAGCTTTAAAAAGCTTTTCATTTTTGAATAACTCTTCCATAGCTTATTTTATATAAAGCAAATAATTCTAAATATAAACCGAAATTATCATAATAGTTTAAAGTAAACTTTAAAAAAATCAAAAACTTTTAATATTGATGTATGTTAATTTCTTTTAATTGATCATTAAAATAATACAAATTCTATAGGAAAACGAGTTGAAATTTTTATGGTAAATTATTGGAATAAAGAAGCGGAAGTAATGCCACGTAAAGAGCTGGAAGAACTGCAAGGAAAGAAATTAAAAAATTTAGTAAAATATGTTTATGATAATGTTGAGTTTTATCATGATAAATTAAAAAACATGGGAATTACACCAAACGATATTAATTCTAAGGATGACATTACTAAATTACCTTTAACTTATAAGGATGATTTAAGAGATCATTATCCATTTGGTCTAAATGCTGTTCCAATGGATGAAATCATAAGGATACATGCATCTTCAGGTACTACAGGAAAACCAACCGTCGTCACCTACACTAAAAAAGATATTGATGATTGGACCGAATTAATGGCACGCACAGTTATGGCGCCTGGCGTAACGCATAAAGATATTATTCAAAATGCATATGGATATGGATTATTTACTGGAGGATTAGGTTTTCATTATGGAGCTGAAAAGATCGGAGCATCCGTAATTCCTATATCCGGCGGAAATACTGAACGTCAATTGATGATTATGCGAGATTTTAAATCAACTGTAATGACTTGTACTCCCAGTTATGCTTTATTTATTGCGGAATATGCCAGACAGAATAATATTAAGGTATCCGAATTACCATTAAAAAAAGGAATTTTTGGAGCAGAACCATGGTCTGATAACTTAAGAAAAACCATTGAAGATGCCTTACAAATTGATGCCTATGATATTTACGGATTATCTGAAATTTATGGTCCCGGTGTCTCAGTAGAGTGTGAGGAAAAAAATGGAATGCATATCTGGGAAGATTTTTTCATAGTAGAAACTTTGGATCAAGAGACTCTCGAACCAGTGGGCCCTGGAGAGGAAGGAGTTCTAACCTTTACTACCCTAGAAAAGACAGGTTTACCCCTAATAAGATATGTGACTAATGATATAAGTATTTTAAATCCAGAAAAATGTGCTTGTGGTCGTATGCATGTTAGAATGAAAAAAGTCACTGGAAGGGCTGATGATATGCTAATCGTGAGAGGTATTAACGTATTTCCTTCGCAAATAGAACATGCATTAATGCAAATACCTGGTGTAGCTGGATATTATCAAATAATAGTTGATAGAGATATTATTGATTCTTTAGAAGTAAAAGTTGAATTAACTGAAGAAACATTTTCAGATGAAATGAAAGAATTAGAGAAATTTAAAAATAGGATTGAAGAACGACTTTATAATATACTTCAAGTGCGTGCAAATGTAGAATTAGTTTCACCGGGTACGCTCCCAAGAACGGAAGGGAAAGCTCAACATGTGATTGATAAAAGATCAAAAAACATATAGGAGGTTATTAAAATTTCAATTATTCAAATATCAGTTTTTTTGGAAAATGAGCCTGGCGAACTAGAAAAGCTAACTAAAATTCTTATGGATAATGAGATAAATATGAGAGCCCTTACTGTTGCCGAAACTGCTGACTTTGGTATTCTAAGGATGATTGTGGATAAAAATGATAAATGCATACAAATTTTAAGGCAAAATGATTATTTATTATCTCAAACGGATGTAATAGCGGTTAGTATTCCGGATAAACCAGGAGGACTTCATAGGATAGTAGATGTATTAGCCAAAGAAGGCATTAATATAGAATATATTTATAGTGCTTTAGTGAGGGAACAAGCTATTATTATTTTTCGGATAGATGATATTGTAAAAGCATCAACCATTCTTAAGAAAAATAATGTTAATGTCATAGAAACTCAAAATTTCTGATTTATTTTTCAAATCTATCTTTTTCTTTTTTATTATAGAAGATTTAATGAGATGAAATTCTTAATAAATTAGGATTAATTTTAGAAAACTATAAATCATAGTTTTTCAAGTAAATAATATTTGTAAAAATAATCTTTTAAAAAAGGTGTAGATTTGAATGTTTAAACAATTAAGCCTTTATTTGAAAAATAGACCCGGAGAATTAGCAAATTTTTGTACATTATTGATAGATAATAATATTGAAATAAGAGCGATAACAGTTGCAGAAAATGATGAATATGGATTAATTTTATTATTAGTGGATAAACCTGATAAATGTATTGAATTACTAGAAAGAGAAGAATATATTTATTCTGTGACGAAGGTTTTGGCAGTTAAAGTTACGACAGGTAAGGGTCATACTCAGGGACTTCAAGAAATTTCAAGCATTTTAGGAAATAATGGTGTAAATATTGAATTCCTCTATAGTACATTAGTAAAGGATGAATCTCTGATAATCTTAAGGGTAAATAATAATGAAAAAGCGAAGCAAGTGTTAAAAAAGGAGG
>Ga0209918_1000853_pt1 | contig 18375 bp, 11 predicted proteins | sample SalPonD_shore_MG_FD_185712 | JGI IMG/M metagenome (GOLD analysis project Ga0209918, IMG submission 185712) | Salt pond soil microbial communities from South San Francisco under conditions of wetland restoration - Salt Pond MetaG... | ecosystem: Environmental > Aquatic > Marine > Intertidal zone...
TTTCGTGAAACGCCCGGCTGACGGCCGCCAAATCCGCACCCTCGCGCAGTGCGTCGATGACGCTCCGGATCACCGGCGCGATCTTGATTTCCAGGCGCTGCCCCCGCCGGACGATTTCGTATGCCAGGGGCCCCGGGGATTTCGCCTCTCCCATCCGATGCTGAAATTCCATGGCCGCCTGGCCCTGGAAGCTGATATGGGTACGGCCCCCGCAAATGGCGGCGACCCCATCGAACAAGCGGCCGCAGCTGGAAGTCAGCGGCGCGTTGATACTTTTATCGATCATGGCAGCCACCTGGGCCACCGGTAAATCCTGCCAGCCTGCCGGAACGTACTGCGTAAACTCCGGACCGAACGTATGCCGCAGGTAGGCCAATCCCATCCGCCACGGCTCCCGGACGGCCTTATCGCCGCCCGGCATGGGCAGGTATTCGAAGCGGGCAAACCGCTGGGCATGCCCGTAATCCCCCAGCAACACTTCCCCACCCCAAATGCAACCGTCGGTGCCGTATCCGGTGCCGTCCAGGACGATGCCGATCACCGGTTCGTCCAGGCCGTGTTCCGCCATGGCCGCGGCCATGTGGGCATGGTGGTGCTGTACGCCGACGGCCGGAATTCCGGTTTGGTCTGCATAGTCCAGCGCCCAGCGGGTAGCCCGGTATCCGGGATGAAGATCGTACGCGATCGTCGAGGGCTCGATTTCCAGAATCGCCGCCAGGTGGTCCCGGGTCTGGTGGAAAAACTCCATGGCCCGGACGTTGGAGAGATCGCCGATGTGCTGGCTGAGGAAGGCTTCGCTTCCCCGGGAATACGCCAGCGTATTCTTCAGTTCCGCCCCGACCGCCAGAATGGGTGGGGTTTGGTGGAGCAATCCGATGGGCCTGGGCACGTATCCCCGGCTGCGCCGGATCAGCCGGGGCCGGTCCCGCAGAACCACGACGACTGAATCATCCACCCGCTGGAGGATCCGCCGGTTGTGCACCAGCACCTCGTCGGCTATATCCTTCAGCCGCTCCCTGGCATCCTGGTTCCCGATACAGATCGGCTCTTCCGAGTAGTTCCCGCTGGTCATCACCAGCAGATCCAAGGCACTGTGAAATAATAATTTATGCAAGGGTGTGTACGGAAGCATCACACCCAGCCGGGGATTTCCGGGAGCAATCGCATCGTGCAGGTCGCTGTCAGGCCGTTTTTCCGCCAGTACGACAGGCGCCCGGGGGGAGAGCAGCAGCTCCTTCTCCCGGGGGCTCAGGTGCACGTATTGTTCTGCGGTGTCCAGATCTTTGGCCATCACGGCCAGCGGTTTCTCCTCCCGGTTTTTCCGCTCCCGGAGCCGCTCCACGGTTTGCCGGTGGTGCGCATCACAGGCCAGGTGAAATCCCCCCAACCCCTTGACCGCCACGATATGCCCCCGGTGTATCATTTTATTGACCAGGACCATCGCATACCCGTTTTCCTGCAATTTCCGGCCGGCGGCGTCGTACAGGGTGACCCACGGGCCGCATGCCTCGCAGGCGTTAGGCTGGGCATGAAACCGGCGATCCCCGGGATTGTCGTACTCGGCCCGGCAGTCGGGGCACATTTCGAAATCCCGCATGGACGTCTTGGGACGATCGTACGGAATCGCCCGGATAATGCTATACCGTGGCCCGCAATTGGTGCAATTGATGAAGGGGTACAGGTACCGGCGATTCAGCGGATCATCCATTTCTTCGGCGCAATCGCTGCAGATCGCCATATCCGGTGAGATCAGGGTCCCCATGGTCTCGCCGCGGACCGACTCCCGGATATGAAACCCGTTCCGGGACTGGAGGGCGATATCTTCCCAGGAAATGTCGTCCACCTCTGCCAGAGGCGGCGCTCCCTCCCGGATCATTCGAACAAAGCCGGCCAGCGCCTCCGGGTCTCCCTGGGCTTCGATAAAGACGCCGTCGGAATCGTTACCCACAAAGCCGGAGATCCCATATTCTCTGGCCAGATTGTACACAAATGGCCGAAAACCCACCCCCTGGACAATTCCGGCAACCCGGATCCGGAAACGCCGGAATATCCTGGACTGCGCTGCCTGTTTCACCGACTCACCGGCCGGCTGCAATTTGTTGGCGTATCCACTCGTGCCAGGCATCCATTCCCTCGCCCGTCTTGCTGGAGAGTTCGAAAAAAGTCATATTCGGTTGCACTTTCCGCGCATACTCCTTGCACTGGTCCAGGTCAAAATCCACGTACGGAAGCAAATCGATCTTGTTGAGAATACAGATATCGGACGCGGCGAACATGGTGGGATATTTCGCCGGTTTGTCATCGCCTTCGGTCACCGAAATGATGACTACCTTATGCCGTTCGCCCAGGTCGAACAGGGACGGACACACCAGGTTTCCCACGTTTTCGATCAGGAGGACGCTGCCGGCCGGCGGATCCAATTTCCCGAGGGCGTGATTGATCATCCGGGCATCCAGGTGGCACCCTTTGCCGGTATTCACCTGGACCACCGGCACCCCGGTCGCTTCGATCCGGTTGGCGTCTTGCATGGACTGCTGGTCGCCCTCGATGACCCGGAATTCCAGAGAATCCTTCAACGCACCGATGGTGCGCTCCAGCAGGGTCGTTTTTCCGGATCCCGGAGAACTGACCAGGTTCAGGGCGAAGATATCCCGGGCCTGAAAATATCCCCGGTTCCGCTCCGCGAGCCGGTTATTCTCCTGGAGCACATCCCTGTTGACCGCAATCGTCTCGCCCCCGGCGGGCGCCTCTTCAGGCGCATGGGGATGGGGATGGGCATGGTGATGGCCCACGCCGGCGGCATGCATCCGCTCATGCTCCCGCGCCTCCCCGGGCGTCCGGATGATGGTTTCCTCGCTGCCGCAACCACATGTGTCACACATGTCGGCTCTCCTCTTTGATGCTTAATCGACCTCAATCGAGAGTAATTTCAATTCCTGCCCCCGGGTGATGCGTACGGAATAGGTACCACACTCAGGACAGAGCGCAAAGGGCTCATCCATGTGCACTTCTCTGCCACAGGATTCACAGACCCCCCGGCCGCGCACTTCCTCGATTACCAGCTGCACGTCCGGGTAAGGGGTCGATTTCCTGAGAGCCTCGAAACTGAAACGCAACGATTCGGTTTCGATGCCGGCTAATTCCCCGATTTGCACGGTCACCGAGCGCAGCTCCCGGTAACCCTCCATCGACTTTTCCGCAAGGTCCAGTATATTCGTAGCAACGGACATTTCGTGCATCTTCGGCGCTATCTTTTAATAATTACAAAAGAACTCTTCTTCTGCATATTCCTCCTGAGGATAATTTTGCAAATAATGTGCCGCGGACCGCCCGGTCTGTGACAAGGGTGCCGGGTGTTGATTTTTTCAATATTGGGAATAGGAACTGTGATTTTTATAAAAGTGGTGGGTATATCGATGCCGGTTACAGCCCGCTTCCAACTTCAATTAGCCTGCATTATTCATACAACAACATGATATTTTTGGGAAAAAACGTTCTGGAGGGCCATCAAAATGTTATTCTGTCCGTCGTTACGGTTGGACGTTCTTCCATGAAACGTCACTCTTCTGGATATTCTCAATGGTCTCTTTGCCATAAAAAGTCTTTTTTCGTTTCAACAACTCACCCCCTCGGTCCCCCTCTTCCCGGTAAACCGGGATCTGCAGACTTACTAGAGAGGGGGATGCACTTCCCGGAACGATAATTGTCAAGCCGGACCTTCCTGTCGCGTCCTCCCCTTTCTCTAGCAAGTCGAAGATCCCGATTCTTTTACTCGGGAAGAAAGGGGAGACAGAGGGGATAGAGTTATTGCGCGGTTCCGCTGCACGCTTACATTAGCATACCTCCCCCATCGATAATCCAGTGCAACTATAGTCTTGCATCTCTAAATCGTTCAGGCATTTCGATTTATGAAGTATTGAGGTTAACATATTGATTATTTTGGTTGGGGCAGTTTTTCTCTTTTATTTATACCCAAACATCATACTATAAATAATCAGGATGATAAGCGAAACACCCAAGCTCAGAAAGATATATCCGAAAATTTTCACCGACAGCATCCATCGCTCGGGAATCTCCCTGAAACGGACGCGTTTTTTCAACCGGTCGCTGTCCTTGATCTCCTGATATTCCCTGGCCCGATCCATCCGGAATTCATCCAGGGGCACCAGGCCGGTAAAAATGACGGTATCCATGGGAAAGGCTTCCGGCCGGAGATGCGTATTGAAAAAGTGAATGGTGAAGATGAATCCCACGGCCAGCAGGGCTTCATCGCTGTGGATAATAGTCGCCACGTTGATAAACCAGCCCGGGAAAAACTTGGTAAAGAACTCGGGAAACCAGAGCATCAGCCCGGAAAACCCGATGATGACCACACCCCAGAAGACTGCGAAATAATCGAACTTCTCCCAGTAGGTCCACCGTCCGTAATCCGGCCGCGGTCCGGCCCCGAAGAACCACTTCAATGTCGCGATGAAATCTTTCCCGTCCTGCTTGTTAAACATCAGGTTATTTTTCCCAAAGAAGAATTCACGGGCGGGCACTTTGCTCTTCAGTTTTTTCTTCACCAGGAAGAACAGGTGGGTGAAAAAGTAGCCGAAGGTGATGACGGCCGCGATCCGGTGGATCACACCGGCCACCCGCGGACCGCCGAGCAGGGTGGCCAAAAATTGGGCCCAGGGCATATTCGCGAACTTCAGCATCATCCCGGTGAGTGCCAGCGCCATGAAACTGATAATCACGAACAGGTGCATGATGCGTTGATCTTTGGTAAAACGAACAATGTAATACTTCTTGTGCAGCCGTTCTTCCTTTCGTTTTTCCCGCACTTGTTTAAAGGAGCGAGGCAGCCAGAGCAAAGTGTGCAGGCCGAAGAACGAAAAAACACCGATCAGTAACGAACTCATGGCCCAGAAAGTCACGTACAGCGCGGGATATTTGTTCCGATCGTGGTGGGTGGCATGCGTCAGATATCCGGTGAACCGCCGGTTCGCATCCGGATGGCACTGCTGGCAGGTCTGGACGATGTTCCGGAATCCCACGTGGGACTCCGGGTTGTTCACATTGAGAATATCATGTGCGCCATGGCAATCAGAGCATTTGGCCGCGTTAATGTTGCCCAGGGTGTACGCCTTGCCGTGCATGGTCGAAAAGTACGTGCTGGCCAGATCCTGATGGCAGCTGCCGCACTGATGGGTCACCTGAGTGATGAACTGGCTTTCCCCGTGCTCCCGGATGGTATGGGAGGAATGGCAATCTGCGCAGTTCGGCAGCGGTTCGTCGGTCCGGTTGACGGTGGCGCTGTGAATACTGGCGGTAAATTCCCGGTAAATCCCCCGGTGACACCGGCCGCAGGTGGCCGGCAAATTTTCGTGACTGATGGACGAACGCTCATCTTTCCGGTCTAAAATCAGGTGGCTGTTGTGGCAGTCGATACAGATGGCGCTGGGCAGCAGCCCCTTCTCCCGCAAACCCACCCCGTGGACACTGGTGGCATAATTGACGGTCACGTTGCCTTCCCCCACGTCCGATACGGCCGCGGCCGAGCCGTTCTCCCCGTGGCACTCACCGCACAATTGCGGAATGTTGGCCCGGAAGGAGGGCGAGGCTTCGTTCGCCGGTGACAGGGTTTCGTGATCCCCATGGCAGTCGGTACAGTACGGTACGTCGGCGTTCTGTTTCAGGTAGGCCTGCCCGTGCGCACTCTGGAAGTAATTTTCCGCCACCTGGGCATGACAGCTGGAGCAATCCACCCGGCCGGCTGTTTCGCAGGGCCGGGCCCTGCGGGGATCCACGTCGGCATGGCACTTGACGCAGGGGATGGTGCGGTGGACCGTGCTGTCCAGTCCCGCCCGATCCACGGTCAGGGACACCGCCTGTCCCTCCACCGTTTTGTGGATGTCCGGCCTGGCGTGACATTCCAGACACTCCCGATCCGACGTCCGGACCACGATGGCCTCTTTCCGGGCTTCATGCGGCAGGTGACAGTCGGTACAAGCCGGAATGGCTCCCGGTTTCTGCTCCCACAGTTCCCCCTTGATGACCTTGACGTGGACCTGTTCAATCCGGGAGTGACACTTCATGCAGGTGCTGGCGATATTCTGAATAGAGATCGTCGATTTCAGATCGGTGTGGGGCAGGATCGCGTGCTCACCGTGACAGTCGTTGCAGGTCGCCGTGACGATCAGCCCCTTCTGGAATAAGCCTTCCCCGTGGATACTTTGGGAATAGTTCTCCAGAATATGCGTTTCAGGAATGTTATACACATTGGCGACCGGTGCCCCCTCCTGGTGACACTTCCCGCAGAGCACCGGGATGTTCATCTTGTAGGTTTGGGAACGGACATCGGAGGACGGTAAAATTTCATGATCGCCATGGCAATCCGTGCAGGCCGGGGCATAGGGAGCCCCCCGGCGAAACGCCTGCCCGTGAATCCCGCTGAGGTAGGCCTCATTTTCCTCGTAATGACAGTTGCTGCATTCCACCCGCGCCACCTGCTCCGGATGCGGGAATTCCGAAATGTCCATGTGGCATCCCACACAACCGGTGGCCTCGGCGTGGACGGAGGTTTGATAGCCGCCGGCATCGACCAGCAACGATTCCCAGTTATCAACGCCCATGGATTCCATCATGGTCACGTCGCCGTGACACATCAGGCAATCGTCGTCCGTCTGGGCATACAGCAAGCCACCCAGCAGCCATACCCCGATCAGGACACCCATGAATCCGGACTTGCGCACAGTCGTCTACTCCCTGCTTATGAAACCGCCGGTGTGTATAAGTCAGCGAGCCGGCCGGAAGCGGTTCAGTTACCGAAACTGTCCAAAAATAATACGCGGTTGCGATTCAGTCGGAAAAGAGCCATGCTCGAGAGAAATCAGCGCCTGCCCGTCCCGGAGGCGTCCCCCGGGACGGGCAAAGGAAACGATTCCCCATTCGTCAAAAATGTATCAAACAGACGGGAGCGGACTATACCTTCACACTCCCGTACCCAGGGATCGGGGCGTTAAGGCGAGGAATGTTCCCCCGAATCCTCCTTTTGCTCCTGAATATATTTCTGGAGCGGCGCGGAAAGTTCCTCCCAACGGAGTTCACCTCGCTCGTACCGTTCCACATCCTGCATCATCCGGCGATATTTTTCGGGATGTTTATGGCGCCACTCTTCGAGGGTCATACGACCGTGGAGCCAGGTCATATCCATGGGATAGGTATCCGGATCGAAAATGGTAAAGAAAAAGTGCCAGATGATGATGGCCAGGGTGGCCAAAATCGCTTCATAATAATGAATGGTTTCCGAAACCTTGATAAGCCACTGCGGTGTATTCTCCCCGAAAATGGTCGGGAACCAGAGAATCAGCCCGGTAATGGCCATCACGGCCGTCCCCCAGATCAGCGCCCAGTATTCAGCTTTCTGGGTGTAATCATAGTGATCATAGGCGGGAGGTGTGGGCCGTTTTCCGAAGTAGTACGCGATCGCGGTACGGAACTGGGTAATGTCCTTGAGTTTGAACATCAATTCGCGGAATTCTTCCCGCCCTCTGCGGGTAAAAATCAGATAGTACAGGTGGTACGCGGAAAGGGCAATGAGAATGACCGCCGCCACCCGGTGGATGGTACCTCGGAGGGTTTCTGTCAACCCGATGTAGGTCAACAACTTCACCCAGCCCGTATCGGGCCATTTCAGCGCAAACCCGGTAATCGCCAGCGTAATGAATGAGCCGGTCAGCGCCACGTGCTGCCAGACTTCATTCTTTGTCATCCGGACGATGAAGGATTCCCGCAACTCATGCAGATACTTGGCCCGGGCATTATGCACGTAAATCACGGTATTGTGTATAAACATGCCGCCGATGACGACCACAATCAATAAGATGTAGATCCACTTGATTATGGTCTGGACCGGATAGCGCCCCAGCATCACCGATTCGTGGGTATAGCTCATCCCGAACTGGGTGGTGGCATTGTCGTGACACTGCCCGCAGGTTTGCGCGATATTGCTTCGGTTCACCGACGAGAGCGGATCGGTTTGCGGCAGGATCAGATGAGCGGTGTGGCAGTCTGCGCAGCTGGCGGCATCCTCATCTCCCCGCAACACCGCCAACCCGTGATAACTATCCTGGTAGGTACTGACCTGATCCTCACGCCCGAAGCCGTACTTTGCCCGCAGATCCGGATCGTCGTGACATTTGGAGCAAGTCCGTTCCACCTGCAGCCGTTTACTGACCAGAGAGGCTTCCGACTCCACCCGCCGGATGGTATGTTCGCCATGGCAATCGGTGCAGGCGGGCGCATCAAAATTCCCTTCTGAAAGCGCACTGCCATGGATACTTTGTTCGTACTTTCCATAGATTTCCGAATGACATTTCCCGCAGGTTTCCGGCACATTGAATTTGTTCATCTGGGACTGGAAATTTCTGCCCGGGAGCACGTTGTGCGCGCCATGGCAATCACTGCAGGTTGCTGCGTCGTAGTTCTTTTGTTGGATCAGAGCGCGGCCGTGCACCGTGGTTTTCCACATGGCGACGGCTTCCGGTTGAGGAATGTGGTATTCCTGAATCAACTCCTGGTTACTGTGGCACTTGGCGCAGGTCTTCCACTCATTGGCAGGATGCACGGTGGACAGGGTATCCGTCGCCGGATACTGATAATGCTCGGTGTGACAGCTCACACAGGTCGCGGCATCCTTATGGCCGGCCTGGACCGACAGTCCGTGGCTGCTGTTCTGCCACTCCTCCTGTTCCTCGTAGTGGCACATTCCGCAATCCACCTGCATCACCGTATCCGGATGCGGGAATTCCGAAATGTCCGAATGGCAATTGACGCATCCGCCCATCTGTTGATGGACGGATCCGTCATAGCGGGCGGTATCAAGTACCAGAGGCTGCCAGTTCTCCACGCCCATGGATTGCATCATGGTGGAATCGCCATGACACATCAGGCAGTCTTGATCGGTTTGGGCAAATCCGATGCTGCCGCCGAGATACAGGAGGAGAAACAGACCGAGATACAGGGACTTCTTCATGAAACCAGTTCCTTTAGTCGACTCAGAAAGACGCAGCTATGATCTAGAGCACACTTTCAACCGAATGGTTTGAGGACCTCTATTCGCGATTAGTTATTCGGTATCGGATGTGCGATTTTCGGATACATTTCGTCCCAGTTAAAGCCCTTGAAGGTCGGACTCTTCTCGTTATGGCACGTTTTGCAGGTTTCCGCATCCGGCTTCACGTTCAGCCCGTACTTCGCCGGATCCATTTTGCCCTGGGAAATCCCCTGCATGATATTCATCTTCCAATAGGCACTGCCGGGGCCATGGCAGGATTCGCACCACACGCCGTCCGTTTGATCATATTTGTCGGTTTTTAAGTTGGCCGGTGCGTCGTATCCGGTCACATGGCAGGTTAAACATTCGGCCGATTCCTGCGGGTTGCCGCTGACGCCCGCCTTCTGGGCTGCCTGTTTCGCTTCGTCGGTCCCCAGGGTTTTATAAGCCTGGGCGTGTTTGGTCCCCATCCACTGCTTGTATTGGGCGCCCTTTGCCGGAGACATGTGGCAGGGCATACACCGTTTCGCGCCAACGTAGGCGAATGAATCGTCCTGCGCGTTGGCAAGACTTCCGACTACCAAAACGGTGAACATCACCGCCATCAGAATTTTGGTTATCTTTCCCATCTGTGAGTTGCTCCTTTCGTAATACGCTTCTCTGTCACAATCAAACGGAATATAATCCGTTGTTATTGGATGACCCAAACCTTCGGTGATAATTCCCCATTCTCTTGGTGGCAAATCGCCGTGCAGGTGGCGGTCTCCCGATTCCAGGACTTGATAAACGTAGAATTCAGCTGGGCGATGCCGTCGCCGGTAATGTGTTCCGGATCGTCGAAGGAGGAAATATCCTCCACATGGCATGCCCGGCATGTCATGCCCTGGTTGAGGTGAAATTGATGCCGTCCCACCCCCAGGTAGAAGGGCTTGGTGTGGCCGGTGAGATCCGCCGGCGGGGCGATGTCGGCCAGGGTGAGTGCTCCGGAGGTATAGGTCTTTTCAAAATCACCATGGCAGGTGACGCAGGCCTCGGGCCCTGTGGGGCGTACGTGGCACTCTGCACTCCGGCAACTTGCGCTCCCGCTCTTTCCGCGAAAATCCGTGCCGTGGCAGATGGTGCAGGAGGTCAAATCATAATTCATTTCCCGAACCCGCGCCGGATGCCGGGTCACTTTCTCCACCTGGCCCCCGTTATGACAATCGGTACAGGCGACGTCGCTTTTCCCGCCGGCCTCCAGCGTGGCGCCGTGGCAGCTCTGGCACATTTCCGTATTGCCGTCTTCCTCCACCTTGGCACCGTGAAACAGGCTGGAATTCACATCGTTCCACCCCTCCGGATGGGTGGTGGTTTCCACCGGTGATTGTTTTTCACTACAACTTCCTAAAAAGAGTATCAGGATAAGTCCTGCCAGAATAGTTCCGACAATCTGGATTCTTTTCATGGGGAAAACCTCTCGCTTTAGTTGCTTCTCCCCCGCAGAGGAGTTCCTTTGAATGCTAAATAAATTCCTATTGATCATGGCATTCCAGGCATGTGGGATCGGTTCCCGGACTGGCATGGCACGCGGCGCAATAATCCACATCGACTTCCGCGCGGGACGCATGCAGGCCCCCGCTCACCCGGTTGGTCCAGCCCGGCACCGCATGGGTCACCGGTAACACCAGGTTTTCCGCATGGCATTCCACACAAAATTGCTGCTGCTCATGGCAGGCGGTGCAACTGGTGGATCGCTGTCGTGCCGCCACGCCATGGCTGTATTCCCAGTTCATGGGGTGGGTCTGCTGAACGAGGTTGTCCCCAAAATGACAGTCCTGGCAGAATGATTCACTCACGTGGCAGGTGGTGCATTCCTGACGCTGATTATCGGTGGTCACCACCATCCCGTGATATTCCGTCCAGGAGGCGGTATGGGTTTTGGGCTTCAGGCGTTCGCCGGGCTCATGGCACAATCCACAATCCTCCGGCACCTGTGCCACATCACCGGCATGACAGGTGAAGCACGTCTCCATGGTCGGCAATTGCTGTTGGTCCTGCGCTATCACCGAATCCTGGGGAATCCCCGCATGGCAGGTGGTACATTCGATACTTTGATCCACGGTATGCAGTTGATGCGAAAAAATCACCTGATACGTCGTGATCCGGGGAAAATTAGCAGGCGGTGGAGTGACTTCATCTCCATGGCACATCTGGCAGGTCTCTGCGGTAGGCAGGAGATCATCCTTCCCGGTGGTACTTTCCGAGACGGCCGTGTGACAGGTCGAACAGTCGATCCCCATCTCCTGGTGAGTTTTATGCGAAAATTTAAACTGCTCCTGAGGCTGAGCAGAAAGGCTCGCTATCCAGAGAACGAATGGTAGAAGTAGCAACCATGAATACTGCGCATGTGTTTTCATAATATTTTCACCTTGCTTGATCCTTTCGGTTGACCCCAGATCATCCCCACTTGATTTCTGCGCTTCAAGGATCGGTCCCGACTAAAATTGATAACTTAATTCGCCCAGCAGGCGGACATCTTCGGAATACTCGGGATTAATCAGGTAATATCCCCGAACTCCGGCGGTGAGGGCGTCCAACACCCGGTACTTCACGAAGAGCTGGGCCCCGTAAGCATTCAACGGTTCCTCGTATTCCTCATGTAACACGTAATCGAAATAGTTCACACCGGCGCCCACCAGGAGGGTTTTTCCGAAATGATGCTGCAGGCTCCCATAGGCGTTCCATTCGTTGCTCCCGTTCCGGTTGTCGTCGGCATACACGACCCCCAGCGACCAGTCGGTCGCCAACCAACCGAGGCGATAGCGTTGAATCGCGCCATCGTTCAGCACCCGGCTGAAGTATTCCGCCGTCACACTTCCGGTATTCGTTGCCCAGTAATCCACGCCAAACCGGACGGTGGAATAAGGGTCAACGGCAAACTGCCAGTACCAGGGCGGCAAATCGAAATTCGGATCCCGGTATCGCAGGGAGACGGTGGCCGCGAGGCGTTCGCCGAATTCATGGCGGGCTTGCGCTTCGGCCTCCTGGACCACGTTATCCGTAAAATTATACTTGAAAAATCCATACAGATCCGTGTGGAAGAAATCCACATACCGGGCATCAAGACCGGTAAAATTAATGATGCGTCCGTCGCTGACCTGCTGGTACACCGAAGCGCGCACCGAGGCGGCTTCGGGGCCCTGGTAATGCAGGGCCAGGTAAGAGCCGTGTTCATCGTCAGGATTTTTGGCGAAGCCTTCCCGGTCGGCGGGAGCGAAAATTCCGGCCAATCCTTCCACCGATAACCGGGGGAATAGCGCCCATTCCGCACTGGCGCCGTCGATGGCCCGCCGGATCATTTTATTATAAGGATATTGCCGGCCTACCATCAAATGCAGAGTGGAAAGCGGTTCCCAGTTCAGATAGCCGTAATAAAAGTGCGTATTGCCGACTTTTTCCTGAAAAAAATCCGCCCGGCGTAACGCAGTGCGAATCGCAAAATTTTTGGTGGGCTCATACCGCAGGATTATACGGTTATACAGGCGCATGGCCTGATCGGTATCGCCCTGATTGACGGCTCGCTGCTGGGTAGTAAACCGACCGATATAAGCGCCGGAAAATCCCGATTGCGCGATGGCATACCACGGCATGATCAGGAAAAGAAGCACGAATATCAGACGCGTTGTAATCTTCATAACTATCCCCGTTCAATCCCCCTGGACTTCAGGGCTTTGTTCAGCGTGCATTAGTGGTAAAATTTGGGGGCGGCGTTTCCCTCTGGGATGGGGCCCCGCCCCCAAATTTACTTCTGTTGCTACTCGAACTCTCTGCTGTTCCCTACTTCGCAGTAAAGGCTAACACCGGAAGCGTGGTCGCCCGGTTGTCCCGGAACAACGCTTTCTGGGGCAGCGTACCCGGATCCAGGAAATTAATGCTCTGCTGCAACAGCTCGATGACGTAGGCGGGATTATGCACCCCGTGACTGGCGTCATTGGCTACATACGACAGGTTCCATCCGGCTTTCCGAAGTTCGACGGCCAAAGCAGAAGTGGCATCCATGCCATCCAAATGATCCAACACGGAATCCACATCCGCGACGGCTCCCACCAGGGTATCGCCGGGAGTGGTATCTGCTTCCACCATCTTGGTGGCCAGCATTTCCATCAAGCCGCCGACTTCAACCTGGATACCTTCCACGGTGCCGTCGTTATCATAGTCGTGTTTGGCCATGATATCGGAGAAATCATTGATTTCGCCGTGGCAGGGTTCGCAAGCTGCCGTCGTCGGCAAAAAGGTATGACCGACGGACGCTGAGTCTGCCGCGAATTCACCGTAAGGTACGGCGTGCACATGGCAGGTGACGCAAGCGTCTTCGATCTCGCCATGCCCGGAGCTGTTAAAGGTGAAGCTTGCGTTCACCAGCTCATACCCGGTCTGCCCATAGAGGACGTCGGCCTGGGTACTGTGATGCGGGCCAAAGTGGGCATCGCCCTCGGCGATTTCATCGCCCTCGGCGTTCACCGGAGCGTGACGGGCATGATGGCACTGCATACAGAGCTGGCCGGCGCCGTGGCCTTCCACGGTCATACCGCCACCGTCTGTCTGCCCATCGTTCTCCACGAGTGTCACGGCCGCCACCGTCCGCAGCTGGCCGGGATTGGTGGCGTCATGGGAATCGTGGCAGGCCCCGCAGGTGAGATTCCCCGGATCAGATCCGGCATCGGTGAACAAGCTACTTTCGTTCTGATCATATGCAGCCACGAAACCGGCGCCGCTATGGCAAGGTTGGCAATACGCCAAATCATAGGCATGATTCTCGTCCATCTTGGCATGCATAGAGGTTTCCCATTCATCAAAGTATGGATGATGGGCGCCTTCATGGCACGTGGCACACGTTGCGGCATCCAGAGCCGCCAACGGTCCGTTGGGCGGAGATGCTTCGGTGCCGCCCGCATGGGCGCTTCCCGGCCCGTGACAGCTTTCGCACTGCACGTCTTCGAACTTGGCCGTGGGCACTTCGTCGAACCCGGAGTTGCCCGGAGTATCGTTCTGGTTCACCGTATGGCACGGTTCGCAGTATGAGGCAGCATGGTCACTGGCTTCCAACGTGGCCCAGGCGTCCGCATGGGCGGTCTTGGTCCATGGCTCGTACTGCTGCCCGCCGGTTCCGCCATTGTGGCACTGGGAACATTCGTTCACGCCGACGTAATACACGTCGGCGGTCGGAGTATACACGTTCACACCCACGTTCCGGGAACCGATGGCGATGTTACTGCCGTCCGTGACGTGCACCGACAGCTTTGCCACCCCGTCTTCACCCGGGGCAACCCATGTCGCGGTGTCGCCGGAACTGGTCTTAAACGACCCTTTGTCCGCGAACCACTTGAACTGCAGGGATCCCACATCCACGGTGTCCTCGGCTTCGACCGACGCCACGAACATGACCGTCTTACCCTGGGTAATCGTGGTGTCTGCTTGCGCGTAGTTGATACTCGTGACCTGGATGGCCGGCGGAGCTTCTACGATCTTCTCCACCTGCTTCTCACAGGACATGAGCCCGAACGCAACCAGGCCTAGCATTAAGGTTAGTAGTAGAGGCAACCTTTTCATTAATAAAACCCCCTTCAATTAAGCACTCAAATTTCCGCTCTTCGACGTAATCATTTGCAAGTCGAATTACCGCTTCCATCTATTCTTGGTTGCTATCTCCAGAGGAACAACAAGTCACCCGATATGTGCTGCCACCTGACTGTGTTGCTCGCTCTCATCACATAGTTTTGACAAATAACGTGCCAACGGCCTGGAGCCTCCCGTGCCCTGCATCTTCCTGTTTTTTAGCTATTAAATCCTGTTGAAATTTTCAACGGTCTTTTTAGAAATAGGAAAACATTTTCGCCCTTTTCTCAAATTCTGGATGCCACGAGAAAAACCGTAAAACAGACGCCATCCATTGCTCGACCGGGCTTTCAAACCAGCGCTTCTTCCTCCGCCCCGGTTCGGTTGATTAGAATTTCAACAATGCCCTCCGGAAGAATTTTCTACTGCCGGCGCCCCCCTCACAGACTCTGTTGGTCCGGTGTTATGCCCGGATCCGGGCGTATAGCAACCCTACTATTAATAACCCGAAGCCGACCACGATGAAGGACAGCACCCGGTAAATTAATTCCAGGGACGCCAGGTCAACTAGGAAAATTCGTCCGACTGTGAGTAAAGAGCTGCCGATGCCCATGATCCGATACGACGGCAGATCGAACAGATAGCCGGTGGCAAAATATCCGACCGAGACCACCAACCAGGCCACACTAATGGTTGGCATGGGTAAGGTCAGCGTGAGTCCTGAGATTAACATAACATAGCCAGTGAAGACATACGTGTATTGGAACGCGCGGGGAAACCGGGCAATGCGGGCGCGGGAATACTCCAGTAGGCGTTCGCTCAACAGGGCGACCAATACGAAGTTAAAATCGACCAGTCCCGTCTGGACGCCGGTAATCAGGTACACTCCGAATACGACCAGGTAAATACCCATGTTGGCCCACACGATGATACCGGATCGAAACCAGATGGCGGAACCAATCACCAGAGCGCTCTGCCAGACCAGCCAGAGATACACGTCAGGCGTTGAGGTGGCAGCCAGAATCCCTACCGTTAAGGCAATAAAACTGAAACTGGCATAAAACGAGGTGGAGTATTTACTCTGCCGGATGGTCCAGTGGGCGACGGCAATCCCGAACAGAATCCCGGCAAAGATGAAATTCCAGAAAGAGAGATGCGGTCTGAAAAACTGAAAGGTCACGATAAAGGCGACCAGATAAAATCCGCTGGAATTGACGGTGGTCAGTAAAATGCGGGTCACCGTATGAAAATATTTATTCACTCCCGGTCGGAAGCTCACCAGCGTGAATACTACCAGTGTCCCGACCAGATAGAACAGCATCCAGTCATGTTCCGGCATAATCCGGATCCCCCGCCCCAGCAAGGGATCATTTAATAAGTACAGCAGGAAAGACCCGTAGCTCAGGATAATACTGCCTATGCCTAAAAACTCCCAGTGATAAATAGACATCAACAGTGCGGCAACCACCGAAGTCACCACAATCACGATCAGCGCGAAGTGATGGGTATCGCTGAGCAGGGCGGTCAGGTAGCCCAGGATCACCGGTATCGCCGCCAGATACTGTGAGCGGCGCCGGATAGCGATCACCAGTTGCACACACACGACCGCCGATAATAACGCCAGGGCAAAAAACTTGCTCTCGATGATGGGCAGTTCGCGGTAAAAGTGCATGCGCAGGCTCACGAAGTAGAGCAGCACCAGGCTGCCGGCCAGCAGCAGGTTCGAAAACAGGGCGAATCGTTTCAACCTGATTTTCGAAAGGCCGAACAAGGCGAGAGTAATCCCATACCCGACGACGATCTGCCAGAACGGTCTGAAATTAGCGAACGCGTAACTAATCAGGAAGAACATGCCGAGGATCAGGATGACGATCCCCAGCCGGCCGAACCAGTATTCCCCAATCCGTTGTTCCAGACTGACCCGCCCCAGCTGCGACAGGGAGGTCTCCAGTCGTGTTTTTTCGGAACCGGACGGAGAAGGACTTGTCTCCGTATCAGATGACAGCGCCCCGGCTCCCTGTTCCATCCGGGCAATCCGGGATTCCAGCGCAGCCACCTGCCGGCGTAACTCGGCGATCTGTTGTGGTATCGTATCGTGCCCCGGGGTGTCTGATTCCATAGGTTTTCCACCCCTCTCTTGAAATTGGAAACATTCGATTCGTCACCGGATGCCGATATCACTCCGGGCCGTACGGATATCCTTGCCTGGGGCCACTATCTCTGTTCTGGCCGCACGGCCCCGCCACCCGCCGGGAAGTGTCCGCAATTCCGAATACCGGAACCGGGACTAATCTCAGGACTTCAATGACATCAAACCGGTGAATTACTCCCGCTGTTGCTTCCGTTCGATCTGTCGGATCTTGAGATACAACAAGACAGCCAGCAGCGTGATGATGAGTGTAAAAATACCGAAACCGGTGCGCCGGTAATAATATTCCCGCACCAGGGATTTGGCCTGCCGGATGATATCGGCAGCGGCCTGATACCCGGTTTTTTTCTCGTCCCGAACCCGGGAGAGCTCGAAACTATGGATCATGGTTCGGGTTTGAATCAGGTCCTGGCGCACCTTCCGCAGGTTGAACTGCAGATCTTCCACCGGCATATCTTTGGCAGACGCCGTCTGAATCATCACCTGGGCCGAGTCATAGGCAGTGCTCAGCGAATCGATGGCAGCGGACATGCGGGCAGCCGTCTCATAGCCCTCGTCGCCTTCCGCATGACAGTTCATGCAGACGGAACGGACTCCGGTCCCGAGCATGGCATCACTGACCGGCTTGACCTCGTGATTCCCGTGGCAGGTTTCGCACTCGGGCATGTCCATCATGTCGAACACCGATTCATGCACACTTCCCTGGAAGAGTTGTTGGTTGAGGGCATGGCAGGTGCCGCACACCTGCGAGATGGACGTGACGCCCGGAGGAGTCGCCCCGTGATTGCCGTGGCAGTCGTTACAGGTAGGGGCTCCCAGATCCTTGTTTTCCAGCACCGCAATTCCGTGAACGCTCTGCTGGTATTCCTGAAATTGGTCCGTGGGAATGTTGTACCCGGCCATATATTCGGGATCTCCGTGACATTTATTGCAGGTATAGGCCACGTTCAACGGGTAGACCGCCGCCCGGGGATCTTTCACCGATTGGATTCCATGCGCCCCATGGCAGCTGGCACACTCCGCCACCTTGGCATCTCCCTGGGCCAGCCGTTGTCCATGCACGCTGGTTTTATATTTCGCCAGTTGATCCACGGGCAAGGAGGGATCAAAGTCGCCCATGTAGGACGCATCCGAATGGCATTTGGCGCAGAGTTGCGTGATCTCTTCATGGTCCGGCTTCCCAATAAACCCCGCCTGGGCGCTCATCGCCTGGTCCGGATCCATGGAGGTAGGGTCGCCTCCGTGGCAATCCACGCAGTTGATGTCGTTGGTCCCGTGGATGTCCGACTGCTGGGCGGTGACGATGCTGTCGTACGGTGCGCCCAGCATGGTGTGGCAATCCACACAGGTATTCGGCGCCTGCCCGGTTTGTCCCCGGGCAAAAGAGAACAGTAATCCCACGCTCATTACGATCGATACAGCTAAGAGTTTTATCTTCATGAAAGTACGTATCCTATGATTGTCATGACGATGATATATATGACGATAACCAATCCGATGTACGTGAGTTTTCTTGACTTGCGACCTTTCTCCGACTTCCGGTCCAGAAACGGCACCAGGATCCATAACAGCCCGGCAATACCGAAGCCAG
>Ga0209918_1000855_pt1 | contig 18348 bp, 20 predicted proteins | sample SalPonD_shore_MG_FD_185712 | JGI IMG/M metagenome (GOLD analysis project Ga0209918, IMG submission 185712) | Salt pond soil microbial communities from South San Francisco under conditions of wetland restoration - Salt Pond MetaG... | ecosystem: Environmental > Aquatic > Marine > Intertidal zone...
GTCCGGACCGGGCTGCGCTACGCCCACTCGAACCGGGACGTCTTCGAGAGCGGCTCCGGCGCGACCGACTGGGACATCAGCTACCTGGCCGAGCTGGTGGTGACGTTCTGATGGCGGCCGGAGGACCGGACGCCCGGCGCGGGCGGTCGCGCCGGACCCAGGAGAGGAGGAGCCCATGAGCGGTCTGTACAGCCTGAGAGACGCGGACCGGTCCGTGAAGCTGGCCGCGCTCCTGTTCATGCTCGTCCTCGGCTACGCCTACATCTTCGCCTTCTTCATGGTGAAGCAGTACGCGGGGCTCTCGCCGACGGACGTGGCCACCACCTACGTGCCGCAGAGAGTGGAGGCCTCGCAGCTCCCGGAGGCCTCGAAGAGCACGACGCGGGCGCTCGACCTCTCGAGCATGGAGCCCGAGCACCACCACGTCGACACGCAGCTCCTCATCCAGGACAGCCACATCCACATCATGATCTACGCGATCATCGCCGCCCTCCAGACGCTCATCGTCCTGGGCCTGGGCTGGAGCGCGTGGTGGCGCGACCTGGTCATCCTGACCGCCTTCGGGTCCGGCGCGCTCGACTTCGCCGGCCAGTGGCTCATGAAGGCGGGGATCGGCGGGTTCGCGTGGCTCACGATCGCGTCGGGCTGGCTCATGACCGCCGTGTACGTGGTCGTCCTGCTCGGAACCCTGAGAGCGGTGTTCGCGAAGAACGAGACGCGGGGAGCGTCGGCCTGACGGCGCCCCCGGCGATGCAGCCACAGCAGGAGGCACACCCATGAGGATCCCATCACGCAAGCTGGCCTCGGGCGCGCTCCTGGCGCTGGCCCTGCCCGTCCTGGCGGGCGCCGGCGACCACATCACCCCGACGGTCGTGCTGAAGAAGCAGGCCGAGGTCATCAAGGCCACGCTCCCCGGCGCGTCGAGCTTCTTCCTGAAGAAGGTCGAGATCGGGAAGCGGGACCTCTCCCGGATCGAGCAGAGTGGCGGCTTCGAGCCCGAGTCTCCCGACGTGAAGTTCTACTACGGGCAGGACGGCTCCGGGAGCACGGTCGGGGTCGTGCTGTTCCCGCAGGTGAACACCCAGCACGGACCCTTCGAGGTCGGCCTCACGATGGGCCCGGACGGGACGGTGCGGGACGTGACGCTCACCAAGGCCACCGTGGAGACGAAGCCCTGGGTCGAGAAGGCGGCCGGGACCGGCTTCCTGGAGGACTTTCGGGGACTCGGGGCCGGCCAGGCGCCCACGACGGCGCTCGAGCGGCTGAGGTCGGCCGACATCGGGAAGATGCCGACCTACTCCGGGAAGCAGGTGGCCAAGGCGGTGGAGCACGGCCTGACGCTGTACGGGATCCTGTACGCGGGCAGCGGACGGGCCGCGGGCGGGAGCTCCGGCGGAGGCCCCTGATGGCCGAAGGCTCCCCCTGGCCGGCTCGCCTCGCCCTCGGGGCCGCGCTCGCTCTGGCGCTGGCGACCGGCCTGGTGGGCGGCGTGGTGCTGTCGCGGTCCGGGGCGCTCGGGGGCGCGGGCGGCTCGGCCTCCCGTCCGGCGGGCTCCGGAGGCGGCGGGCCCGGCCAGGCGGACGCGCGAGCGGGGTCGGCCGCCGTCGGCCCCGGGGGCCCGGTGGTCGCGCGGGACCTGGGCCCGGCGCCGAGCTGGGAGCTCACGGACCAGCGCGGCCGCACGGTGCGCTCCTCGGAGTTCGAGGGGAAGGTGCAGGTCGTCACCTTCCTCTTTCCCTACTGCAGGACCTACTGCCCGCTCATCGCCGCGCACCTGCGAGGCCTCGAGGGCTCGCTCCGGGCCGCCGGCCTGGCGGACCGCGTGCAGTTCGTGGCGTTCAACGTGGACCCGGCCCACACCGGCCCCGACCAGATGCGCTCGTTCCTGCGACAGTACGGCTGGGACCCGGACGCGGGCCGCATGGAGTACGTGACGGGGAGCCCCGAGGCCGTGCGGCGCGCGGTCCGCGACGGCTTCCACGTGGACTACCGGAGGGTCGCGGAGGAGGGGGGAGCGGCGGACGGCGGCGGGGCCGCCGGTCCGGGCGAAGCGACCTCCGCCGGTCCCGGGGGCGCGGCCTCCGCCGGTGCGGACCTCGCGCCACAGCCCGCCGTCGAGAACGCGCTTGCCGACAGCGCCTCGGTTTCGTACGACGTGGTGCACAACGACGGGCTCGCGCTGGTGGGTCCGGACGGACGGATCCGGCGCTACTACGCGGAGGCCGACCGAATCCCGGACGAGCGGCTGCTGGAGGACATCCGGGCCCTGGCGGCGGTGGGCGGGAAGCCCTGACGGGCCCCCGCGGGCTCGCACCGCCCTTGCGTCACGGGAGGACCCGAACGGCGCCCGGCGGGAGCACCCGCCGCGCGGCCCGCGCGACCGGCGCGAGCACGATCCCCGAAACGTCCAGGAGAGGATGACCGACATGGCGAGCCAGGCCCCCCGGAAGATCCGGCGACCGACGCTGGAGGACCTCGACCTCGCGCCCGGCAAGAAGGCCCGGCTGTACGACATGGCCTACGGCCACGGCGTGGGGAACGGGACCCTCCTCGTCCTCCCGATCGACCACGGGCTCGAGCACGGGCCGGTGGACTTCCTCGGGAACCCCGACGCGGCCGACCCGACCTACCAGTTCGAGCTGGCCGTGCAGGGCGGCTTCAACGGGATCGCCTGCCAGATCGGCTTCGCGGAGAAGTACTTCCGCCGCTTCGCCGGCAAGGTCCCGCTCGTCCTCAAGCTGAACGGCAAGACGAACATCCCCTCCGACGACGAGGCGCACTCGCCGCTGAACGCCACCGTCGAGGACGCGGTCCGGCTGGGGGCGCACGCGGTGGGCTACACGCTGTACGTGGGGTCCCCGCAGCAGTCCCGCCACGCCGAGGACTTCCGGAAGGTCCGCCAGGAGGCCGAGCGCTACGGGCTCCCGATCGTGATGTGGGCCTATCCGCGCGGCTCTGCCGTGGAGGCGAAGGGCGGCCGGGACTCCCTCTATGCGGTCGACTACGCGGCCCGGGTGGCGATGGAGCTCGGAGCGGACGTCGTGAAGCTCAACGCGCCCAGGAAGAGCGACAAGGACGAGCTCATGCCGAAGAAGTACCGGGAGCTCGAGTGGGACTACGCCGAAGGCGCGCGCAGGGTCATCCACTCGGCGCAGCACACCCCGGTCCTGTTCTCGGGCGGGAGCAAGGTGGGCGACGAGGACCTCCTCGAGAAGGCGCGCACGGTCATGGAGGCGGGCGCCACCGGGCTCATCTTCGGCCGCAACATGTGGCAGCGGCCCATGGACGACGCCCTGGCGATCACCCGCGAGGTCAGGTCCATGTTCGAGGACTTCGGTGCCTGAGCGAGGCACGGGCGGAGCGGGGACCGGCGGCCGGTCGGGGGGCGCGGCGCGGGCCGCCGCCCCCCGACCCATGCCGCGCGGCACCGTCGTCGCGCCCTCGATCCTCGCGGCCGACTACGTCCGCCTGGGCCAGCAGGTGGCCGAGGCCGAGGAGGCGGGGGCCGCGTGGTTCCAGGTGGACGTCATGGACGGACACTTCGTCCCCAATCTCAGCATCGGCCTCCCGGTGCTCGAGTCGCTGCGGCCGGTCACCGACGCCTTCCTGGACGTCCACCTCATGATCGACAACCCGGAGGGCTTCCTGGAGCCGTTCGCGGAGGCGGGCGCGGACCTCATCACGGTCCACCAGGAGGTGTGCCCGCACCTCCACCGCGAGGTGCACGAGATCCGGCGCCTGGGCTGCAAGGCCGGCGTGGCGATCGATCCCTCCACCCCGGCCGCGACGCTCTCGGAGATCCTCCCCTTCGTGGACCTGGTCCTCGTCATGACCGTGAACCCCGGCTTCGGCGGGCAGTCCTTCATCCACGCCGCGCTCCGCAAGGTGAAGCAGGTCAGACAGATGGCGAGCCGGCTCGGGCTGCCGGGCCTCCGGGTCCAGGTGGACGGGGGGATCGACCCCGACACGGCCGCCCTCTCGGTCGACGCGGGGGCCGACGTCCTCGTGGCGGGCTCCTCGGTGTTCCGGGGGCCGGGGACGATCGCCGAGAACTACGGGGCCCTGGTGCGGGCCGTCTCCGTCGAGGTGTGAGGCTTACGTCCCGCGGGCGCGCCCGGCCCGCCCCGATCGGCGGGCCGGCCCGGCCGCCGCGCCGGCCCGGGGGCCCGCGGCCCTCCGCCCGGACCCCAACCCGCGGCCGCCTGCGGGGTAGGAGGCACGCGATGGAAGAGACCGCCGCCGCGCCCCGCGTCACCGTGAAGCTCCCGGCCTCCCTGCGTCCCCACGCGGAGGGCCGCCAGGAGGCCCGCGTCGAGGCATCCAGCGTCGGGGAGGCGCTCCGCCGCCTGGCCGAGCGCCACGCCGCCCTCGGCACCCACCTGTTCGACGACGCCGGCAGGGTGCGCGGCCACGTGAACGTGTTCGTGGGCGGGCGCCGGGTGGACGACCCGGCGTCGGAGGCCCTGGGCGAGGGCGACGAGGTGCGCCTCGTCCCCTCGATCGCGGGGGGCTGAGGTGGCGGACGCCGAGGAGCGGATCCCGGGGCTGTTCGGGAGGGCCGCCGGGCTCGAGCTCGGCACCGACGAGCTCCGCCGCTACGGCCGCCACCTCTCCATGCCGGAGGTGGGCGAGGAGGGACAGAAGCGGCTCAAGGCCGCGCGCGTCCTCCTCGTGGGTGCCGGGGGGCTCGGCTCGCCGGCCGCCATGTACCTGGGCGCGGCGGGCGTCGGCACCCTCGGCCTGGTGGACTTCGACGAGGTCGACTTCAGCAACCTCCACCGCCAGCTCCTCCACGGCACCGCGGACGTGGGCCGCCCCAAGCTGGACTCGGCCCGGGAGCGGCTCCTGGACCTCAATCCCGAGGTCTCGGTCGAGACGTTCGAGACGCGGCTCACCTCGGAGAACGCGCTCGAGGTCCTGGACGGGTGGGACGTGGTCGTGGACGGGAGCGACAACTTCCCCACCCGCTACCTGGTGAACGACGCCTGCGTCCTGCTCGGGATCCCGAACGTGTGGGGCGCGATCTTCCGGTTCGAGGGCCAGGCGTCCGTGTTCGGCGTGCCGGGCGGCCCGTGCTACCGCTGCATCTTCCGCGAGCCCCCGCCCCCGGGCGCGGTCCCGAGCTGCGCCGAGGCCGGGGTCCTCGGGATCCTCCCGGGGCTCGTGGGGACGATCCAGGCCGCCGAGGCCGTGAAGCTCGTCCTCGGCCTCGGCCGCACGCTGGCCGGGCGGCTCCTCCTCGTCGACGCCCTGGAGATGGACTTCCGGGAGGTCGAGATCGCGCGGGACCCGGAGTGCCCGGTGTGCGGGGACGAGCCGACCGTGACCGAGCTCATCGACTACGAGGCGTTCTGCGGGATGCCGGGCGAGGAGGCGGCGGCCGGGTCCGCGGGCGCGGTCGGCGCGGACGCCGCCTCGGGGGCGGAGGCGGGCGCCGCGATCGGCGGTGCGGGAGCGTCCGGCGACGGCGCCGGGGAGACTTCCGACCGGATCACGGTGTGGCAGCTCCGCGAGAAGCTGGACGACGGGGAGGCGCCGGACCTCGTGGACGTGCGCGAGCCGTTCGAGTGGCGGATCTGCAACCTGGAAGAGGAGGGCGCGCGGCTGGTCCCCCTCTCCCAGCTCCCGGGCCGCCTGGACGAGCTGGACGAGGACAGGGAGATCGTGGTCTACTGCCACACGGGGAGCCGGAGCGCCCTCGCGGTCCGCTACCTCCGGCAGGAGGGCTTCGGCCGCGCCCGCAACCTCATGGGCGGGATCGCGGCCTGGGCCGAGGAGATCGACCCCGACATGCCGACCTACTGATGATCGCGCCCGGGGCGCCGACGATCCCGGCCGACGTGCCGACGGCCGCTGCCGCCGCGCCGATGACCCCCGCGGCCGCACCGGAGCGCGGCCGATGAGGATCGTCTCGCTCCTGGCCAGCGCCACCGAGATCGTGTGCGAGCTGGGGCTCGAGGACGCGCTGGTGGGAATCTCGCACGAGTGCGACCACCCGCCGCGCGTCCTGGACCGGCCGCGGGTGAGCCGCAGCCGGTTCGACCCCGAGGGCCTGACCAGCGGCGAGATCGACCGCGCCGTCCGCCGCGCCATGGCCGAGCACGGCAGCGTGTACGTGGTGGACGGGGAGAAGCTGGCCCGGCTCGAGCCCGACCTCGTCCTCACCCAGGCCGTGTGCGAGGTGTGCGCGGTGCCGACGCCGGGCGTGCGGGAGGTCGTGCGCGAGCGCGGGCTGGGGGCGGAGGTCCTCTCGCTCGACGCCCACACGATGGAGGACATCCTGGACTCGGTCCAGGAGGTGGGCGGAGCGGCCGGCGTCCCCGACCGGGCCCGCGCGGTGCGGGAGCGCCTGGCCGGCCGGCTGGACGCCGTGGGGGCCGCCGTGCGCGGCGCGGCCCGTCCCGACGTCCTGGCCGTCGAGTGGCTCGACCCGCCCTTCGCCCCCGGCCACTGGGTGCCGGAGATGGTCCGGATGGCCGGCGGGCGGAACCTGGCCGGCCAGGAGGGCGCGCCCTCGCGGCAGGTGGCGTGGGAGGAGCTCTCGGGCCTGGACCCGGACGTCCTGGTGGTCATGCCGTGCGGCTACGGCCTCGGGGCCTCCCGCCGCGAGGCGGACGAGCACGCGGCCCGGCTCCTGGACGTGGCGCCGCGCGCCGTCTCCGGGGGACGGGCCTTCGTGGTGGACGGCTCCTCCTACTTCAACCGGTCGGGGCCGAGGGCCGTGGCCGGGGTCGAGATCCTGGCCGGGCTCCTCCACCCCGGCCGCTTCCGGGAGCCGCCGGAGGACGCGGCCGCCGCCTGGGAGCCGGAGGCGGCGGCGAGGGGCTGAGGAGGATCCGGGACCCCGGCGCCCCGGAGGGGGCCGCTGCCCCCCGGCGGGCGGCGCCGGGCCGCGCGCCCCGGGCCGGGGCGCCTACAGCAGCTCCGCGTTCACCGCGCCCTCGAGGTTCCCCTCCACCAGCGCGTCCCGCACGGCCGTCGCCACCTCGACGGCCACCGCGCGGCGGGCCTCCGCCGTGGCGCCCCCCAGGTGGGCCGACAGCACGAGGTTCGGCGCGTCGCGGAGCGGGCTGCCGGCGGGCGGGGGCTCCTCCCCGTAGACGTCCAGCGCGGCCCCGGCCAGGGGGCCCTCGCGGAGGGCCTCGGCCAGCGCCGCCTCGTCCACGACTCCGCCGCGGGAGGCGTTGAGCAGGAACGAGCCGGGCTTCATGCGGCCCAGCTCGGCCTCCGCGATCATGCCCCGCGTCTCGCCGGTGAGGGGGACGTGGAGGGTCACGACGTCGGCCCGCTCCAGGACCCCGGCCAGGCCCGCCATCTCGACGCCGGCGTCCCGCTCGAGCTCGGCCACCCGCCCCCCGGACAGGTAGGGATCGTGGCCCAGGACGTCCATCCCGAACGCCCTCCCGAGCGCGGCCACGGCCGAGCCGATCCGCCCCACCCCGATCACCCCCAGCGTCCGTCCGGCCAGCTGCACGCCCCGGAGCGAGCGGCGCTCCCAGCGGCCCGCGCGCACGCTCCGGTCCACCTCGGGAATGCGGCGGGCGGCGGCCAGGAGGAGGCCGAAGGTGAGCTCCGCGGTCGAGCGGGTGTTCCCCGAGGGCGCGTTGAACACGGCGATGTCGCGCCGGGCGCAGGCCTCGAGGTCGATGTTGTCGACGCCGACGCCCGCGCGGCCGACGACGCGGAGGCCGGGCGCCCGATCGAGCAGGGCCTCGTCCACGCCCGTCGCGCCCCGCACGAGGAGCCCGGCGGCGTCCCCGAGCGCGCGGCGTAGGGCGTCGGGGCCTCCGGCGGAGACGTCCACCGGCTCGATCCGCGGCTCGCCCTCGAGGACGGCCATCCCCTCGGGCTCGAGGGGATCGGAGAGGACGACCCGGAGGCGGGAGGGGTGCGCTCCGGCCCCGGCCTCCGCGGGCGCCCCGTCCCCGGCCGGCGCCGGATGCCGCGCTTCGTGCCCGTCCCCGCTCACGCCGCCAGCGTCTCCTGCAGGACCCGGTCGAGGACGCCGAGCAGCTCCTCGAGCTGGTCGGGCGTGTGGTCGCCCATGTGGCCGACCCGGATCGTAGAGGGCTTGAGCTTCCCGTACCCGGCGCCGATCACCCAGCCGTGCTCCCGGAGGCCGGCCACGACGTCCGGGCCGCGGAGCCGCTCGGGGAGGCGAATGGCGGTCACGGTCGGCGAGCGGTAGCCCGGCGGCGCGAGGACCTCGAACGGCTCCCCGGTCCGGCCCGCCGCGGCCTCGGTCCACGCGTGGGTCCTCCGGGCCATGGCCTCGTGCCGCTCGAAGCGCGCCTCGATCCCCTCGGCCACGATGCGCTCGAGCTGGCGCTCGAGGGCGTAGAGGAGCGTGAGGGCGGGGGTGTTCGGCGTCTGGTGCTCCCGCGCCCGCCGCTCGAAGTCCACGAGGTCGAAGTAGTAGCTCCGCGCCGGGACGGACGCCGCGCGCTCCAGCGCGCGCTCCGAGGCCGCCCCGAGGGCCAGGCCCGGCGGGAGGGCGAGGGCCTTCTGCGAGCCGGTGAGGAGGAAGTCCGCGCCCCAGTCGTCGAACGCCATGGGGGCGCCCGCCACCGAGGAGACGCCGTCCACGGCCAGGAGGACGCCGTCGAAGTCTCGGACGACCTCGGCCAGGCCGGCCACCGGGTTCAGGACGCCGGTCGAAGTCTCCGAGTGCACGACGGTCACCAGGTCGTAGCGGCCCGGATCGTCGGCAAGGCGCTCCGCCAGGCGCTCGGGGAGGTTCGGCGCGCCCCACTCGGCCTCGAGCCGGTCGGCGGGCCGCCCGGTGAGGCGCGCGATGTCGTGGAAGCGTCCGCTGAACGCCCCGCACACGAGGCAGAGGATGCGGCGTCGGCTCAGGTTCGTGACCGCCGCCTCCATGAGCCCGGTGGCCGACGAGGTGGAGAGGTAGACGGGCCGCGACGTCCCGAACAGCCGCCCGAGGACCGGCTGGAGGCGGGCCAGGAGCTCCTTCGTGGCGGGGCCCCGGTGGCCGACCACGGGGCGGACCTGCGCGTCCAGGACCTCCGGGTGCACCTCGGTGGGTCCAGGGAGGAAGAACCTCCCGAACGGTCGCTCCCCGGTCTCGGATGCCATGCTCGCGCTCTCCCTGGGTCGACGTGATCGATGCCGGCGCCGGCCGCGGACCGGCCCGCGCGGACCCGCCACGGCTGCAAGCGTCGCGCCGCTTCAGCCGCTGCGCCGCGCCACCGTGAGGCCGTCGCGGATGGGGACGAGGATCGCCTCGAAGCCCGGGTCCTCGGCCAGCTCGCGGTTGAAGCGGCGGAGGGCGCGGGTCTCGGCATCCGGCTCCTCGCCCGCACCGGACGCGGCCTCGTCCGGGGCTCCGGCCACCTTCCCCCGCCTGAGCGTGTTGTCGGCCAGGAGGAGGCCGCCGGTGCCGAGGAGGCGGGACGCCTGCTCCAGGTAGAAGGGATAGGCCCCCTTGTCCGCATCGATGAAGACGAGGTCGAAGGACACGCGGCCCGAGAGGTCGCGGAGGGTCTCGCGGGCGTCCCCGAGCCGAACCTCCGCCCGCCGCTCCTCGCCGGCTCGCGCGAACGCCTCGCGGGCGAGCTCGGCGTGCGCGGGCTCGACCTCGAGCGTGACGAGGCGCGCGTCCTCGGGGAGGAGGGAGAGGAGCCACAGCCCCGAGTAGCCCCCGAGCGTCCCGATCTCCAGCATGCGGCGCGCGCCGGCGATCGACGCCAGGAGGGCCATCAGCCGGCCCTGCAGCGCCGAGACCTGGATGAGGGGAAGGTCCCTGGCCTCCAGCTCCTTCCGGATCCATCGCATCGCCTCGGTCTCCGGCGCGTACAGGCCCTCGATGTACTCGCCGCAGCGCTCCAGCGTGGCTTCGTCCATGTCGCGTTTCCTTTCGTGTCAGTCGTCCTCGGACTCTGCGCGGTCGGGTCGCCCTCCGGTCGCCGCCGGACCGCTTCGGCCGCCGGGGCAGGCCTCGCGCGCGGCCCTGAGCCACACGCGGACCCTGGCCGGACGGCCCGCCCTCGGGTCGTCCCGGACCGCGCGGACGAGCGAGCTCACCTGCGCCGGGGCCGCCGAGGCGAGGTCGCACACGCTCCGCACGCCGCCCGCCCACAGGGCCCCCGCGTTGACCGTGCCGACGCCGCGGAGCGCGGCGAGGCGGGCGGCGCGGACGGCTGTCCGGACCTCCGGCTCCGGGAGGTCCGAGCGCCGGGCCAGCGCGTCCGGATCGGCGTCCGCCAGATCGCGGGCGTCCTCGAGCCCGGCCGCCCGCAGCCTCTCGAGGGCGGGGCGCGGGAGGCCCGGGAGATCGGAGACGCGAGGCTTCGTGGCGTCGATCGTCAGCCGGTCGACGCCCAGCTGCACCGCCGCGCAGAAGGCGAGCCCCACCAGGACGGCGGGGAGCACCCGGGCCGGCCGGAGGCGCGAGCCCCGGGACGGGCTCGGCACGGCGGTCCGCTCCCCGCCGGCGGCTCCTTCCGCCACGTCGGCCGTCGTCCACCCCGGCACGGCCGCTCCCAGGTGCCCCAGGGCGTGGAAGATCACGAACCCGTCCAGCGCGAACACCGGGAAGCCGAGGAAGCCGGGCAGCGGCATCTCGAACAGCTTCAGGTGCTCGAGCCCCGGGACCGTGTAGATCCAGCGCGAGCCCGCCAGCGCGTTGAAGCTCTCCCACAGGAGGCCGATCGCGGCGCCGCCCGCCAGGATGCGCACGATCCTCGTCCAGCTCCCCCGGGCCAGGTCGCCCAGGAGCGAGGTCGCGGGGTCGCGGGCGTGGTTGAAGGGCTCGAGGAGGAGCGTGGCCGCCCCCCAGATGAGCGGGAAGAAGGCGTCGCGGCGCCACAGCGACAGGCCGAGGAAGGCGGCGCCGAGGATTACGCACGCTGCGTAGTGGCGGCGGCGCACCCTGAACGTCGGGCGGCTCCAGCCACGGGCCACGCCCAGGCTCGCCATCCAGCGGTGCGCCAGGTAGAGGGCCGGGAGCACGGTCGCGAAGGCCGCGAACACCCCCGCCCAGCGGAGCGGGAGGGAGGCCGGCACGAACACGTAGTACCAGTCGGCCATGCGCAGGTTGAGGAGCTCGAACAGGTACCAGGTCGGCGCCGACCAGAAGAAGAGGGACACGGCGAAGCGCGGGCGGCCGAGGAGGGGCGAGCGCCCGGTCCGGAGGGCGAGGCCCCCGTCCAGGAGCGCGATGGTCGGGAACCAGGCCGCCTGGAAGTACCAGGTCCGGAAGGGCTCCATCCCACGCGACGCCAGGAGGGTCGACGCCGCCAGCGCGAGGGCGCCCACGGCGGTGAGCGCGACGGCCGCCCTCGGGGACCCCGGCGCGGCGCGCGGCGCCGGCCGCGTCCGGTGGACCCCGGCACCCGCTCCGCCCGCCCGGTGCCCCGAGCCGCGGGAACGATCCTCCGGGCCGCCCGCTCGGTCCGCGATCTTCCCTCCTCTCGTCCGTCTCCGCACACCCGATCCCGTCCGGTGGCCTGCCTCCTGCAGGCACCCTACGACCGACAAACTGGGGCCCGGCCGGGGCGCGGAAAACGGGCCGCGCCGGGTTGACGGCCCCCCTGGGGCCGGCGAGTTTGACCGCGCGCGAGCCGGGAGCGGCCCGTCTCGCCTACATCCGACCTCCAGCAGGTCGCTACAGCCGATGGGCACCATATGCGCTACGTGACGCTGACCGCGGTCCCCCCGGAGGACGTCCTCGCCCGGGCGAAGCGGTTCTTCGAGGAGCACACCCGCATGGAGCTGGTCGAGGAGGCCGGGGACTCGCTCACCTTCCGGGGGGAGATCGGCCGGTCGGTGATCCGGGTCGACCGCGAGCACGGCCGCACCAACGTCCACGCGACCACCGATCGGGTGGTCGGCCTCGACGTGACCGACGTCACCCGGCGCTTCCTCTACACCCTTCGCACCGAGGGGCAGAAGGTATGAGCGCGCCAGGCGAGGCGAACGGCGGCGGTCGGGGCGCCGGCGGCCCCGAGAGCGGCGGCGTGGTCCTCCGGCTGGTCATGCCCGACCGGTGGCTGGAGCACGTGACGCGGCTCCCGCTCTCCACGACCCTGGAGGAGGCCAAGGAGATGGGCCTCCGCGAGCTCCTGCAGCGGGACACCGACCGCCCCGAGGACTTCTACGTCGAGTACGCCGAGCAGCGGGTCCCCGACGAGTCGCGGACCCTGGGCGACATCGGCGTCGAGCACGGGGAGATCCTCTCCATCCGCGCCTACGACCTGGGCCACTACCCGAAGTTCGCGGGCTAGCTGCAGCGCCCCGGCGCCGCCGCCTCACCCCCCGCCCGGGTGCCGCCGGAAGTAGCTCCTGGTCTCGCGGAACACGACGCCCGAGAGGAGGAGGAGCCCGATCAGGTTCGGGAACGCCATCAGCCCGTTCATGATGTCCGAGAGCAGCCACACCACCTGGATCGGGCGGGCCGCGGCGATCGCGATCACGGCCACGAACACGAGCCGGTAGGGCATGATCACCTTCTCGCCGAACAGGTACTCCAGGTTCCGCTCGCCGTAGTAGGACCAGCCCAGCATCGTGCTGAACGCGAAGATGGCCAGGCTGAAGGCCACGATGTAGCCACCCCACTCGCCGGGGAGGCCGGTGCGGAAGGCGTGCTGGGTGAGGTTGGCGCCGTTGAGGCCGGGCTCCTGCCACGCGCCGGTCGAGAGGATCGCGATCCCGGTGAAGGTGCACACCACGATCGTGTCGATGAAGGTCTGCGTCATCGAGACCATCGCCTGGCGGACGGGCTCCTCGGTCTGGGCGGCCGCGGCCGCGATCCCGCCGGTCCCGAGGCCCGACTCGTTCGAGAAGATCCCGCGCGCGACGCCGAAGCGGATGGCCTGGAGGACGCCGTAGCCGAGCACGCCGCCCGCGGCCGAGATCGGCTTGAAGGCGCCCTCGAACACGAGGGCGAAGGCGTGGCCAACGCCCTGGCGGTTCAGGATGATGATCAGGCCCGCGCAGCCCAGGTAGGCCACGATCATGATCGGCACGAACACGCCGGTGAAGCGGCCGATCGACTTGATCCCGCCCAGGATGACCATGGCGGCCAGGAGCGCGACCACGATCCCGGTGACGACCTGCGGGACGTGGAACGACTGGTTCACCGCGTCGGCCACGGCCTGCGACTGGACGCCGTTCCCGATGCCGAAGGCCGCGATCGAGGCGAAGAGGGCGAACGCCAGCGACAGGACCTTGCCGAGCGGGCCCCAGCGGATCCCGTGCTCCAGGTAGTACATCGGGCCGCCGGCCTTCTCGCCGCGGGCGTCGGTCTCCCGGAAGTGGACGCCCAGGACGGCCTCGGAGTACTTGGTCGCCATCCCGACCAGGCCGGTGATCCACATCCAGAACAGCGCCCCCGGCCCTCCGGCCGTGATCGCGGTGGCCACGCCCACGATGTTCCCGGTGCCGACCGTGGCGGCCAGCGCGGTCATCAGGGCCTGGAAGTGGGAGATGTCGCCCTCGGCTCCCTCCTCCTTCCGCTTGATCAGCGCCAGCCACAGCGAGTGGCCGAGGCGGCGAAATTGCAGGCCCCGCAGGAGGAGGGTTAGATATAGGCCCGTTCCGACCAGGAGGATGATCAGGGGGAGCCCCCACACCCATCCCGACACGCGCTCCAGGAACGGGATCACGCCACCGGAGTCCGACGCCTGGAGGAGCGGGAGCAGTCGTAGCGGGATCACCGCGAGTTCGTGCATGGTCGTTGCGCTCGTCAGGGTGGAACGGAGGACCGCGGACGCGAATCACGGCGACGGCGGAACAGGGTAGGCCCTGTCCGCCGCCACCGTCAACACGCAGGGCCGGGAGGAATCTTGGAGGAAGCGCAGCGAGAGGCGTTCGAGAGGCTCGGGTACGCCCGGGTGCCGGAGATGGTCGAGGAGCTGGCGGCCGTCGCCCGGCGCGGCAACCCGATCGCCGCCATCGCCGCGGACGGCTCGGGGAAGGAGCTCCTGTACGGCCTGGCCGCGGCGGACCGCTGCGATCCCGAATCGCCGGCGCTGCAGGCCCTCGTGCTCTCGCCCACCCGCGACGGCGCCTTCCGGGCCGCCGAGGCGCTGCACGCGCTGGGGCTGGAGGGGGGCCTGGCCGCCCTCGCCTGGCTGCCGTGGAGCGAGGCGGCGGAGGGGTCGGAGGAGCGGCCCTTCGCCCAGCTCGTGGCAGGACGCCCCGTCGAGCTCCTGCCGGAGGTGCGCTCCGGCCGGCTCAAGCTGGGCGAGCTCAAGCTCCTGGTCCTGGACGGGGTGACCGCCCTCGAGGAGACCGGACAGTGGGAGTCGGTGGAGGCCATCCTGGACACGCTGCCGGCCGAGGCCCAGAAGATCGCCGTGGACACGACGCTATCCGACCGCCTCAAGGCGCTCGTCACCCACCAGCTGGGCCGGGGGAAGAAGTGGCCGCCCGAGCTGTTCCAGCCGGGGGCCGGACGGAGCGGCGGAGCGGCCGCGGGCGGAGCCGGCGCGGAGGCCGGGAGCGGCGGGGCCGGAGACGGAGGCGCGGGGCTCCTGGTGGCGGCCGCGGATGCGGCCGAGCGGCGGATCGACCTCCTGGCCGAGGGCCTCGGGCGCGCCGCCGGGGGCGGCGACGGGGCCGAGTCGGCCTTCGTCCACTGCCCCGACGCGGCCACGGCCCACCGGGTGGCGGCGGGCCTGGCGGCGCGCGGGTTCGCGCTCACCGACGAGCCCGGGGAGCCGGGGGTGCTGGTGGCCTGGGGCGAGGAGGAGACGGCCGGCGGGGCGGCGGCCCTGGTCGGGCTCCCCTCCGGCCTGCCGGAGCTCAGCTCGCGGCTCGGCCCGGCCAGGGTGCGGCTGGCCGTGGTCGGGACCTCCGAGCTGCCCCAGCTCCGCATCCTGGCGGAGCGGGCCGGCTGGAGCCTGGAGGCGGTCCCCGAGCCCGTGCCGGCGGATGCCCGCGACACGATCGAGCGATTCCGCGACGCGGTACGCCGCCGGCTCGAGGGGTGGGACGACGACGCCGAGCTCCTGGTCCTGGAGCCGCTCCTCGAGGAGCACGGGGCGGCCCGCGTCGCGGCCGCGCTGGGAGCGCTCCTCCGGCAGCGCGGCCCGGCGGCGGAGGCGGGAGCGCCGGGCGGCGCCGGTGCATCGCCGGGGCGCGTGCGAGCCGGCGAGCGCCCGGCGGCCGCGGGGCCGTCCGGTGGGCGGGCGCCGCGCGGGGGCCGTGAGGCCCGCGACACGGGCGGGCGGAAGCGCCCGGCGGAGCGCTCCGAGGAGCCCGGCACCCGCGGCACCTGGTTCCGGCTCTACATCAGCGCAGGCTCGCGCGACGGGATCGGGCCGAACGACATCGTGGGGGCGATCACCGGCGAGACGGGCGCCGTGGGCGCCCAGATCGGTCGCATCGACGTGAGGAGCAGCTTCACCCTGGTGGACGTCGACTCGCAGATCGCCGAGCAGGTGATGGCCGGTCTGTCGGGGGCGAGCATCAAGGGACGGCAGGTCGTGGCGCGGCCGGACCGGGAGTCCTGAGGGCGGGCGAGGGCGCGGGATCTCCCCCGAATCGAGCGGGGGGCGGAGCCGTCGTCACGGCCCCGCCCCCCGTGCCGTGGGCCGAGCGGTCGGCCCGCTCGGCTTCCGTCAGGTCAGTTGACGGCGTCCTTCAGCCCCTTGCCGGCCCGGAAGCTCACCGCGGTGCTCGGACCGATGCGGATCTTCTCGCCCGTCTGCGGATTGCGGCCCATGCGAGCCTTGCGGTGGCGGGTCTCGAAGGTGCCGAAGCCCGTGATCTGGACCTTCTTGCTCCCTTTGAGCGTCCTGGAGATGATGCCGCTGTCGGTGTCGAACAGCGCATCGATCGCGCGCTGCGCATCTGCCTTGGTGAAGTCGGTGGCCTTGGCCAGGGCCTCGGTGAGTTCGGTCTTGTTCACGGTGACTCCTTCTGGTGAGAGTGGTGACGAAAGCGCAGACGAGACGCGGGCTGTCAACCCGTCCAAGTGTATGAGCGGCATTGAGGGCCGTCAAGGGACCGGATCGTCCGGAAGTTCAGGCGTGCCGGGCCGATTCGATCCTCGGGGCCTCCTGGAGGCGTCCGGAGGGCGGCGCCGGGGACCCCGCGAGGCGATCCCGGGAGCGCCGCCCGGGGCGTCATGGAGGGCGCCCCGATGAGCCGCGCGCTCTTCCTCCGGCGCGTCCGTCTCCTCCTGGTCCTCGTCGCGATCCTGATGGTCGCGGGCACGGCCGGGTTCCTCCAGTTCCCCGGCTGGAGCCTCTCGGACGCCCTGTACATGACCGTGATCACCCTCACGGCCGTGGGCTACCAGGAGGTCCACCCCCTCGCGGACGCCGGCCGCACCCTGGCCGGCTTCCTCCTGGCGGGCGGCATCACGTCCATGGGGCTCTGGTTCGCCCTCCTCACCTCGGCCATCGTGGAGATGGACCTGGCACACGCGTTCCGCACGCGGAGGACCATGAAGAAGCTCGAAGACCTCTCGGACCACGTCATCGTCTGCGGAACCGGCCGCTCGGGCCGCCAGGTCGTCCGCGAGCTGGCCGCGGCGCGCGTGCCTTACGTGGCGCTGGACCGCGACCCCGAGCGGACGGAGATGGTCCGCGAGATCGACCCGGACGCCCTCGTGCTCCAGGCCGACGCGACCCGTGACGAGACCCTGCTCCAGGCCGGCGTCCGCCGGGCCCGCGGCCTGGTGACCGCCCTGAGCGCCGACACCGACAACCTCTTCGTCTGCCTCTCCGCCCGCGCGCTCTCCCCCTCCCTCACGATCGTGGCCCGCGCGCTCGACGAGGAGGCGATGGGGAAGCTCTACCGGGCCGGCGCGGACCACTGCGTGAGCCCCAACATCACCGGCGGGGTGCGGATGGCGTCGATGCTCCTGCGGCCGCAGGTCGTGAGCTTCCTGGACGTCGTCATGGGCGAGGAGGAGCTGACCCTGCGCCTGGAGGAGGTCGCCGTGCCGAAGGGCTCTCCGCTGGCCGGCCAGTCGCTGGCGGAGGCGCGGATCCCCCAGAAGACCGGCCTCATCATCATCGCCCTCTACCACCGCACGGGGACCGGCGAGCGGCACCTCGTCTACAACCCCGGCTCCGAGGAGCGCATCCACGAGGACGACACGCTGATCGCGCTCGGCGAGCCCGACCGCATCGACCGGCTGCGGGGGATCGTGGCGGCGTGAGCGGCGAGCCGCGCGAGCCGGACGCCGAGGGCGGCGAAGCGATGCGGGACGACCGCGCCGCGGAAGGGGGCCGTCCGGGCCCGGAGGAATCCCGGGAGGGCCGGCCCCGCTGGCGCCGCAGGCGCGGTCTCTCCGCCCGGTTGGCGGCGGCCTTCCGCTGGCCGTCCTCGAGCTGGAAGCGGGTCCTCCTGGTCCTCCTCGCGGCGGTCGCGCTCCTCCTCGCCCTCCTCGCGGTCGTGTACGCCACGCTCCCCGACGGCTCCGAGTACCGGGACGCCTGGCCGAAGCGCACGGCCTACATGGAGCTCCGGATCCGGCAGGTGCGCGAGGCGGGCCGGGAGCTCCGCATCCGCTACGACCCGGTGCCGATGCGCCGCATTCCGGAGACCGTGCGGCGCGCGGTCCGGGTGGCCGAGGACGCGGGGTTCTACCAGCACGGCGCGTTCGACTGGACCGAGCTCCGCGCGGCTCTCGAGGAGGCGTGGAAGGAGGAGGCGGCGCCCCGGGGCGCGAGCACGATCACCCAGCAGCTGGCCCGGAACCTGTACCTCTCCCCGAGGCGGAGCCTGTGGCGGAAGCTGCGCGAGGCCATGATCGCCGTGCGCATGGAGCACGCGCTCTCCAAGCGGAGGATCTTCGAGCTCTATCTCAACGTGATCGAGCTCGGGCCGGGCATCTTCGGAGTCGAGGCCGCCAGCGAGCACTACTTCGGCCTGCCGGTCGACCTGGTCGGGCCCGACGAGGCGGTGCGGCTGGCCGCGTCGATCCCCTCCCCCCTGCACGACAATCCCGACACCGGGACGCGGGAGTTCCGCTGGAGGGTGGGGCTGATCGGGGGGCGGGCCTTCCGGCCGGACACGGCCCGGGCGGACTCGGCGGCGGTGGTGGCCGAGTCGCTCGGGCTCGGCGCCCCGCCGGAATCGGCGGGTCTGGGCCCGGGAGCCCCCGGCCTTCCCTCGCCGGACACGATCGCCGCGCCGGACACGGCACCAGCGCGAACGGGCGGCGCCGACTCCGCGGGGGCGGACTCGCTGCCGGCGCCCGACACCCTGCCGGCGACCGACACCCTGCCGGCGACCGACACGGCCGGGAGGGCGGACACGGCGGCAGGGTCGGACACGGCCGCCGGAGGGCGGCGCTAGGCCTCCTCCGCGCCTTCTTCCCCGCCCTCCTCCCCGTCGTCCGCGCCCATGCGGCGCTTCAGCTCGTCCAGGAGT
>Ga0209918_1000857_pt1 | contig 18324 bp, 18 predicted proteins | sample SalPonD_shore_MG_FD_185712 | JGI IMG/M metagenome (GOLD analysis project Ga0209918, IMG submission 185712) | Salt pond soil microbial communities from South San Francisco under conditions of wetland restoration - Salt Pond MetaG... | ecosystem: Environmental > Aquatic > Marine > Intertidal zone...
TGTCCTGTGCGGATACTTGCTTGATCTCCTCGTCGGAGGCCAGCATACGGTCGAAGACTCCGCGTACTTCCGGTGCGATCTTGTTCGGCGCTAGGTAGTCCCGCGCGTTGCGATAGACCTGCGTCAGCCACGCCCTGAACGTACGGAACAGGGCGCGTAGTTTATGGCTCGGGGCCTTGCCCTCGAACAGATAGACCTCGAACGCTTCGGCTACCTTCTCATGGCCTGCCCGGCGCTCATCCACCGACATCGCATTCCACGCATCGAGGGAATCGACGCCTACGAAGTCGAGAAGGCCCTGCATATCCTCGCGGATCGCGGCGGGTGCATCCGGCTGCGAGGCAATGGAGCGGTAGACCTCGAAGAAGAAGTGCCCTGTTTCGTGAAGCATCGTCGACAGGTCCGCGTTCTCCAGCAGGGAGATGACACTCGGGGCCGTCGCGACGTCGTCCATCATCGAGATGGAGCCGCGCTTGTCTTGGGACAGCGGACCTTGCTTCTCTCTGATCCGCTGAAAGAGAGTCTGCCCCTGCATAGCGGCCTTGCGCATCTCCGGGGTGATGTCGAGGGCGTGAACTTTTGTAGTCTCTTTCCCCGTTCCAGCAACCCCCAGTTCGGCGAGCAGGGCTGCGTCCTCGGCAGTGCCGGGGGCTTGCCCCCCGATGTTCGTTGTGCCGACCTTACCGCCCCACTTCTTGACGTACTTATTCACCATGGACGGGAGCATCTTGTCGTAGAATGCAGCCATGCCTTCGCCGCCTACTTTGAGGTCGAGGCCGGAGTAGTCCATCGACACCTTGTCCCGCGCCGTACGGAGTTCGTCCAGTTTGGGCTCCGGGGTGCCGTCCTGCTTCAGCGCGTCACGATAGGCGACGTCCGCTGCTTTCCACTTAGCGGAGTCTTCGACTATCTTTTTCGCCAAGTCCTTACCGACGGTCCCCTCAAGCTCGGACTCCGGGATGCTTCGCACAGTCTGCGTCTCGCCGTCGGGCATCGTCAGCTCAAGGTCGTAGGTCGCACCTTTACCGTGAGACACGCTTATCTCGCGCACCTGCTTACTCAAGTCGTAGCGGTCTGCCTGCTGCTCGCCGGTAGTCCATGCGATTGAATCAAAGCCGTTCTCGGATGCGTAGCGAATCATTCGCTTCATGGCGAGTAGGGGCCAAGTGGTCTTGAAGGGTGCGTCTGGGACGACTCCGCTGGGCTTCGATATAGCAGCCATCGCGTCTTTTGCGGCCTGCTCGCTTGGGTAAGCGACGGTCTGGTTTGGGCCTTCTACCTGCTCTCCGTCCTTGTTCACAATCTGAAAGTATCCCGCCTGCTTAGACCATGGCTCTACTCGGAACTCTGAACCGTCTGCATACCCCTTCTTCCTGCCTTCCTGGTGCCAGTCTGACTGCACCTCTTCGACGAAGAGTACGCGCTTGCCGTCTGCATCTGTGCGCTCGTTGAAGCGAACGTGGGCGAGGATGTTCGGCTCGTCGTAGTGGCTACTACGATATATCTCGCTTTCAGCGGCATGTGTCGGCGCGTCTCTCCTACCGGGGTAATACCAATCTGGTGGCGGCAACGTCAGCAGCAGCTCGCGGTAGTTCTCGCCGCCGGGGAGCTGGTAAGTAGCGAATTTAGTATCGCCTATCGTGCCCTCGGCGTGTGCGGTCGCTTCGTCTGACAGAGCGAACAGCCTCCCCGCGTCCGCGTCGTCCCCTCGGCTTTGTGCTTTCTGCGCCTCGGTCATAATCTTGTCAGATACGTCGACCCACTCCTCCGGGGTGCTGGGCAACGGGTTCCCGTTTTGTGTCGACGCGACACGGAGCCCCGGACTCACGCCTCCCGCGCTCAGTTGCGTTTCTGTAACCTGGATCTCATTCGCGCGCATGAAGTCCAGCAGATCCGCTTTGCTGACCTTGCCGTCCTGCTGGTCGAGCCACTCTTCTACGCCGGACCACTGGAGCTCTTCTTTCTTGAACTCGCCCTTATTGGCAAAGGACTGGATGGTCTGCTTCAGCTGCTCGGCGCTGCCAGAGTTCGGCAGCTTGGTCTCAAGGGTCTCCCCCATCTTGGAGTAGAACGGGGCGCCTACTGCCTGCTCCTGCGCCAATGCCGACCCCGTCTCAAGCGTCTGCTGACCGTCCATAGCCGGTGTGCCCTGCACCTTCAGTCCGTACTTCTGGTATGCCTCTTCGGGAGTCATGCCCAGCTTATCGCCCAGGACGATAGAAAAAGCACGGTGTAGCTCGGCGTACTTCGTCGCTGCGGCCTGATCGAACCGACCCGTCGCTACGATCTGGTCGCGGATGTCGTTCCGCACCGCGTCCGCGCTGGCTTCAAGGTCTGACTGGTTCGTGCTCTGCTCGACGATTTTATCTGCCCGGTCCTGCATATCCTGTGCGTAGTTCTGCTCCCACTTGTCAGCCTGCGCGGGTGTCATGTCCGCCGGATCGATCTTCACGTGCTGCACCAGTGCTTCGTGCTGCCCCGTGCTTGCGATCTTCGAGACGTAAGTGCCAAGCGGGATGCGGAGGTCACCGCCCGATGCGATGGCCTGCTCGTACTGATCAGCCAGCCCAGGCACCTCGTTCACCACCGTTGCCGGGTCGATGCCCTCCTGACGGAAGTGGTTGTCGAACTCCCGTGCATCGATATACACGTCTTCTATGCCCGTGGCCTCCGTGGCCTTGTCTATGAATGCCTGCACGGCCGCAGGATCGCGCTGGGTGAGATTGGCCGACTCCGCTGCGGTGACGATATCGGTGAGCGCCTGCGATACGCCCTGCGCCTTCTGTGCGGCTTGCTGCTGGCTGACGTCTTCCTGCACGCCGCGCGTGATCCGGTCGATGATCGACCCAGTCCCCTTAGCGACGCCGACCTGCACCGCGCCTCCGACAGCTGTGGATATCGCCGTGCTCAGGGCAGCAGCCGGTCGCGCGGCCAGATAGTCCCCGAAGGTCTTGTCCTTGTTCGCCGGGAGCACCGCCCAGTCGTTGAGATCTTGGAACGCAGTAGCGACCTGCTCCCCGCCCATCTCCCGTGCGGCGAAATCGATGAGCTGCTTACCGAACCCCGTCTTGTTTTTCACCATATCGAGAAGCGGGCCGAGAGCGATCTTCTCGGTGTATTTCTCGATGATACCTTGTGACAGGCCGTGGACGACCGCGGTGTCCAGCGGGACGCCCTGGTCGGTGGCCTGGGTGGCGCCCTGACCGGCCGCGTTCAGCAGGAAGGCATTGAGGGCCAATTCGGGCTGCCCCATAAGCGCCGCGCCACCGATCATACCGAGCGACTGTACGCCGGACTGCACACCCCCGAGGACGGCCCGCCCAAAGAAGCCATAGTCCTTGTTCGCTGCGGTGAGCCTGTTCGCGGTCTGGGTGGTATCGACGCGTAGACCCTTGAAGTAGTCCGCCACTACCGCCGCCGGATCTCCTACCGTATCGTATCCGAAAACGTCCTTCGCGACGCCTCCGACGGACTGCGTCAGGTGCTCGGATAGAAAGCGCGCGCCGGTCTCTAGCCCGCCGTAGAAGCCGCTGGCCAGTGAGAACGGAGCCGCCTCTATGTTCGAGCCCACATCGCGCAGGGCTTTGACGCCCTTCTCTATCGCGCTGAGTTCGTCCACGCTATCGTGGGCGATCTTGGCAAACTCCGGATCTGCGAAGGCCTGCTGCGTGATGCTGGTATCTTTCAGCTTACGAAGGATTTCTGTCTGCGACGCCAGCTTCTCGACCTGCGGTGCCTGGCGCTCTGCTACAGCTGCCGGCACCCCGACGATACCCGCCGCCTTGCGAGCTTTGGCGATTGCGTCCGGCTGGTGATCGAGAGCCGAGCCTACCGATTTACGAAGCCTAGACTGGCGGCCCTTTCCGACGCTCTGCGCTGCTTTGCCCAGCCAGTCAGTTCCTGTGGCAGCGGAAGACGTAGCGGGCACGTTGCTCGCCGCCTTGTCCAGCCACGCAGCATTGTCCGTAGGAGCCGAGGTGCTGGTCGGATCTGCGGCCGCTCCCGTGCTCCCCGCCATCAGGTCCGCCATCGATGCGCCGCTCGCTTGGTCGGCCACCTAGGGTGCCCCCGTCGGCGTGTACCGGCCTGACTGCATGTACTGGTATAGCTGCTTGATGTTCGCATCGGTCACAGGCTGCCCGGCGCTCTTTACTGCGGCCGCGAGCTCATCCACCACATCCGTCGGTACGCCCTCGACCTCGGCAACGCCGGCCTTCCGGGTGTCGTCAAACCACCCACTGCGTTCTTTCACCACGTCGATTGTCATACGGTCCGCGATGTCTTGGATATCCTTTGGCGTGACCTTCTGCCCGCTCGCGCCCGCGGCCTCTATCTCACGGTCCATACGGTCGTAGAAGGCCCGGACCTTATCGCCGTCGTCCCCCCGCTTAGTAAGGTCTTTGGGGTTGAGGCCGACGCCCGCGACGGCGCTCTTGATGATCTCGCTCTTGTTACGCGATACGGCCCTCTCCGGCGGGTCAGACTGCAGCTTCTTCAGCTCCGTCAGCTTGGACGGGTCGACGACACCGATATACATGGACAGGTCCTCTTTCGCGAACTCGTCCGGCTTTGTGTGCGCCGCGTCTAGCAGGTCGAAGTAGACGCGTTGGCTGCGGTTCGGGTTCGGGCGCATGGCCTGCTTCGCCCGGAGGTCGATAACCTTTTCCATGCGCAGCTGCGCCGCACCATCCATGCGGTCCCACAGCTTCACAGGGATGTCCGCCCGGGCGGTGTTCGCCGCGATCATGCTGGCGACCTGCTGCTCGGCGGCTTGCTGGTCGGCCTTTACAATCGACTGCTTCTCCGCCTCTCGCTGTTTGACCATCGACACGGCGAGCTTGCGCTGCTCTGGGTCTCCGATCTTGCGTGCGGCCTCTAGCTGGTCCGAGTACGTGCCGCCCTTCTTCACGATCTTATCGACCGCGCTCTGCGCCTTGCCCAGACGGGTGCCGGCTTCGAGCGTCTTCTCTATCGTCGCCCGGTCCGTACCGGCGATCTGGTCTTTGTGCGCTTTATAGTACGCCTCGGCCTGTGCGGGGTCGTGCTCGACAAGCGCGTCGATAGCCGCCTTGTGCGCGGCCGTCATCTTCTCCGACAGATACGCGTCCTTCGTCGCAGCATCCCACCCCTTTAGCACGGCTGCCGCGTTCGCTTTCTGCTTGATGTCCTCTATGCCGTTCGCGATGGCCTGCGGGTCATTCGCGTTTGCAGCCATCTCGTTTATACTGGTAGCGGTGGACGCGTTCAGCGAATCGAGCGCAGCCTTCTCCGTTTCCGAACGCTGGTGCGCCCCGATCCTCTCAAGACTGGACAGACGTGCTTTCTCGGCCCGCTGGTAGAAGGCCCGGCGCTGGGCATCGTTCTCCAGCGACCCGGCCGTGTCGGATATCGTCTTGTCCCAGAACTCTTTCGCTTTCGTGTCCAGCCCTTCGACCTGCTGGCCGCGCAGGCTCTTGGCCTCCTGCTCGAACGCGAGCTGCTTCTCGCCCAGCGCCACGTCAGCGGACGCCACCGCAGTTACGTTCTTCTCCTGCTGCATTTTCAGGGCGATGTTCGCGCCTTCCGTACCGGCCTTCTGCAGCGCATTGCCTAGCGCTGCCTGTGCTCTCAGGCCCCCGGCAAGGGTCTCGGTCGAAGCGGCCGTCGTCTGCCGCGCGTCTGGAACGGCGCGGAGGTTTACACTTGTGTTTGTAGGGACATTAAGGGCCATCAGCCGAACGCCCCGGAATTATAGAGGTTGTATGCGCTTCCCGCCACTTGCGTGGCCGTACCGAGTAGCGACGAGGTGCGGGCCAGCGCCGGGTTCTCTTGGCTGGCGCGGAAGTTCTTGATATTCGCGCTCTGCCGAAGGTTCGATGCCTGCGTCTGGTACGCGAAAGACTCCCGGACTGCGTTCTTCTTGATGGTAGCGGTGTCTTGTGCCTCGATAGCGTCCATACCGGCGAAGACGGATAGCGGGCTGCCCACGTCCATAGCGATGCCGCTTGCACCACCTGACGCTTTCGCCTTGCCGCGTACGGCCTTCATGGACCGGCGGAGCTTGTCGGCGGAGAGCTGACCGCGCTGGATCGCATCTGCGGCGCGCATATCGGCCAGGGAGGCGTTGTTCCGGTCTACAACTGCCTGCATGTTGTACGCTTGCTGCGTTGCGGCGGAGGTCTTCCCGGCCGCGTCCGCGCTCAAGAATCCCCCTGCTACCTGCGAACCGATAGAGGCCGCGCTCAGAACAGAACCCGTATCACACATCCCGCGCCTCCTTCTTTAGTGTCCGTCCGACGGTAGTATATCCCAGTCGCTCGTACAGCTTTGTTGCCAGTTCATCTTCGATGCCCGCGCTGACGCCTACCTGTATCTCAGTGACGCCCGCCGCTCGCGCCCAGTCCTCGTATCCCCGGACGAGACGTGTAGCAAGCCGGCAGCCGCGGTGCTCTGGCGTAATGTACAGCAGCAGGTCCGCTGAAACGCGCACCCGCGAGAAGAATATCTCGTCGATGAACCCCCAGAACATACCGATGAGGTTGTCCCCATCATAAGCCACCAGAAGTAGCCCGTCGTCGTGCGTTATCAGGGCTGTCACTATCTCGGCCAGCTTAGTCGGGTCGATAGGAAACGGCGAGTACCGGGGGCTCTCGCTGTGCATCCGACCTGCAAGCTCCAGCACCGGTAGGAGGTCGTCTTCTGTTGCGCGGGCGACTCTAAGCACCGACCGCTACCTCCGCCGATATCGACAGGATAGACGCCGGCACGGGGTCGGTTATGCGGATGGAAACGCTCGCCTCTCGGCTCCACAGGGAGTCGAACAGGACCTCTATCTCCTTGCTGAACAGTTGCGTCGGATCGCCGTACGCCTCAGATACACGGTCTGAATACTCCGTCATGTTATCCGTGTCCGGACCCGCCCAGATACCGCGGCTGGTGTCGACGCGGATAAACGCCTTGGCGATGTTCTTGTCGAGGCCCTGCCCCAAGCCCTGCAGCTGTAAGACCAGTGGTAGCGTCGTCATAAGGCCGGTGATCGGTAGTCCTACGTGGACTTTGGTAGCCGCTACGTCGAGCGTTATACGGCCCCCGGATACCGCCCGGGGCGCCTGCACCGATCCGTCCGCCAAGATTGCCACCGTCTGCCCTTCTAAGTGGTCGAGACCAGTTATCACACTCGTAGGAGCGCCGCTGTAGGTCTGCCCACTATCAACGAAGAAGGCGTCCGCTACGGGCGTCGTAACGCGAGACCCAAGCCGCTCGACGTAGCGCTTGGTAACGCCTCCGATAGTGCGGTTCACAACGGCGTATACCTTGTCCTCCCCTCCTTCGGGAATAGCCGCGACGGACTCGAAGGCGCCGTTTACGGTTGTGTGCGTATGGTAGGCGAGCACGTCCTGCTCGGGTAGATACGTGAACGCGACGAGTACGCCATCACTCCGCACAGCCCAGATTATCGGGTACGGCGCGCGAACGAAGCACCAGTCAACGAAAGTGTACCCCTCGAAAAGGTGCGGTACCAGAACGCTAAGGTCCCGCGCCTTGTATATCTGCTGGTCCAGCGAGTACGCCATATCGGAGAAGTGCGATCCCTGTGCGTGCGAGAATAGGACAGAGCTGCTAGCCACTATTGCCGGGAGATCGTTCGACCCGGTGTAGCCCTGCGGGCGCACCCAGATCGACGTTGGCGTGATCGCATCGGTATTCTGACTCGTCACCTTCCACTCGCCCACGTTGGTCAGGAGGATAAGATCGGACAGCGGAACCATGTCGAGTACGGTATTCAGCTGCCGGGAGGCGAGCTCAAACACGATAGCATCGTCCGCTTGGCTTGGCACCGAGTACGACAGGTTCCCTTCAGTCCCGGAGCGTGTCATCCACACGGTCTCAGGTGCATTGACAGTACTGGCGAATAGGCGCCGTTGCTCAAAGTAGGATACCGTCCTCGGATAGTTGCCCGCACTGCCGAACGGTGTGCGGTTCTGCGGAGGAGAGGTCAGCATGTCGGCGGAGATATTGTCGTCGATGAACCCAGCGCCGCCGCTCAATGCCTGCCCAACGTACCCATACAGCCCGTTCCGCTTCTTATAGATGTTATAGCGAATAGCTGCCGCCTCGTCCGTCCATGTCACGGTGTTATAGTTACCCGCAGTTGTCAGGTCGTTCGTGCACGTCACCCCCGCCGTGACCAGCGACTCTTCTTGCGTCGCGCTTACCGAGGTCACTACGTAGTCGTAGGTGGTAGATCCGGACCCAACAGTCGCAGCCACGGCAGGGGACGTAGGCGCCGCGATGGTAGGCCCGAACACGGCCGCCCCGATAGTCCAGCTGGTCGCGCTTATGCGGCGGACTTCTTGCGGTGCGTAACTCTCATGGACCAGCGTAAGGACGTCCGCTGACTGGACGAACCGGATACCGAACACGTCTGCTGCAGCGTATGGGGTCGTGAGCGTAAACACCCGAGACGCCGTCCCCCCGGTCGTGTAGGCCGCGTAAGCGCTGCTGTCCACCGCGACGCTGAAGGTGTCGACCGTGAGGACCGTGATCTTGTGGTACTTCCCGTTCAGCGCGGCGAAGTCCCCGGGCAGAGCGTCCAGATACACCTCGTCTCCCGTCGCGTAGCCATGGCTGGCGATGGTCAGTACGGCCGCGGATGCGGTGGTCGCAGCCGTGACGTTCTGCGCGGCCTCCAGGACTGTGCCGCCCTCAGTGTGGACCCGCATGTACTGGTCCCCGAACTCCAAGGCATACGCCTGCGTGGTGCTGAAGATGAACTCGATGATCCGGGACGCCTTCGTACTGTCGTTCGTCTCCTTGATGAACTCCAGCCCTGCGCGGTTATCGACAGGCCCGTGTGGCGATACTATAAAGTTGTTCGCGGTGGATAACGCCACGTTGTACTTGGACAGGTCCACCCGGCCGTAGAGTTCCGGGGACACCACCCCGGCGCCAAAAGAGTGCTGATTCGTGCGGAGCATCCGCACAGCTACACGCTCCTGCGCGGTGCGGGGATCGGGTACTTCCGGGCGATATTATCCTTCGTCTGCTGCCGCTCGATATTCGCGTTCGTCTGGGACGCCTCGCCCAGGTAGGCCAGTGCCTTCGCGGACAGCTTATCGGCCAGCCCCACGTCTTTCGTGAGCGGGCCAGCGATATAGGACCCGAGCCAGTAGCTCAGGGCCTCACGAAAAGAAGGACTGAACCTGTTGACGTTAGCTATGCGTGTGGTGAAAACGAGCTCGGCGGAGGCTACGTTCGACAGGATCACGGTGCCAGCATCGCCGCCGTCTTCAATAATAAAAGGATACCCGCCTTGGGCGGTGGGTTTTGCTTCTCCGTTCGGGTGGAGATACAAAGGGCGGATTAGGTTCGATGGCATGGCATACCGATACAGCCATTCCGCCGGGGGCGATCCGAGGTCTGCCAGCACAGAACGACTCCGTGCGAAGCCCCAGTCGCGCTTCTCTAACAGGGAGTCGCGAGCGATAGGATAGAAGATGCTGCAGATACGGGCTTCCTGACTCCCGTCCGGCGGCGTGATCGCCGTGATCTGCGCGCGGTTGCCTATGTGGCCGAGTGCCAGATTGCAGATACTTACTTCCGTCGCCATTATGGCCCCCTTCGTTTAATCAAAAAGGGCCGAGCCTTCTAGCCCGGCCCCTTCTGGCTTGCGCTTATCTGACGTTGTGCGGTCAGGTAAGGTCCTCTTCGATAGGCTTCTCATCGTCGCCGGCGGCCGTGCGCTTCTTGGGCGCGCGCCGGGGAGGCTTCTCGTCTTCCATAACCTCCATCCAGCTACCGATGGGTTCGCCTTCCTTGATGGTGAACACATCGCCGCCATTACCGTCCTCGTCCGGTCCCCGACGGAGACCATTATAGTAACCGGTTTTGACAGCGCGAACCCGTGTCACCTTCGTCGCGATCTTCTGCTTATTATCAGCCATAGTTCACTCTCCTTGTTTTTACTCGACCACAGAGCCAGACGCATAGTGGATGGTAGCATCACTGTGAGCCATGGACAGCGGAAGGATGTCGATGTCGGCGGAGACACTCGGGGTCGTACCCGCGAGGGTAGCGTAACCGCGAATGTACTGCAGACAGCCCGAAGGCAGCGGGATGACGTGCTGCGAACCGGCAGTCAGGTCGGTAGCGGGAATGGCCTGCGTGACCAAAGTGGCAACCGTACCGAATCCCGATGCGGAGTCCGTCTGGACCGCGAACGAGTAAGTCTCGTCACCGGTGGTGGAGTCCGCTGCGGTGGTCACGTTAATGACCATAGCCATCGGCTCGCCGCGATCAAGATTGAACGCGCCGCCGCAGTCATAGTAGTTGGTCGTAGCACCGGAGGCCGCGAAGGCCTGTGCGCTCGACAGTCGTGTTTCGAGATCAATATACATTTAATCGTACCTCCTTACGCTACGAGCGCTTCAGTGTTGAGCAACGCGTCAACCGGACGCACGGGAATACCGAGAAATGTCAGGCCCGTCTGGGTCTCGGCGCCGAACTGAGTCAGGCCATTCTCGATGTTCAGGACGTTGATGGTCTTCTCCATAGCCATAACACGCAGGTTCGAGAGAATCGTGCGGTTACAATAGAACACCGGCTTGACCGTACCGAGGTTCGGCAGGCGGTCAATGGAGCGAGCCATCAGCTTCGGCAGGAACGTCGCAGCGCCAACGGCCTGCGAGTTAGCCAGTGCAATCGAGTCCGAGACGTCCACGTTCGGGATACGGACACCGAAGCGCCAGTCCTTGACGACCAGACCGGCCTTCCACTGCCAGCGATCCATGTAGGCCCTGAACCTGTTGTTGGAAGCGTCAAACGCATCCGCGATACCCAGGTCCTCATGGAGCAGGCCAGCCCGGGAGCCCTTCGGAAAGGCGCCGTAGATGGCGTTCTGACCCCAGCCGACCAGCCATACCGACGTGTTATCCGCGCCAGCACCGCCGCCCAGGATGATGTTCTGGCCGTTGCCGTCAGTTGTTGCCGCATAGCGTGCGGACAGGCCGACGAACTCCTCGGGGTTAGCCGAAGTGCCATAGAACATTGTGGTAGCCATGGTCTGATTCATCGCTTCGATGAATGGCTCGGCCTCCGACATACGGAACTCGGAAGTGTTGCCGTTCAGCTTGACGATATCCACGTCGATCTCGGAACGCGCCTCAAGGATCGCGCACTGCTCGTCGACCTGTGCCGTGCGTGACTTGGAGGACGGAACGCCCTGATTCAACAGTCGGAAGTAGACCGACGGAAGACCGGTGCGCAGCGTAACGCGCTCACCAGTCGGCAGATTGCCTTCCTTGAACAGTGCATCGTCAAGAATGGCGTTGGTCTGGTTCAGCAGCTCGGCCACAACGGCTGTCTTGCCGTTCGGGTCGAGACGCTTGGCCCAGTCAGCCAAGGTTAATACGGTAGATCCTACAGCAGCCATATCATTTACCTCTCAGGTTTAGTTTTTTTGCTCACCGTAAAGCACGTCAGCTGCGGACTTGGGCTGCTCGGACTCGCGTCCGGTCAGCAGAGAGTCCTCGCTGATCGCCTTGCCGATACGTGCGAATACTTTTACGACGGCTGGATGGTTGCCAAGACCCGTATCGTTCATGAGCTCGCGAATGCCGGTGTCCTTGCCGAACATATCAATCGCCTTAGCAGCGGTGGATAGTGTGTCGTCAAGTTTAGCGCCCCCGATCTCCTGATCAGCCCGGGTATCGTTCTCCCATCCATCGACTTCGGCGGTGTGGGCTTCTTCGAGCGACTGCATCAGCTTGGCGCTGCGGTCCGCGTCGAATTGTAACAACGCTTGCGCAGTCTCCTTGCTCATGCCCTGCTCTTTCGCTAGTGCCTTGAATGCCTCGGATGCCTCGGCGTCCAGTCCTGCCCCTTCGGGGTAGACGCTGTAGTCGAGGTCATCGAAAGAAATCTCTTCACCAGCCTTGTCGTCCTCCGCCTTGTCGCTATCCGACTCGTCCTCATCGGACTTGTCGGTCTTGTCGTCGGACTTGTCGGTCTCGGGTTCCTTGTCCGCGGGCTCATCGCCTGCGTCCTTGGTCTCCTCCGCCTTGTCCTTCGCTTCGCCCGTATCTTCGGGCGCGCCGGCCTTATCATCCGACGCCTTCCCTGCATCCTCCGCGCCCTTGTCGCCTTCCATAGACGGGAACATTGACCCCGCTACGGAACTCGACTCGGAAGCCTCGGATGCGCTCGTACCTACTTCGGTGTCACCCTGCGAGGTCTCGCTCATCGTTTTGCTCCTTCAGCATCTGTATGTAATGCTCGAAATTATCACGCGCCCGCCGCAGTACCATGCGACTCCCTGCGCGCTTGCCCTCATTGAAGGCGTCTCTACTGTTACCATGGAACAGGTCCTCGTCCATCTGGCCGTACTCGATGAGCTCGGCCGCAAGTCGGCGACCCCGGGCGTCGGCCATCAGCCACGCCCAGTCCTCCTCATTCTGCCGCTGGCGATGCTCTTGCATGGCCCGGCCCAGCTCCCGTGTTGCACTCATAGAACGTAACTATACGGCGCGAAGCTAGTCACGGTGCGCACCCTATAGCCCGGAGAACTGGCTGATGGCTTGCTGGGCCTTTTCCGGGTCCACTTCGCTCATCGTTTTAGCTGCCTGCGCAACGCTCGGGGCGGCTTCTGTCTTCGCCTGCTGCTGCTGCATCTCGGCGCGTTGCTTGCGGATGATCGCTACCTTGTCGTTCGCGTTGATGAGATCCGGGTCGACGCCGAGCAGGTCGGAGTAGGTATCGACGATCTGGTCGACGTCCAGCTTGTCCGCGATCTCTGGGCGTCCGATGCCGGCAACGGCACCTACCGTGCCGATCACCCTGTCTATGGAGTTGGTTCCAATCGCGCGCTGCGCCTGTGCCAGCATCGAAACGTACTCGACCTTGAGGTCAAAGCCTTCTAGTTCCGGAGGCGGCGGGGGGAGAAGCCCTGTGCGCAGCGCGCGATTGAACGTAACGTCGATGAGCGGATCGAGAAGCTCCGTGTGCAGGCGCTCCAGCACCGGCCCGAGCATGAGTAGCTTCTCTTCCTGCCTGGCGACTACCTCTGTGGCTGTAGGAACGGAGTCCATTTGAGAGATCATCAGGAAGATATCGACGAAGAAGGCAGAATTAACGCGGTCCCGGGTATCCGCGATGTCTTCGCGCAGCGCGTTCAGGTCCAGGCGCACGTCGAACGCCGTCTTGATGCCGCCGCTGGGCCCTGCCATCTCATTATAGTAGGTCGTGCCACCCGGCAGGAGGTCCACATCGCCCTTGTTCTTCAGGCTGGATGGGACCTGCACCGGAGGGTCGGCTTGATAGTCGATGGCCTTGCCCTTCATCAGCTGGCTGCGCTGCAACTGCTGCACGTCGCCAAGGGATGCCATGCCCGGACCCCAGCCATAAATGTCTCCGCCTACGACCGACCAGCGCGGCGCGAGCACGCGGAACTCCTCGAAGCCGCTCTCGCGCAGGTACTCGTGCTCCCGGTTGCCGCGCTCGAAGTAAACGGAACGGTACGGCATGTTCTGCGCGTTGCGCTTGGTCTTGTCGCGTATCGTCCGGGGCTCGATGGCGTGCACTATCGGGCGCCACTGGTCGTAATGCCCATGGTGGTACGCGTTCCGGACCGGAGAGCTGCAGTTTGCGAGTCCAAACTTGGCGACGATCTGGCTTACCTGCATCTCGAACTCGCGATATAGGGTGTCGACCTGCTGCTTAGCGTTCTGGGCGATATAGTACTCGCCGCAGGTCAGAGCGTGGCCGCGTATCAGCTTGTCGAAATCGTCATCGATGATCGACGCAGAGGTGCCGAACATGCCCAATTCTTCGTACTGCGCGTGTAGGGATCGATAGATATTCGACCGGGCAAAGACACCGCGCAAAATCTTCGTGACCTCGGCCAGCCATTTCTTTACGTTGGCGCTGTCCATCAGGCTCGGATCGGCTACCGCGAGGCGGAACCAAGGGCGCGCCGGACTGGTCATGCCGGCCATGAGCCCCGCAGCCAGAGTGCCGAGCGCACGGGTGCCGGTGTTATCAATAATGAGGTTGTGCCGCTTGTTGCCGCGGTCCCGGTCCGTGATGAAGTACCGGCCGCGCACGGGCTGCAGATAGTCGCTGATCTCTTTCCACTGCGGAAACCAAGACGAGCGCTCCATCGCTAGAGCAGCCAGCCGTTTGTTGAAATAGTTGCGGGAGCGCTTTAGGTCCCGTGTCTGTTCGGCTGTCAGATCGGCCGGCATGTGTTAGTCCCCCAGCCGCGACTTGCCGAGATTCAGGGCGCTGTCTGCTACGCCGAGCGCGGAGGTCAGCAGCGTGCCGCGCTTGTTGCCAGTTGGCGCGCCAGCCGTGTCCCCGCGCCGAGTGGCTTTCCGCGCCGCCGCGACCTTCTTGTCGGCGGTCTTCTGGATCGCGTTACCTTTCTTCTTGAGCTGTGCGGGCTTCGGAGACGAAGGACCGCCCGGTCCGAAGCCGTTATTTTTGCCCTTTCTGGCGTTTATGCCGAAGATAGCCTGTCCGATAGAGGCACCTGCCGCTGCACCCGAAGGACCTCCGTAGATCGCGCCGATAACCCCGCCGACTACAGTACCCACTCCGCTCGATATTTTCGCACCTAGTCCGCCACCGCACATATCATCGCCCCCGAGATCGACCGAGATTAGAGTACGGACTGTAGCCGCGCCTCGCGTCCGACCGCGCACCCTGCGGCTCATAGTCCACGTCGCGTATCGCCACGGGCTGCGCGAATGTAATAGCCAGCGCATCCGCATCGTCGGGGGAAGACAGCCCCCGATCTTTCATCTTGTCTTTCTTTTCGAGCAGGAATTGGCCCGATGGCGTGATCGAATACTCGACCGACGCCAGCTGCGCGCATAGGTCCGGGTCGTCTTCGATGACGCCCGTAGCCAGCCACTCCCGCATCAGTCCCCACATCTCGGCCCGTTTGTTAGCATACATACGCTGGTCGTTGGCCTTCGCACCGAACTGCACCTCGATCACGTCGTAGCCCAGTTGGTCCAGCCGATCCACTACCCCGCCGCCTACGCCCCCGCCATCGACGAAGAGAGCGTCTGGCTTGCGGCCCAGAGCAGTGCGGACTCCATCGCAGTGCTCGGCCACCCGGGCGGCGAGCTGCATGGTGTCCAGGCCTCGGAACTTCTTGGCCGGCCAGTGCCTCGCGTCACGCCCTACGCGGGTCCGTATGACGCTTTCGTCCTCGCCAAACCTCGCAACGTCCACGGCCACGATGACCGGGGCGCTCTTGTCGTACTGCACTTCGCGCGCGGTCGCGTCGTGGATGATATCGGATGCGATGAACTGTGCCGAGCCCGCCCGGGGAAACACGCCCCGAACGCGGACACGCACAAAATCGTGATCCTCGCCGTAGTCCTCCACCCACTTGCCAAACTGCACCTTGTCCGTGCCCTCAACCGTGCGGCTGTCGATCTGGTAGGTGGTCCAGCGATGCTTAAAGCGGCCGAAGCACTCCCGGAACCGACCGGTATTGCGCGTCGGGTTACCGAATGCCAGCCACAGGATCTCCGTGTCTTCGTCGGTCAGTGCGCCCTCGGCCACCTCCCATATGCCGTCTGGGACGCCCGAGCCCTCGTCGAACACGAGGATGACGCGCCGGCCCTCATTGTGCAGCCCGGCGAACGCCTCTGTATTGCGCTCGGACCAGGGGACCATATCTATGCGCCACGTCTGCTCATAGCTCGGATCAGCGGAATAGAGCGCGGTGGCCGTACGCTCGAACCAATCGCGCGTTATGCTAAGACGATGCCACTTCGACAGCTCGGCCCACGTCTTCGTTTTAAGTTGCGTCTCGGTATTAGCAGTAACGACACCCTTAGTGTTCGCCCGCGTGGACATGGCCCACAGCAGCAGCCATGCGACCAGTGCCGACTTACCAATGCCGTGCCCAGAGGCGACGGCTATCTGGATGGCCTCATACGTAGTTAGAGAGCCGGCAGAGAGCCGTTCGCCTATGTCGAGTAGGATATCACGCTGCCAGTCCCTCGGACCGGCCTTGTCGGCCAGCTCCGTGCCCTCCTCCCCCCAGGGGAATGCGTACAGCACGAATCCATGCGGATCGTGCTCGAAGCCCGCAATGTCCTCGATGAGTTGCTGCTGGTAATCAGGCTGATTATTAAGTTGCGCGAGCACGCGCCTTCTCAAGTCGCTCCGCCAGCGCGAGGCTGCCAGAGACGTTTATGTCGCGCTTATCGCGGTATTTTTCTTTGTTCGCGCGCAGCAAAAGAGTCAGTAGGTAATCGGAGTATATCCGCTCGGTCCCGACTACCTCCCCTTTATGATAGACGTTTTTTTTGATCCCAATCATCGCCCGGCGGTGTGCTTCGTCCTCCAGCGCCTCGACGGCAAGGTCACGCGCTGCCTCCCATGCGGCCGCGAACGTCTCGTCATCCGCCCTGCGCTTATAGACCGTGGCCCGGGCGAGTGAGTGGCGCGTGCACGCCTCACGGACACTCCCTGTCTCGGAGAGCGTTATCAAAAAGGCGTCGATCTTGGCCTCATCGAGCGGTAACGTCCGGCGTATCATGCCGGGGAGACTAGCATCAGGCGGCTGCTACGGCGCGCACCCTGCCTTACTCATCGTCCATGTCCGCGCATCGCCCTTTGTAATACGCCCGCCGGCGATACGATACGTAATCCCTCACAGTACGTACCGGCACTCCAAACTTGGCGGCCAGGCCCTTATATCCGAGGCCCCTACGGACCCGCTCCCTTAGCGGTAGCTCTAGCCCAGCCTCGTACACGTCGCGGAGCAGATCGATCTCGTCGTCCGTGAGGTGGTCAGCCATCACAACGTTTCGCCCGGCCCGGTATGCGCGACGCCTGTACCAGGGCGACGGGCGTCCCGACCTGCAGCGCCTCACTGCACGCGACTGAGCAGCGGGCACGATCACGCCCCCGCCACGGCTCGGTTAGCATGCCGGCCCGCCCATGGACGCGGTTAGCGCACGGCTCATCGGCCCTCATCCCTGTGCTACTTCCTCTTGATTTATCCATCTTTCCTCCTTTTTGCTACTTGCGATTTTCTGCGAGTTCGGCTCTGCAACGCTACGCGCACGAATTGCGAACTCGCAGAAATGACCCTATGGACAGTTAAATGGCTTTTTTCATAAACTTTTTGAAACGCATATATGGAAAAGTTTTCTAAAAATGGCGTTTATCTGTCCACAAGGTCATTTTTACGTGTTCGAGCAGCCCACAGACCACAGCTCACCTCCTCAAAAACGCTCAACGCGTAAATCTATGCGCGTTTAGCACTAATAACCCTACGCACCGCAAGGTCATAGCCAATAACCCTACGCACCGCAAGGACACTATTTTAACCCATCGAACGCGCATAGATTTACGTGTTTGCTGAACGCGCATGGATTTACGTGTTTGCTCAACGCGTTTACAGGCGTGCCAGGCGTGCTTGTCCTGAACTACAGCCATTACCTACTATACAGCGGCGAGGGAGATCCGGGCAATGGGGGATGCTGATGGTTGCGATAAATAATGCTTGACACATAGGACACTATGCCCTATACTACGTCCATGGCAGGCAGATATGGCCGAGCCGGAAAACACCGAAAGGGAGATAAACATGACAAACTACTATATTGGATGCTCGGGGGACTATGCTTGGGAGCCCGCAAGCGCAAAAACGCTCATCGGGGCTAAGCGCGAAGCTTCGGCGACCGTGCAGGAAAGCGTTGGTGGGCGCATGATGGTGGGAGAAGGGATCGGAGAGGGCGAAACATTTCGAATCGAGACGGTCGCGGTAAAAATGGCGCATGAAAAATGGCGCACCCCGTGGTGATCGATACCATGCCCTATACTCACCACCTGGCAGGCAGATAGCCGAGCCTATAAACCACCGAAAGGGAGATTATTATGAAACGCAGTGAATTAAAACTAACCGGCGAAACCTACAACCTGACCCCCGATTGCTGGGGTGTTGAGTCCATCATCATTGATGGGCCCGCCGCCATAACATTGAAGGCTGAATGCTTCGATGTTAATGAGGATGACGTTGACACCGACTATAGCGGCGAGGTCGAGATTGCTACTGACGATGAAGGCAATTTTTACGCGATCCTGGTGCCATTCGAGGGCAGAAACTGCGGTCATAAGACCGGCAAAATTTACAACCAGAACATGTATAGGGGATGCCAAAACCCAACCGGAGCAAACTGCGGAACAATTGAAATTTACGGACAGACTTGGGAAACATTCGACGATGAGGACGACGAATAATTGCCTCACTGTAGCAACTCTCCACGGGGTTGCTATGGTGAGTCAACTAGGCTCACATGGCAGGCAGATAGCCGAGCC
>Ga0209918_1000858_pt1 | contig 18323 bp, 12 predicted proteins | sample SalPonD_shore_MG_FD_185712 | JGI IMG/M metagenome (GOLD analysis project Ga0209918, IMG submission 185712) | Salt pond soil microbial communities from South San Francisco under conditions of wetland restoration - Salt Pond MetaG... | ecosystem: Environmental > Aquatic > Marine > Intertidal zone...
TTGTAATTATGTGAATGTGTTATTTAAATATTATGCATTAAATTACTACATTAAAATCCTTTTAAAATTCTATAAACTTGAACGCAAGTTTTAGATATTTATATTTCGGAGTAGTTAAATAACTAATTGGAATAAAATAAATAAAAAAAAGATATAGATAAGATTTAGATTTATTGCGTGCTATATTCTTGAGTTTTCTTAAGAGTTATATCAGCGGGTGATTCTGTAATTAACTGTTCTGGCAATATGAGATGTCCTACGAGTGTGAAAAGGATGAATATCGGTAGTACAAACGAGTTGAATGTAATCTGTAAAAATAGATTTATAGGTGTAATTAAACCGAATTCAGCATAGAGCGTTGGAGAGACCAAGATATCAATGAATGCGCCTGGAAGGGCTGAACCGAATAGACCCACCAACAACAAGTAAAGAAAATAGTTCACACCAATTCCGATTACCGAGTAAATCAAACTCTTTTTTAAGTTCCTGGTAATGAGTCCGATAAGTAGTCCTGGAACCGCCCATATTAGGAAACAGAGCCAAAACCCGTTTCCAAAAAAGGGAAGTTCGTACGTCAAGTTAAAGCTGTAGAAAATGGTCATCGTAAACATGATATTGAGGTTTCCACCTGTGGCGTCTCTCAACGCGGGCGACACTCCCAAAAAGACCATGAAGATGGAAGTGAGTATCCACGGCAAGAAAATGCCGATCAAGATGGAACTTATCAATTTATAGTGCGGTTTCACCATTTCCAACGCTTTAGAGCCAAAATTTGAGATGTTTTCCATTTAGTTCACCGCTTTTTCCTCAATTTCTTTAATTTTTCTATATAACCGCTTTTTATCATCTGATTTTTGGTGACCTTGTAGGTGACAAGTATCAATGGGAGATAGACCAGTGCCATCGTGGTGGTGTGCGTGTAGGGATAAATATCCTCTCCTGTGGCGGGAATTTCTTGAAGTGGTGTGATTTCACCGCCAACTGTTGATACTAATGTCCTATAGGACCTTACTAGTCCTATATCTTCTAAGAGCAAATTTGCTCCCGTTAGATGGTTGTTTGTGTCGTTTCCCGTTGCGATCAAATCTAGGAAATTCCATAAACTGGTTCTTGTTTCATTTACGTCCCAGTCTGAGGTGGGTATTATGGGATCCTTTCCAGGTTGTGCGCCTAGAATTCCATTAAAATCATATTTGAGGAAATCACGAATTTTTGTATTGGTTAATGATAATGTATCGGTGAAGTACCGATGTGACTCATATGCTCGTGGAGAATATCCGCTTATATGATCTATACCGATATTCACATCTTCAGCATATCCATCAGTAATCGTATAGAAGGTAAAGTTGGTGGGAAAGAAATTTTTATCTGGATTGGACAAACCGTCTTTTGTATCTAGTACTGCATCACCGAGTTTCGTATTTGTTACTGTTATATTCCATTGATCGTACGTTGCAGTGAAAGGAGGATTGTCGCCACCGTATGCGTTGATAGCAGCTGTTATTTTTTCTGCGACAGTGATATTATCATCAATAATACTAATATTATTTACAGGAATCCCAGGGTATCCCCCCCCCCATTCAGGTTCTTCAGCTTCAGTCATATTCATCCATACATAATATATTTGATCTGGACTTGAAATAAAAAAATGTGTTCCATTTAAATCGCCGTTTTCATCAGCCGTACAGCTAATTACCGAGACCTCCGGTGTGAATGTCTCAGTAAAATCTCTGTGATAAGAGAATTGAATTTTTTGCACGGCACCGAAATCAAAACCAGAATCGATGATAAAATCTGTTGCGTTTAAAGACAAACTAATCTCATCCCATCCAGTAAATTCCTCTAATGTTAACAAACCGGAATCCATAATTCTGCCGTCCTCATCAATGAAACTTAGGGAAAAGTTTTCATTTATCCTCGTATTGTTATTACAACGAAGATAAAATGTCAATATATCATTCTCTGTAAGGGAGAATGGTTCACTCCCGAAGTCTCGTGTAAAATTTTCTGGCCTTATTGTAGTCCACGATGCAGATTGTCCCAAATATCCAGAAGGATTGGTGATCGTTCCATTGGCATCCAAAACCCAATTTGCCAACACATCTCCCTCAAAATCGTTAATAACGCTTATTTCTCCTAACGTTTCTTCCGCTAAAGATGGTATTTCTTCGTTTGTTGGCAGAAAAATATGATCGACCAGATAGTCAAAGAGGATATCAAAACTTATATCTCCAAGTTCTCCAAAAAGGTTATCTTCTCTTGTTCCAAATGAGGGGTTAACACCTAATTCTTCAAAAGTTTTCCCGTAGATCTCTATTAAATATCCCACCGATACCCCAGAATCTGCCATAATACTCATCGCTCTTTCATAATCAAGAATCAACATATCAAGAATGTAATGCTGGTCTATCTCATTCTCATAGAAGAATTTTCCCATATTCCCTATGAAGAATAAGGTACTGAATTGAGTAATTCCTTTTGTAAATAAAAAGTGGAATTGATTTACACCGTTCGCTTCGAGATAATCCAAAAATTCATTCATAAACGATCTTTCAAAATTTTTACTGAACTGTCGGAGACTTTCCGGTACGCTTCCCGTGGTAGGGACTTGATATGAGTATATTTCAGATTCTATATAATTACCCGTGTTATTATGGTCGATATTGCCGGCATAATCCTCGAGGTATACTTTGAAAAGCACCTCAGTACCTCCCGAAAATCCAGGAATTTGACCCGTATACGTCTGTTCTTGTTCGGTCGAAGGAATTGGAAAATAATCTGCCAATTGGTTTCCCAAATATGTATTAACCCACTCCCCTCCCGTCATTTGCACTTCATTCCACGAAGCGCCATCATCAGTAGAATAATAGAGATACGTACGGTTTGAAATGCCCGTTCCCTCATCAGTCGCATTCACATTAACGGTTACTGGTTGGTTTGCTATCACTTCGGACCTATTAATCGACCAGATGAAGGGAGGCATCCCTACGGCAGATTCGGGAAACGGAAAGTCGATCTCCGTGGGAAATTTAACACCCATCATGGGGTCCCCAAGCAATCCGTCAATAAGGATATATGCTTCAAAATCTGCTTTTAATTCCAAGGGTTGTCCGGTGAGCATCGCAGTAGTGAATGCGCTAAAGATTCTGGTATTTTTCGTCTCTAAATAGGCATGAATCGTTTTGACTTCTCCTCCTAACACGTTATAATCCCGACTGATCCATCCATTTCCGAGCTTTCCCCCCAAATAATTGAGAGAAAAATTGGCCTTGGGGACCGTTATCGGGTCCGGTTGCGGATTTGTGACCTTTAAGCCGAGTTGCCATATCACCGAATTCCATGGTTTGTGATAATATTCCACAATAACAGGAATTTGATCTGAGACATAGGTAATCCATAAGTCTCCCGTGTAAGATATTGCCGGCTTTAAAGTTATTGTATTCCCGAAAAATGAATCTCCTTCGGATTCGTTATATCCGTTCGGATATGAGTGATCCGAAGTATTCCACACACCGATCACTTCCTCGATATTATAACTCGTATTTACCATCTGATAATATGAAACGTCTTCTTCGGGAGTATAGGGATACTCCGATGGTGACTCCCAGTCTATGACCAGTTTTGGCATGTAATCCGTGTTACCTGCGTCAAACGACCAGAATTCTATAATTTCGTTCAGCGCGACGCCAAGAAAAGGATCGAGATATAATCCAAAAATGCTATTCTTTGTCCACTCACTGTTGTCGATCACATTTTGCATTCCAGTTGTAAGATCTGTCCCAAATATAAGATTAGATTGGATGGTCTGATTTAATGAAATACTCGATGGAAAGTTCCAATATCCTAGGGCTGTTTTCGGACGGGTCTGATAAACATTTTCATCAGTGTCCGAAAAGGGAGCCATTGACGTATTATCAAATGTATAAATTTGAGCATATAAACCGTCGTAATTACTTGAATTAGCGATTGTGAGATTTAAATATGCATCATGAATGATTGCCCCCTTTGGAATCGGAAGACTCCATCGTAAGCAGACCCTTTTTTTATTGTCATTTGCATCATTACTATCTCCTCCTAAAAGGAGGGTCGGGGAGGTATAATTTGTACCTACATTTGTGGTCCATGCATCGTCCTTGGATTGAGAAATTATGTGACCATCTTCCAGACTTCTCTTGATTAAGACTGATTGTTGGTGTTCATTCGAATAAGTATAATTTGGAGGTAATTTTCTATCTCCTAAATCAATAATTTTTTCGCTCACTTTTGTTGTTCTTGACGGTGAATAGTAATTTGTCCGCTCTTCGAGAGAATATTCTTCTTCCAAAAATATTCCTTTGATATCCCAGACGTCGTAATTCATTTCAATCTGGGTATTATCTAAGGAAGCTTGCTTTTCCACAGAGAAGGGATATTTCCTATCCACTAATTCCATACTATCCAGTTGCATAGTCTCTGGGTTCTCGAGGGCAGGTAATAAGTTCAAATAGGGGCTTGTTTTGGAGATTGCATACACGCCTATCGGAATGAACATCGCAGAAAGTAGTCCGATCATGATTAAAAATGATAAATGTTTTCTCAGTTGAATTTTAACCATACTTATCTACCCTCCGTTATTTTTCGTTTTTGTCTAATGCGATAAAAACCTGCGATCGAAACCGCCCCCACCGTTCCGATAAGCACTCCGAGTGCCGGAACTAATATGGACGGTCCATCAGAGATGGGAGCTGTAAACGTATATTCTGTAGTAGAGTCACTATTTCCGGCGTAATCAACGAACTCCACTTTATAAGTGATTTCCGTTCCTTCCGATTTTCTGGGTATGCCTGCGGAGTACAACCCGTTATGTAATAGCATTTTCACCTCGTTCCATTGACCTCCGTTCACGGAATAGTAAAGATTCACTTCCTTCACCCCTGATCCAAATTGCTCATCGGTGACATTTATGTTCACCTCAAAATTCGTGGAGGGATCGTCCGGCATATTAACCACAGGAGGTTCGTATGAAGGTGGAGATACATCTTTGTTAGATCGTTCTAGTGTCAAATCGCCCCACATACCCCCATAAGCGGTCTGGTTGTATATGAACTCTTCTCCTGAATTTATTTTGATCGTTATGAGGTTTAAAACATTATATTCGATGGAGTTCACTTTTATTATTAATAAATCAAAATTCCATAAATATTCATCCGTAGATGTTGGTTTTAGTAGAAAATCGTTTAATGAACTGTTATAGTTTAGATTATACGTTAGTGTATTAAAAGAATATGGTGAGATAACTATTGAAACAGCTCCGGAATAAACTTCTATATCATAACCTGGATAATATCCTCTCAATTCGACACCAATATTCACGGGAGTACTGTTTGAAATCTGTAGGGTAAACGGCCCGTCTCCGCATCGAAAATACTCTCTGTCTTCGCCGTTCTGCAGTGTTTGTATATTATTAAGAATTGGTAGATTCAAATCGGTAGCATTTATGATCACGGAATCCGAAATAGAGTTCTCATCCGCATCGTAGACATAGATGGTAAAATTATACACCCCGATATCTAAAAATAAGTCATATTTTATCGGTGTGCTTGACTGCCACGTTCCCGCATCTACCAACGTACTATTACGGGTAATATTGTAGATCGTTGGGTTATCATCAGACGCAGTCCATTCTATAGAATACCAGGTCTCATTTTGAATGGTAATATCCGGGGGTATATCCATAAAAGAAGGTGCTTGACTCGTTTTTAGCGTATTGTCGAATTGCGAGTTTTGCTCCGAAACAGTTCCGCTTTGTACCAGAAACTGTGTAACTCCGACAAAGGAAAGGATCACAATCGATGTAAGAATCGTACTTAGAAAAATCGTAGTTTGTATGTTTTTTTTATATTTAAAGTTAGTCATTTTTTTTCTATCATTAATTTTTTGATAAATTTTGATTGTTTTGAATTATTCAAAAGTGATATTTAAATCTTGTGCACTAAATTACTACATAAAAACTTCAAAAATAATAAAAAGGTGAGTCAAAAAAAAATTAAAGGAAAATAACTAGTGGAAGTTTTTTATCCTGAAATTGAACTTTGAAAATAAGTATCAGTTGTTTCCTCAAAAACATTAATCATTCCGGCAACGAGCAGTTCAGAATTACGAATTTGAAATGCATTTTAACAACATTGCTATTTTCAATTTTTCCTAAGAATCCTTTTTCATTACCAATATAGATATATTATTAATTGATATTTAAGCCTCATTGATCATCATTAAGGTTTAAATACACACACTCAATTATAATAACAAACATTAATTTGACAGTCTTATAAGGATGTTAATGAAAAAATGAGTTTCTAATTTCATTTAAATACAAAATTCTTGTTGATTTGATTTATCTTAAGGTGAAAAAACAATATTTTCAAAAATAAAATCCTGGTAATAACTTGGGATACAAGCGGAATTAGAAAACAATATTCACTTAATTTAGCGAGACTAAGTAGACATCTTGTCATTTCAGATATTAATATGAAACGCTTAGAAGTAGAAAAAGCAATTAAAAAAATAAATTGAAAGTGCATTAATTTAGTAAGTGGGCTAATAGTTAGAAAATACAATAGTATAAAAAAAATTATCAAAATTATAATGATTTTAAAAATGCTTTCTTAACCCATTCAGGCATCATGAACCCAATATAACCTAAAAATAATGCTATGGTTACAATGAATCTCGAGATTAATAAAATAAAAATGTTGCTAAAATATACTTCCCCAATGCTTCCAATTAAAAATAAAAATCCTCCATTAAGTAAGAATTTTCCTTGCAATTGTATCTGAGGTATTTCAGATCTGAAAGTTTCTAAAACAAACCATCCGGTTGCCGAAAGAAAAATAACTAATGCGGTAGTTAAATATATCCAACTAAAAGGTTGATATTTTACTTGAATTGGTGCTATTGGAATACCTAAAATTGTATAGTCTATAAATATAACACTTAAGTAAATGATCTCGAGAATAAGCATAAAAATACCTAATCCTATAAGGATAATAATCCTCTTTTTTCTCTGCAAATTGATTAAATCAGTGACTCCTATAATCCCGATGAAAAGTGCTATTATTATGAAACCTCCGTGTAATAAAAAATGTAATTCCCATGATGGTAAAACATTAAAGATTAAAATTGTTAAAAAATTTAAAGCTACACCAGACCAGAGGGAGCCACCCCCGATAAATATAATTCCAATATAAGAAATAGTGTGATAATCTACTTTAATTCCCCTATAAATCATTCTAAATCCTAATATTAGACAAAGAAATATAAATAATAAAGTTGCTATACCTATAACCATTAACTCTGGACTCTCAAATAAAACCTTTTGTGGATTATCCCAATTGTAAATCATATGAATCATTTTTTGTATTTAAAGTTAGATATTTTTTTACGGTTATTTTTTGACAAATTTTGATTGTTTTGAATAATTCAAAAGTGATATTTAAGATTTGTGCACTAAATTACTGTCGTAATCCTTAAATATTAATGATGCAAAATAATATTAGATCATAAAAGTACTAAAATTTCTTGAAAAGGAATTACGAATCAAAAAATATTCAAAGATAATTTACAAATAAATCTATAAAAGGTGAAAAATAAATTTCAGAAGAAAATACAAGCAAGAAAAGAATTGGAGGCTTCCCCGGAATAGTTAAAGGACTATTAGAACCTATTAATAAAAATACGAATTTAAAAGAGAAATTAGAAGGAGAAAATTTTAAGATTCTTTTAAATCCGAATGATATTCAGTTAGCTGCAATTATCAATTTAGAAAATGGATATATAAAGGTAGATAGTATTGAAGATACGTCCGAAGAAAATATTAAGAAGAAAGCATTGAACTGGGATGGAAAAATAGAAACCAGCTCTCAGATTTTCCTACAAATTGCTATGGGAGAGCTATCTATTTGGGGAATTGCAAAAAAAGTATTAACAAGAAAAATAAAACTTAGAGGGATTAGAAACTTATTACAATTACTCAAAATTTTTAAGATGCTCTTGTCAGAAGAAAACCAAAATAAGGCAAATTAATGAAAAATTTAATTAATTTTTTTTAAAATTAAATTTACAATCTTGTCTATGTTATTAACAAATGAGTCATAAAATTCATTATATAATATTTAAAAATATTTCAGCTTCATTGATCATCATTAAAGTTTAAATACTCATAATCATAATATATTTTAATTTAAATATTATAAAAGTTCAAATTAATAAATTAGAGGTAATATTATGGTAAAGTTCGAGGACATAAAAGAAGAAGCTGATAAATGGGCTCAAGAATATTGTGAAGCGATAAACAATAATAAGGACTATGAAGAAGCTGCTAAAGACTGGGGCATTGATCAAGAAGGTGCTATGGAATATGTCTTGGAAGCTCAGGGAGAGGTCGAAGAAGATGTAAGAGTGTTTTTAGATTTAAAAGGAGGTAAATGTTTAGGTACTAAAGTTTTAAGACCTGGAGAGGAACCACCGAGAGAACCAATCCTCTCTATAAGTGCTCCTATGCTTACATGGAGAAAGGTTGCATTTTTGGAAATAGATCCCATTACAGGTTTGATGCAAAATAAATTAAAATTGGAAGGAGATATGAGATTAGCAATGCGGTATTCCAAAGCAGCAGTAGAATTAGCAAATTCCGTTGAAAATACCGATAGAACTATTTTGACAAAATATAAATTAGAATAAATGAGATACTCGATTACTTTTAATAAACTACAAATTTTCTTTGTTATAAATTTCTTATAAATTTCTTTTAAATTTCATAATATTCATTTTTAAAGATTTAAACTTTTCTGCTTGTTTAATATTATATTCACCCAACTTTTTTCCTTTTCAGAGATTATATATTTTTTTAGGAGATTTTTAGTGTTCTTCTGGAAATTAGTTTTGTGTAGTAATTTAGTGCACAAGACTTAAATATTACATTTAAAATCCAGTGTATAAGAAAGCGTAGGTGTATTTGTATTTGGATCTATGAATGATAAGTGTATATTAATTGTTGAAGATGATCAATCACTCATTAAATTATATCAACTCTTTCTGAAAAAAGAGGGATATACTTTATTTATAGCAAAAAACGGAAAAGAAGCAATAAAAAGGTATATGAACCTCTCGGATAGAGTGGAATTAATCATAATGGATTACCAGATGCCAATAATGAATGGAATTGAGGCTATGCGAAGAATTTTAAGCCGAAATCCAGAAGAAAAAATTATAGTCTCAAGTTCAGATTCAAGCATTAAAGAACTAGTAATTAAACTCGGAGCAAAAAATTTTTTACCTAAACCATTTAACTTTGGAGAATTGGTGAAACTAATAAAAGAAATAGGTGAAGAAAGGGAACAGCCTAATCACTCTTAGTGTTGATAGTCAAAAAACCATTAATATTAGCATCCCAAGTATTCACTTTAATATTATTTTCTTCCCATTCTTCTTTTAGAAGGAGTTTTTTAATCTGTTCACATAAAGTCTTAGGCAATTTTTCTTTGAATTCGATATATCTAGGAACTAAAAAATAAGCCATCTTTGTACGTAAATAATTATAAAGTTCTTCATGACGTATAGCATTTTTTTCCTTAAGTACAACAGTAAGCTTAATATCATATTCCGAATTGGTTTTGTTAGGAACTCCAAAAGCAGCACTTTCAATTACGAAAGGATGTGTATTTGCTATTTTTTCAATATCTAATGTAGAAAATTTTTGTCCATCCTTTGTAATCATATCGCTAATTCGTCCAACAAAATAAATGTAACCATCTTTATCTTTGTAAGCCATATCTCTTGTGTGATACCATTCTTTTTCTTGAATTATTTTTGTTTCAACTTTAGCAGTATTATAATATTCTAAATTAATCGGATATGGTGATTTAGAATAAATTTCACCTATATTATTAGGGCCGGAGGGCAATTCATTTCCCTCTTCATCACATATTTTGATTTTAAAACCAGGAGCAAGTTTTCCGCATGATCCGATTTTCCCTCCATCCGTCCCTTCAGGATTAACAGTATATCCTACAGTTTCCGTAAGGCTCCATCCTTCATTTAATTGAATTCCAAACCTACTTTCAAACGACTCCCAAATTTCTTTATAAGCACCACCTCCGTATGCTAATCTAATATTATGATCTCTATCTTTTTTTTTGGGTTTTTCTTTTAATAACGCTTGTATCATCCTTCCGAAATAACAAATAACGGAAGCATTATATTTAATAGTTTCGTCCCAGAAATTTGAAGGTTGAAATTTTTCTCCTAAAGCTACTGATGCATCAAGATAAATTGCTGGTAAAAAAACTAATAGTTGAGCAAATGCATGAAATAGTGGAAAAGGACAATAAATTATGTCTGCGCTATTTATACCTACTTTTTTTAACTCATTTCCTACAATCGGTCCCGATAATGTATAAAAATGTCTATATAACACACCTTTAGGTTTTCCAGTAGTTCCTGAGGTGAAGATTATTTCCATTTCATGTTGATATTCGACCTTTATTTTTGGATTATCTGAATTAGATGAATAAATCTTTTGAAAACTGATATATTTATCATTAAATTTAAAATCTTTGGGAGCATTTCGTACAATTACTTTTTTAATTTTCGAAGGTTTATTTTCTATTTTTTTGAAATTGTCAAAATACTTATAATCAATTATCAATATTTCAGCATCGCTTTGTTTTAAGAGATATTTTAATAGTTCACCCTTCGCTGATATGTCTATAGGCACTAGTACACAGCCAGCTTTTATGATACCAAACCAACAAAATAAAAATTCAGGACAGTTTTGAAACAATAATGCGATTTTCGATTTTTTTAATTGAAGTTCCTTTGTTAATTCGATAATTCCATTTGCAATCTCATTTGAATTTGAATTTACTGTTATATAAGAAAAGATTTGGTCTTGAAAGTATAGTAAAGGTTTGTGCTGATTTTTTTTCGCTTTCTTCTCTAATAGTTTAGGGAGAGTTGCATTGGGCATTCCAAAGCAATTTATAATAGCGCGAAATTCATCAATTTTACTTACTGTCATTTTTCCATCTTCAATTACTATTGATACTTCATCCTTGTCGTCAAAAGGAAATGAGCTATCTTTAGATAATTTTTTTGGTATATATAACCAAAAGCTCCTATACCTTTTTTTTCCCTTTTTTTTGGCACCAGATGTTCTAACAGTAATTTTACCTTTTCCTTCTTTTCTATACATTTTTGTTTATTTTTTTTTTTAATTTTATTTAATTTTTATAAGAAATTTTATCAATTATTAATGAGAATTTATTTGATATATTATTATCATAATAAAATTTAATTTAATTTTGAAGTATTTCCTAATGTTTTAATTAAAAATATTACTTACTATTTGGTATTTTTTATATTTAAGCTTTACGGCAGTAATTTTGTATATAAATTTCTCTATATATTCTCATTTATTTATTTTTAATTTAAGATCCTCTATAAAACTTAGAGCGAATATGAAAAATGAATATGAAAAATGATTTTTAAATAAAGGATTTAAACGATTTTTTATGCAAAATTTTGATAAGTTTGATCTTTTTTCTGTAATTTTTTTCATGATATTATAATTAAATTATAGAAGTCACCAAGAAGTCTTCATTTAACCTTTTTTATCTTACTTTTTAAGAGATATATTATTCTTGATAAATTAGTGTAGTAATTTGGTACACAAGACTTAAGTATTAGATTTGAATAATTGGTTTCAATTACAGTTTATAATTATACCTGATAACAATGAATAAAGAGAAAAATCAAGAGCGAAATAAAATTTTAAACTTACTTAAAAATGAAAGATTGAATAGATTTTTGGAAAAATTTGGGGGATATTCTGCTGTTTTATCCGTAATAATAATAGCAATTATGTTGATTGTGGGTACAACATTATATAGTATAACAGAGCCGATGAATATGTTTACGCATTGGATAAGCAATATAGGTGCAGGTTATAACGGTTCAAGCCAAATTTTTTCTGTTCTCTTAATTACAACCATTATAGTAGAAATACCATTTATATTTGATTTAATCAGAAGATTATTTATCAAAAATAACGAAAAAGAACGTTTATCTCTAATTATATTCAGCATTTTAATAATTGTCATTATTGGAATATTGGGAATTTCTTTTTTTAATTTGAAAGCCTTTCCAATTTTACATGTTATAAGTGCAATTAGCTTTTTTATTGGTTCTATGCTAATGATGCTTTCTTTTAGTATTGCTATAATTCAAAATCCAAAGTTTCCGATATATCAAGCACTTGTTGGATTTGTTGCGAGTTTTATTTTCTTAGTTTTTCTATCAACATTTATGCCATATTTAATTGAAGGGAGAAACCTGGTAAATATTATAATAAGTATGAGTTCAGAATATAATATAAATCGATTTTGGGAATGGTTATCGGTATTTGGATTAATGTTTTGGACTTTCGAAACGGGGATTTACTTTTTGAAACATAAATGACCTTTATTTTAATTAGTTTTTATATTTAGGATTTTAAGATTTTATTTCCCTAGCTTTTACGGCAGTAATTTGGTGCACTATTTTTTTAAATATTATTTTCCTATAATTATTTTAATTTACTAATCGACTTCGAAATTTTTTAAAAGTATACAATTTGAATCTTAGAAGTGATAATAAATGGTTGATAAAGATTTGTTAATGGAAATGAAAGAGAAATTGGATGCAGGTTCGGATAGTGCGAATATAGATGACACTTTAAAAGTTTTTGAACTTTATGATCAATTAGCTCAAAAAGATGGATATTTGAAAGAAGAGATAGAAGAAATGGAACTCTCGGTCCAATTGATTATCAACGATCGAGATAAAAAATTCTGGGTCAAAGTAAGTGATGGAAAAATGAATTATGGTGAAGGAGAGTTTGAAGACCCTTCATTTACTTTTTCAACTGATTTTGAAACTGGCTCAAAAATATTATTTGGTGAAATAGATGCTACAAGCGCATACATGGCGGGAGATATAACTGTTGAGGGGAATTTAGCAGATGCATTGGCTTTTCAGGAAATTATTGAACTATCTATGGAAACATTCGAAGAGGAAATCGAAAATCTCTAGTACTTAATATTAATTATTTTTTTTCTAAACAAATTTTTTATTTTCTTCTTGAAAAAGGTTTACTGCACTAAATTAATGCACAAGACTTAAATATAATTTTTGAATAATTGAACTCATTCAACCAAAAATACTTGTCAATTAAAATAAAACGAGTTTGTAAATATGAAAAAAGAGAAATGGAATAAGCATTTACCCGATACTCGATTTGATAATATTCCTAAAATGATCATTGACTCGAAGAAAAGATTTAAAGATAAACCTGCAATACGATGGATACGTAAAGCTGATAATCAAATACAAACAATTTCTTATAACAAATTAGTTGATATAATGAAATCTGTTTTTTATTATTTGAAACTTAACGGTTTTAAAAAAAATGATCATATTGCTATATGTTCCGAAAGTAGGCAAGAATGGATTTTAGCAGATTTAGGAATACAGGCCTTAGGAGGGGTGACGGTCACGGTTTATCCGTCATTAAAAGCAAAAGAAATGGAGTATATCCTAAAAGACTCGGAAAGCAAAGCAATATTTGTTGACACCAAAGAAAATTTAAAAAAAATCAAATCGATTCATAATGAACTCCCAAAACTGAATGTTATTATTATATTTGAACAAAAAAATTATTCTATTGATGAAGGACAGCTAGTTACTTTCGATGATCTGTTATCAATAGAAATAAAAGATCATTTTTCTTCAGACAAATTTAATAGTTCAATTTCTCAAATAAAGGAAGATGATTTATCCAATATTATATATACTTCTGGAACTACAGGTGTTCCTAAAGGAGTAATGTTAACTCATAAAAATTTTCTCTCTGATGCTCTTGCTTCAGTATCAGTAGCTATGACTCTAAAGAAAAGAATTAAACCATGGGAACACAATTTTCTTTCAATATTACCTTTCTCCCATTCTTTTGGAAAAACTGTGGGGGAATATACTCCATTGATGGTCGGTTCTACAATAGATATAGTAAGTGAAATAAGTCCAGAAGGAATAAGGAATGCGTTTCAAATGTTTAAACCAACTATTATGGCTGGCATTCCTTATGTTTACCAGAAAATATATGAAATAGTTCTTGAAGAACTCTCAAATTATCCTAAATTTGTTAAAAACCTTGTTGAAGATGTAATAGAAAACGGGAAATTATATTATGAAAATAAAAGACAAGGAAAGAAAAATAGCATTGGCACAATCTTAAAACAAAATATTTTAACAAAAATTGTTGGAAGACGTATTAAAAAAGAACTTGGAGGGAATTGGGAGCTAATGGTGAGCGGTTCAGCTGCTATTTCAAAAGATCTTATATATTTTTTCAATACCTTAGGGATCCCATTAATAGAAGGATACGGATTAACAGAGGCTTCTCCCGTTACTCATCTTACCAGAACGGAAGTAAATTCTAATTTTCGACCAAACTTTGAAAAAAAAATAAAATTCTATAAAAAGATTGGATCAGTTGGTCCACTCATTGAAATTGTTGATAATCCATATAAAAATGTAGAACAAAAACTTGATCCCATTAATAATGAATTATTAATTCGGGGACCTATGGTAATGCAGGGATATTGGAAAAAACCCGAATACACTTCGGATGCTATTGATGAAGACGGATGGCTACATACAGGAGATATTGCCGATATTGATGAAGATGGTTATGTGACTATTAGAGGAAGGGATAAATTAATTATAAAACTCGCAACAGGAAAAATTATAAGCCCCGCTGCTGTTGAAACTCTAATTACTCCGACCTCGCGAATAATCGCTCAATTCCTTTTAGTCGGGGATGATACTAGAAAATATTTAACTGCCATTGTTGTACCATATCAAGAGCCTCTTAAAAAGTATGCCGAAAATAATGATATCAAATATGAAAAATGGGAAGATCTTTTAAAGGATGAACAAATACGGAGTCAAATTAAAAAAGAAATAACAAACTTAACTAAAGATGTTGTAAATTATTCTTGTCCAAAAAAGTTTTTAATTAGCTCTAAAGCATTTACAAACCAAAGATATGTTACTCCTACCTATAAATTTAAGCGAAATAAGATTTATGAAGATTTTCAAGAAGAGATTGATAGTCTTTATAAAATTAATGGAGAATTCTTGATATTGGAAGAAAGATTAACCGATTTCTATGATCAATCTATGATTATTACCTAATTATACAAAATAATATAAAAATACAGAAAAAGAGAAAAAAAAATGATTGAAACAAAAATTACAAAAATGTTTAATATTCAATATCCGATAATTAGCGCCCCCATGGGTCCATTCTACACTACCAAACTGGCAGTTTCAGTTTCTGAAGCAGGCGGACTGGGTGTTTTAAGCCATACAAATCTTTTAGGAAAAAGCAGTGAAAAAGAATTAAAAAAAAATATGAGATATGTAGTTGAGCATACAGACAATCCATTTGGATTTAATATTAGAACCTCTCGATTGCAACCAGATGCTCCACATTTATGCAGAGTTATTCCTAAATTTATAATGGAAAATCCAAAAATGAGGGAACAATGTAAATATATTATAACGAGTGCGGGTTCTCCAAGAATGCTTCAATCCAGTAGATCTTTTCAAAAACTAAAAGAAAAAACGGATGTAAAAAACTTTCATGTAGCACCAGCGTTATGGCTTGCTGATAAGTGTGTGAAAGCCGGTGTTGATGGCTTAGTATGTACAGGAACAGAAGGTGGAGGTCATCAATCATATGAAAAAGTGAGCACATTAGTGTTACTCCAACAATTTGAAAATAAATATCCAGAAATACCCCTAGTAGCTTGTGGAGGATTTGCGACAGGGAAATCTTTAGCCGCGGCTCTTGTTATGGGTGCTGATGCGATTGCGATGGGTTCTCGATTCATTGCATCTAAAGAGAGTGAATTTCATCAAAATTACAAAGAAATTGTTCCAAATGCGAAAGCAACTGAAACAAATTTGGTAACTGGTGTTTTTGGACCCATTAGACTTTGGAAAAATAAGTATTCAGAGAATCATGGACTTGTTAGTAGCAAAGAAGACAAAATAGATCAAGAAAGTCAAATGACTGTTGAAATGTTGATGGAAGATCAAGAACATTATGAAATGACATATGAGGGAGATATTGAAAATGGAGCCGTTCTATTGGGTCAGAGTATAGGGATTATTGATGAGATTTCATCTGTAAGCTCAATAATAAATAATGTGATCAAGGAGGCAGAGAAAACATTAAAAAATAGCCAATTTCTATTGAAGAATCCCTAAAATAAATATTTTTACTCTATCTAAATGTATTATTTAACAAAGATTTAGAAAAATTTGTGATTATAATCAACAAAAGAAATTCTATGATTGAATATGAACTGAAAATATTAGAATTTATAAAAAATCATCCATCTGGTGTGACGATATCAGATATAACAAAATTTAAAGGATATTCAAGAAATACCGTCAATAAATATGTCAAAACTCTCGAATTAAAGGATAAAATCTATAAAAAAAAAGTTGGAGCATATTCATTATATTATAGTTCCAAAGAACGTTATGTACCAAAGAGTTTGGTGTTATCATATTATAAGGTGCTTTTAAAGGGATTATATAAAAATTTTCCAAATAGCGAAAATGTTTTAAAAAAGATAGGTCAAAAAAGTGCTAAAGACATAAAATTTTCCTTTAGTCCAAATATATATAAACAATTAAAAAAACTAAAAAGGTATCATATAAAGAAGATCCCTTTAGAAATCTTTAAGCAACTTTATTATGCTTTCGATATCTTTCAGCCAAATATTAAAATATCCGTCTTAGATCTAAATTCGGATGGGCATAAAACCATATATCGATTTAAAAATACTATTTTTTTGGATAATAAAGATCTCTATATTTATCATATTTTTCTTATTATTGGGATTATCGAAACAATAATAAAAAGAGAATTGAATCAAGATATGGTTTGTGAATTAGAAAATTATCATATCTCGGAAGATAGCAAAGATTCATATTATGATATTTCGATTGAACTATGATTAGAAATTTTATATTAGAAATTCCGTTCATGGTCTTATTTTTTCCTTATATCCTAATATTTACTATTTTTTTAAAAATTAGTTTAGTGTAGTAATTTAGTGCAGAAGATTTATATAACATTTTTGAATAAAAGAAGACAATCAAAATCTACCAAAAAAAAATGAATGAGATCCGGAGGCCGAATGCGCTAGCAAATTGGAAAGGTCTCCGGATTTCTAATAATTAAATTAGAATATAGAAATTAAGTTACAAAAATATGATTAAGCAAAATAGGAAAATTGTTAATCATTTAAATAAGTGGAAAAACCTATGTTGGGAATAAAATCATCAATCGAGAAAATAGATCAAACAGAAAAATATACTTTAGATGATTTTCCATATTTAAAAGAATTACGTAATTATATGGTTAGTGGTCCTATCGAATTTTGTATCGAGAGGGCCTTATTAAAAACGCAATTTTTAAAGAAAAAAGGAGGATTGGATTATACAGATGCCTTTATTCGGACAGCTGAGTCTTTAAAATATATTTTAGAAAATAAAAAACCGAACATCTTTGCTAATGAATTATTAGCGGGTTCAACTACATCAAAAAGAAAAGGAGTTTTATTCTTTCCAGAATATATAGGGGGCGGTATTTGGCCAGATCTGTTTTCGATGTCAGAAAGAAAGAAAAATAAATATCATATCTCGATTGAAGAAATAATAAAGCTTGATCGTGAGATTTTAGATTTTTGGATCGATAAAAATGTGCTGGAACTTGTACGTAGAAAGCTGGGAGACAATGATACGAGTTATAAGCTACAAATGACTTTTTATGTGTATTTTTGTTTAAAATTAAACTGTATTAGTCATACTGTACCTAATTATAAAAGTGTCCTTGAATATGGTTTAGAAGGATTAATAAAAAAAGCTAGAGATAAGATGTCGTCGGCTGATGAGAACAAGAAGAAGTTCTATAAGGGCCTTATCTCCGTTATGGAAGGTGTTATTGGATATTCTAATAATTTAAATAAAGAGGCTATTAGACAAGCAAACAAATGTAAAGATAAAAACCGAAAAGCTCAACTATTAAGAATGGCAGAAATTTATAGTAAAGTTCCAGCAAAACCTGCTTCTGGGTTTTGGGAGGCAATACAAAGTATTTGGACAACTATGAATGCATTATACCAAGAGAATAATAATGCTGGATTTTCAATAGGTCGAATTGATCAACT
>Ga0209918_1000860_pt1 | contig 18279 bp, 15 predicted proteins | sample SalPonD_shore_MG_FD_185712 | JGI IMG/M metagenome (GOLD analysis project Ga0209918, IMG submission 185712) | Salt pond soil microbial communities from South San Francisco under conditions of wetland restoration - Salt Pond MetaG... | ecosystem: Environmental > Aquatic > Marine > Intertidal zone...
GAGCAGAAACGGGGAGTGCAGGGCCGGATAGTAGAGCGCGGCGGTAAACAGGGCGAGGCCGGCATAGACCCAGGCAGCGCCGCTGCGCCCCGCCCATCCGGTCACCGGCTTCATGTAATAGGAGTATCAATAAAAAAGGCCACCGAAGTGGCCTTTTTTTGTTTCAGGTCCAGCGTCGGGATTACTTGCACGCACCCGGCAACAGGGACACATAGACATTGGTGGAACTGTTGGTCGACGTACAATCCCAGGTCTTGCCCATGTCGGTGGAGCTCATGGCGAAGAGGCTGGACGCGATCTTGCTGTTGACGCCGCTGCTCTTCATGGTGGCGATGATCTCCGGGCTCGTGTTGGAGCCACCGAAGGTAATCGTCTGCACATACTTACCCTGGTCGGTACCGCCCACGGAGGCTACGGCAGACGGCAGGGTGCCCTTGTCGGCAATCCACTCAACCAGCGGCGTCTTCAGGCCCGAATCCAGGGACATGGCCTCGGACACCTGCGCCCGCGCCGTGTAGTCTGAGTAAGCGGGGATAGCGACCGCCGCCAGGATGCCGATGATCGCGACCACGATCATCAATTCGATAAGAGTAAAACCTTGCTGTGTCTTCATCAGAGTATCTCCCGTTGGTTTTGATGAATACGTTTTTTAATCGTTTAGTATATTCGAATTACCCGCCCGTGACTTGACGGCTACTGCGTAATTCATACCTGCCCTGTCTTACAGCATTTCCCGTGCCAGTTTGAAAATCCCGGCATTCCAAAACAGTATAATTCATAACCTATTGTTTTTACCTGTAAATACATCACATTTCTGTCGCTGTGTCGGCCCCGCGATGCCGGCGGGGTGACGCAAAGTGTCACTTTATGACGCCCTACTTACACACACCCGGCAGCAGGGTGGCGTAAACGTTGGTGGATGAACTGCCCGAGTTGCAGGTCCAGGTCTTGCCGCCATCGGGCGAGGCGATGGCGAAAACGCTGCTTGAAATCTTGCTGTTGAGACCACTGCTTTTCATGGTAGCGACGATCTCCGGCGAGTTGGCGCTGCCGCTGAGAGTAATGGTCTGCACGTACTTGCCGGTGGTGGTCCCGCCCAGGGAATCGACGCTCCCGGGCAGCGCGCCCTTGCCCGTAACCCAGTCCACCAGCGGGGTTTTCAGGCCCGATGTCAGCGAGACCGCTTCCGAGACCTGGGCCCGGGCAGTGTAGTCGGAGTATGCCGGAATGGCCACCGCGGCAAGGATGCCGATGATGGCGACCACAATCATCAGTTCAATCAGGGTAAAACCTTTCTCTGTCGTCGTGTTCATGGAAAGGCCCTCTTTGTTTCGTGTCGGTTTTATTGGATATTCGCCCCGTTGCCGAAGAAGCCCCCGCGGCGCACCGTTAAGACAGTGCGGAAATAAAGCACTATCCATGCCATTTAGTGTGATGTATGACCCCTGCCGCCTTGTATAACAATAACTCTTTGATAATAGATGCAAACTGGTGAAATTCAACAACGGGAGAGAATCCAGGGGTGCCTGGCGCAACCGGTCACCCCGGCGGCGGTGGGGAATGTTCCCTGATCAGTCGGTAACCGGGATTTTCAGCATCCGGCCATTTCCTGACCGCCTTGCGAAAATGCTGCAGTGCTTCGTGTGTCCGGCCCTGGAGCAGCAGAAAACGGCCGTATAGATTATCGTAGGTAATAAAATCCCGGGTGGTCTGCGCCCGGTGCCGCAGCCTGCCCGCTTTTTGCAGCAGATTACCGATCAGCTTCCGGTCCGGCTGTTTCTCCTGCAGCAGCCGGTCTATCAGAACCAGCAGGGGACCGTAGCCGCGGCATATGCGCACCAACTCGCCGGTATGCTTCCGGCCTTCATTGTAATTCACCTGGGTTGCAATCTTGCAGTAATCGGAAATCATGGAACTCCGCACCATGCGTTCCCAGGGATCATAGGGCTTTCCGCTTTTCAGCAACCTGTTGTAAAAGTCGATGATTTTCGAGTCGATAACGACATCGGCTTCGTCGGGATCCAGCTTTTTGTCCACCTCCGAGTAAGGACCGTAATAATCGTAGCCGTACAGATTCGGCAGGCCACTGATGTAATAGATCGGCCTGGTTTCCTTCTTGATGAAATCACTCAGGACCTGGTACCGGGTTTTATCATCCACGGTGAGGGGATTGACCAGGCGCGTGTCAAAAATAAGACCCAGGCCATGATACAGAGTCACATCCGGGCGCACGCCTTCCACCAGGTGCAGATAGCCGAGGGGAAAGGTGTCCACGTCACCACTGGTAAAGAACACGGCGTTGTGCTTCAGTGACTTGAGGATGAGATGGCCGTATTCGCCGGCGAGGTCGTCTTTGGCCCGGTAGTTATAGGGAATGTTGATCAACAGCGCCGTACCGATCACCAGTACGGCCAGGAACAGATTGACATTGGCGGCTGCGAGCCGCCCGCCGGCCGCGCGTTCGATCAGTCCGGAAGCATAGCCGATACCCAGGCACACCCACAGCACCATGATGGCGTAGGCATTGACCGGATACACCCTGAATACGTTCTGGTGCAGGATGTCATAGTTAAAACCCAGCAATCCAATCAGGATAAACGTACTGCCCAGAAACCCGAACAGCAGCGCCAGGCAGAGTGATGGTTTCCACACCCGCCATTGCCTGAAGAAACCGGCCAGCGCGAACAGCACGCCGAAAGGACCAAGCTGCACCGCCGTCTGCCGCAGCACGAACCCGGCAAAGTACAGCTTATCCTGGAGATTCGCGCCGACATCCACATCCGTCCGGGCATAACCCTGGCGGCTGACCATATACCAGAACTGGTGCCAGTTCTTGATGCTGCCGTAAAAACTGATGACGGGGTGCATGTTCGAGTGTATGACCAGCCACAGGTAGGGCGTCAGACCGAGAAGAAGAAAGGGAATGGCCCGGGGCAGAGCCTTCACGACGTCCCGCCAGACCGGCCACAGTATGAGCAGGATCGCCGGACTGGTCAGGATCAGCAGCGGCCAGTGATTGCTCAGCCCCAGCCCGTACAGCAGCGCCATGCCGTAAAACAGCCGCTTTGAGAAAGGGCGCTCTGCATCGGCCTGGTACAGGGAAAACAGGACCAGCAGCAGCAGGATGAAGACATTCAAGGTATAGACTTCGGAGATGACGGCCTGGGACCAGAATTCCCTGGAAACGGCGAGACACAGTGCGGCGGTATAGGCGTAGACCCTGTGCCGGAAAATAGTCAGGGCCACCTGGTACATCACCACGGCACTCAAAGCCCCGAACAGGCCGCTGGTCAGATGCACCCTGAAGGCGACGCTGCCCACGGGAATCAGGGTGGCCAGGTGGGCGATGAAGGTAAACAGGGGATAACCGGGAGGATGCGCGATGCCGTTGAACCAGGACGCCATGATAAACAGGCCATCGTCCTCGAAAACCACGGTGCGGGGCGTGCTCCAGCAATAGAGCGCGAAGGCCGCCGCGAACACGATCAGCCAGTGCAGCCACTCCCGGCGCCAGCCGGGGTGGCCGGCACCGGTGCGAACCGCGCCGGTATCTGGAGCCGCTTCCGGGGCGTCAGCCTCGATCCACATCCTGTCCTCCCCAGGTCAACACCGCCGTGACGGCGTAGTTCCAGACAGCGCCGGCCGCAGCGCCGGCGGCACCCGCCAGCCACCACGGAAACGAGAAGTCGTACAACAGCGAGGCCAGGGCGAGATTGATCAGGGCCCCGAACGCGCAGGCGATGTAAAAACTCAGCAATCCCCTGAAGAACGCGGCACCGTGCAACCGTCTGTCGCGGTAGGTGAAGACATTGTTCAGCACGTAGTTGCCGGTCATGGCAGTGAAGGTGGCCAGTGCCTGGCTGGGGAAAAACAGTAATCCCAGGTGGCGGTACATGAACCACAGGATGCAGAGATGTACGAACAGGCCGGTGAAACCTACCAGCGTAAAGGCGATGAAACGCCTCGGAAACAGGCGGCCGAACAGCTTTTCAACCACGAGCGAGACAAATTCCCACGCGACAAGCGCATTCAGTTTGCTTTCTCCCCGGTCCCGCTGTCGCATGGTGTACGGAACCTCCGCCACCTGCATGGGCTGATCCGCGGAGACGAGTATGTCGAGGAGGATCTTGAAGCCCTTGCCCGACAGGCGGTGGACCACGGCGTCGAAGAAATCCCGCGTCATCATGAAAAAGCCGCTCATGGGATCGCTGACCCGTACCTGCGGCAGCAGGCCGCCTATTAGAGTAGCGATGCGGCTGATCCAGACCCTGTGTTTCGACAGCCCGCCGGTGCTGCCTTCGGACAGGTAGCGGCTGCCCACGACGATATCCGTGCCGCCGTCCGCCAGCTTCTCCAGCATGGCGGGCAGTATTTTCTCGTCATGCTGGCGATCCGCGTCCATGATGCAGACGTACGGCGAGGCGGTGGCCAGTACCCCTTCGATACAGGCCGAAGACAGTCCGCGCCGGCCGATCCGGCGTATGCAGCGTACCCTGGGATCGGTCGCGGCCAGTTCCCGGGCCACCTGGTGCGTACCGTCGGGGGAATCATCGTCTACGAACAGAAGTTCCCAGGCCATGCCGTCCAGTGCCTGGTCAACGGCCTCCAGCAGGGGCTGAACGTTCTCGCGCTCGTTATAGGTCGGAACCACGATTGTCAGTTCTGCTGCCACAGCTATTCCCGGATTGCCGGTGCCGACCCACAGGGGCGATTGAACCGGAGGAGTTTCAGGTTTGTTCAGTCAAGACCCAGCTTCTGCAGCCGGTAACGCAGCGCCCTGAAACTCACGCCGAGCAGGCGTGCGGCCGCGGTCTTGTTCCACTTGGTTTTTTCCAGGGCGTCGACAATGATGTCCCTTTCCACCTGTTCCAGGTATTGATCCAGGTTCAGGTTGTCCGACGCGGGCAGGGCGGCCTTGATGCTTTCCAGGTTCTGCGGCAGTTTCAGATCCGCCTTTTCTATACGCCCGCCTTCACTCAGGGTCAGGGCCCGTTCCAGTATATTCTCCAGTTCCCTGACATTGCCGGGGAAGGGATAGGCCTTGAGGGCTTCCAGCGCTTCATCCGACAGCCTGTCGGTCTCCTCCGTCGAATAACGCGACAGGAAGTATTCGACCAGCACCGGGATATCCATGGGCCGTTCCCGCAGCGGCGGGATATGCAGTTCGATAACATTGATCCGGTAAAACAGATCCTGGCGAAACCGGCCTTCGGCCACCAGGGCGGCCAGATCCTTGTGCGTCGCGGAGAGGATCCTGATATCCACGCTGACTTCCCGGTTTTCTCCCACCGGGCGTATCCGCTTCTCCTGGATGGCCCGCAGCAGTTTTACCTGCATGTGTGCCGGCAATTCCGCGATTTCGTCCAGAAACAGGGTGCCGCCCGAGGCCGCCTGGAACAGGCCCTGCTTGTCGGCATCGGCGCCGGTAAAACTGCCTTTCTTGTGGCCGAAGAATTCACTCTCCATGAGATCCGCGGGAATCGCCCCGCAGTTAACCGGAATGAAGGCCGCATCATGCCGGGGGCCCTGTTCATGAATCATGCGCGCCGCCAGTTCCTTGCCGACGCCTGATTCGCCGCTGATATAGATGGGCGCCTGGCTCCTGGCCAGCTTGGCGATGGTGGCGCGGATTTCTTCTATTGCACCGCTGGCGCCGATGAGCCGGAGGTCAGTTTCGGCCGCCTTGTCGGTCAGGTTAAGCGCAGTATTAACCAGGCGTCGCAGCACTTCCAGGTCCACCGGCTTGTTGACGAAGTCGAAGGCACCGGACTTGAGTGCGGTGATTGCCGTTTCCATGTTGCCGTGGGCGGTGATCACGGCAACCGGCAGGAAGGGATGGTGCTGCTGTATCCAAGCAACGAACTCGACGCCGTCACCATCGGGCAGCCGCATGTCCGTCAGGCAGATATCGTAGCGACCGTCCTGCAGTTTCTGTTTTGCCGTTTTGATATCCGCAGCGCAGTCACACTCTATATCCATTCGGCTGAGCGTGATATCCAGAAGCTCCCGGATATCCGGCTCGTCGTCAATGATGAGAGCACGATTCTGTTTCATCAGGCCAGGCTATGCTGTTTTTCCGGGTGCGAGAAGGTAATGCGGAAACAACAGCCGTTGCCGCTGTTGCTGTGGAGATTCAGGGTTGCCTGGTTTGCCTCGCATAGTTCACGCGCTATATACAGCCCCAGGCCGCTGCCCCCGGAGCTTGTCGTAAAGAACGGCTCGAACAGCTGCTCGAGATTTTCGTTATTGATTCCCGTGCCATGATCAAGGATGTCCACGTAAGGCCGGCCGCTCTCTGCCACCACCGAACAATGTATTTCCAGGAGCGGGTGACCCCTGCTGTACCGGAACCCGTTTTCCAGCAGATTCCATATCACCTGCCTGAGCTGCTCCGGGTCGACCTGAGCATACACTCCGGAATCCGCCATGTTCAACGAGATCGATCCGCTTTTCAGAGTGTGCGTCTTTTCAAACTCTTCGGCAATCTCATGCAGCCAGGGGTCCAGTTTCAGCCGCACGGGCTCGGGTCGGCTGCGCCGGCTGATGCCCATGACATTTTCTATTATCCGGTTGACCCGGCGCGAATGCTCTCCGATGATCGATGCCAGCCTCTGGTCCGCTTCCGACAGCGTCTCCGATTCCCCCAGCAGCTGACCCGCATGGCTGATCGCGCCCAGGGGATTACGCACCTCGTGGGCGATGCTGGCGGTCAGCCTGCCCAGTGATGCCAGTTTCATCTGCTGCGCCCTCTGCCGCAACAGCGCCATATCCTCGACAAACAGGATCAGCTGGAACCGGCCCTCAATACTGAGCCGGATGAAGGAGATCTGTACTTCGCCGGTATCGCCGGCGGGATTCAGTATAACCGTTCTTTCACCTTCCCCCTGCAGCCATGCGTTCACATGGTCATGCAGCTTTGCCGAAATGTCCGCGATGGTGTGCTGGTCCGGGGCGCCGGTGAAATTGAGCAATCTGCGCGCGGCATTGTTCAGGAGCCGGATATTGAACTTATCGTCCACCACGACAATGCCCGATTGCATGCGCTGCACGATATTATCGTTCAGTTGTGAAAGATTTTCGATGTCGGCGGCCTGGCGCTCCGCCAGTGCCTGGGTTTCCTCCACCCGGTTCGACAGCTCCTGACAGATGAACGCCGTCACAAAAAACACGATGCCCAGGATCCCGGCATGGGTGTAATTCGGCGGCGGAAAATCGATCAGCATGAGATGTGAATATGCTTCGTGACCCAGCACCGCCAGGGTGGCCACGGCCGCAAACAGGATGCCGAGTCGGCCAGGGCTGAGTATGGCACCACCGGCGACAACGATAATCAACAGCATGCCGAAACCGCTGTTCAGACCGGCGCTGGCATGCAGCATCAGCATGATCATGATGATGTCACCGAATATCTGGGCGGCGACCTGGACCCTGAAGCGAGGGATTTTCAGCTGGATAAAAAACGCCACGGCGATGCTCATTGCCAGGTACATGTGCGCCGATACCGCGAACAGGCTTCGATCATAGGCACCGAGCGGCGGCGGCATCTGGCTCGCCCAGAACAGGGAAACAAACAGGAAAGCGATGAGGAAACGATAGAAGTTGAAATACGACAGGGCCTTCCATGAGGTCTCGTCCGGGGCCTTGGTATATTTTTCAAACATTATTCATCACCGCCGTGTCCGGAAGCCTGCCGGTGCTGTTCGGTACAATAGAAACGGCCGTTTTCCGCAACGGCCGAAGCCTCGGTAACATAGACACCACAGTGTTCGCACTTGACCAGTTTTTCCGGCGCGCCGACCCGGGGTCGCCTGCCCGGTCGTGCAAGACGTCTGGAGGCACCGGCGACGAGACCGATAATAACGAGGATCAGCAACAGGCGAATCATGGCGGTTTCCGCGCAAATTAGTGGGCTGTTGAAAACTGATGTCTTTCGACAGCCAGTGTCCGGTGCATAACATGCCCGGACATGAACCGGGGGATGTACCGGTCTTTTTCAACATCCTGATGGGCAAATAATAACGAATCCTTTAAGATTCTGTTAGAATTGCTTCGAAAATTCCAAGACTGGTTCACGTAGTTCACCCTAGTAAACGCTTCCACCATCGGGTCTGCCCGCAGCGAAGTTGCCTGTCTTAATATTTTAAGGATCAATCATGAACTTACACGAGTATCAGGCGAAAATCCTGTTTGAGGAATACGGCATCGCAGTACCGCCGGGGAAAAACGCCCATACCGCCAGTGAAGCGGTAAAGAACGCCAGCAGCCTGGGCGGCAAGGGCTGGGTGGTCAAGGCGCAGGTCCATGCCGGCGGCCGCGGCAAGGCCGGCGGCGTGAAGCTGGTGCACGGCAAGCAGGAACTGGAAGAAACCGTCAAGAATATGCTCGGCACGTGCCTGGTAACGAAACAGTCGGGGCCGGAAGGCAAACCCGTCAACTCCGTGCTGATACAAAGTATCTCCGAGATCGATTCCGAGCTGTACCTGGGCATGCTGGTGGATCGCAGCCGTCGCCGGATCATGGTCATGGCCTCCCGGGCGGGCGGCATGGAGATCGAGGAGGTCGCCGCCACCGAGCCTGAAAAAATATTCACCTATGCCATCGACCCGGTCATGGGATTCCAGCATTACCAGGCCCAGAGCCTGGGCTTTTCCCTGGAACTGGATGACAGGCAGCGCAAGCAGCTTGCCGTTATCCTCAAGGGACTCTACCGGCTGTTTCAGGACAAGGATCTGAGCCTGGTGGAAATCAATCCGCTCATTATCACCGACACGGGCGACCTGGAGGCCCTGGACGCCAAGGTCTCCGTCGACGACAACGGCCTGTATCGCCAGGCTGCCCTGGAGGAATGGCGCGATCCGACGCAGGAAGACGAAAAGGAAAACCGCGCCAAACAGTTTGATCTCAATTACGTGGCCCTGGAAGGCAACATCGCCTGCATGGTCAACGGCGCCGGTCTGGCCATGGCTACCATGGACATCATCAAGCTGCACGGCGGCGAACCCGCCAACTTCCTGGACGTCGGCGGCGGCGCCACCAAGGAGCGGGTGGCCGAGGCTTTCAAGCTCATCACCTCCGACGACCAGGTGCAGGCTATCCTGGTCAATATCTTCGGCGGCATCGTACGCTGTGACCTCATCGCCGAAGGCATCATCGCCGCAGTCAAGGACGTCGGCATCGAGGTGCCGGTGGTCGTGCGCCTCGAGGGCACCAACGTGGAGGAAGGCAAGAAGCTGCTGGACGAAAGCGGCCTCAAGATTATTTCAGCAAGCGATTTAACCGACGCGGCCAACAAGGTGGTGGCCGCGGCGAACGGAGAGTAACGCAGATGGCGATCCTCATCGACAAGAACACTCGGGTCATCGTCCAGGGCTTTACCGGCCGCCAGGGCACGTTCCACGCGAGCCAGATGATCGATTACGGCACGCAGGTGGTCGGCGGTGTCACCCCGGGACGCGGCGGCCAGACCCACCTGGACCGGCCCGTCTTCAACACCGTCGCCGACGCCGTGCGCGAGACCGGCGCCGACGCCACCATGATCATGGTCCCGGCGGCCTTCGCGGCCGAGGCCATTACCGAGGCGGCCGACGCCGGCCTCGGACTGATCGTATGCATTACCGAAGGCATCCCGGTGCTGGACATGCTCAAGGTCCGGGCCAGCCTGGAGCGCTGTCCCGGTACGCGCCTCATCGGCCCCAACTGCCCCGGCATCATCACCCCGGGCCAGTGCAAGATCGGCATCATGCCCGCCAACATCCATACGCCCGGCGCCATCGGCATCGTCTCCCGTTCCGGCACCCTCACCTACGAGGCCGTGCACCAGACCACCCTGGCCGGCCTGGGCCAGACCACCTGCGTCGGCATCGGCGGCGATCCCATCCAGGGCATGAACTTCATCGACTGCCTGTCCCTGTTCGAACAGGATCCCGACACCAAGGGCATCATCATGGTCGGCGAGATCGGCGGCACCGCCGAGGAAGAGGCTGCCGCCTTCATCCGCGATCACGTCAGCAAGCCCGTGGTGGGCTACATCGCCGGTGTCACCGCCCCGCCGGGCAAGCGCATGGGCCATGCCGGCGCCATCATTTCCGGCGGCAAGGGCACCGCCGACGACAAGTTCGCGACCCTGGAAGCCGCCCAGGTCAAGACCGTGAAGTCCCCGGCCCTGCTGGGACAGGCCATCGCGGCGGCGCTGCGAGGCTGAATCTCCTTCAGGCCGAACCGGCGCGGACCCTCCCGGTTCCGCCGCTCAGGTAACGATAGCCGGAGAGCAGGGCGAAAACCGCCAGGGCATAGATGACGGGACGTAAGGGTACGCTGTAACGGGGGAATGGCGCCCCCACCATGTGGACCAGGACGTAATATGCCAGCAGCAGCGACAACAGACGCACTGTGAACACCGCCATCTCACCGAACATCCGCATGCAGCGCGGCACCCAGGCCAGGATGGCGGCCACGGCGGAGAGCGATACCAGCGGCCAGTGCACCAGTTGCATGAAGTCGTGGGTAATTCGAAACAGGGGTTGCGACCAGTATGGTGACCGGATCACGGGATACACAAAGACATCGCCCATGCCCTGCACCATGTTCCAGGAAAACAACGCTACTGGTTTACCCAGCAGATACCATTTCAGATAGACCAGAGGCTGCTCATAAAAACGCCGGGCAATCTCCCCGAGCACGCCCCCTAAATCCCGGGAAAGCTGCACCGCATGGGGATCAAAGCGGTAGGGAAAGCCCTTGCTCTGTGCCTCACCGGCATAGGTAAAATTCGGATACATACCGTGCAGCAGGGTGTCGGTCATGAGCGTGGGATCAGACACATGGCCCAGAGTCAGGAGATTTCGCAACGCCCACGGCAGGGTCAGGGCGGCAAAGCCGGCGAGGCAGGACAGCGCGAGGCGTGTTCCCTGCCGGGGTCCAAACTGGAACACCAGCAGACCCGCCAGGGGTATAAAGAAGTAGTCCATGACCGGCCGGGTCAGGGCGGCAGCAGCCAGGAGCAGCCCCGAGGCAAAGGCGAACAGATATTGCCTGCGCCCCGCCTGGATACCGGTTATCAACCACAGCATCAGCACCAGCAGGAAGGTGAACAGGGTCTCGCTGAGCAGATAGGTGGTAAATGACACCAGATGCGGCGAGACAGCGGTGAACATGGCCGCCAGCATGGCTGGTCCCCGCGGCATAAACCTTCGGCACAGACTGAAGGTGAGCAGTACCGTACCCACGCCGAGCAACACCTGCAGCAGGTTGATATCAAGGAGCATGTGATCCGTGGGGGGCCAGCTGACAAAGGGGGTGAGAAACAGGGGATAGCCGGGGCTGCGCACCGCGTCCGGCACCGGTTGGCCGTGGCCGACCGGCGTTTTCGAGTAGACACCGTGGCGGCTCAGATTGTAGGCGTAGAAATAGTAATCGGCGCCATCCGCCCGGACAGGCTTTTCGATGACGGTGTTGGTGACAGCCTCGATCCGAAGGTAAGTGGCCGCCGCCGCGACCAGAATAATCGCTGCCAGCCATAACAGACTGCGCTCCGAAATCCGCATCAGATATTTTAACCACCCCGCCGGAACCGAATCACGATACTAATCCGGTTGGCATCGAGATGAAACAGCGCCGGACAAAACAGCCAAAAACCTTTAAAATTAACCCTGTTTCTGCCCTGGGAAACCGCGGCCCGAACCCGTCAAACCGATTAATCTCGAAAGGTCCGGTCATCGATGTCAGATCAAATCCTGCGCCTGGTGTTAGCCCAGTTCAACCCGCTGGTAGGAGCGATCGGGGAAAACACGACGCGGATCACCGAGACCGTAGCGACAGCGCACAGTGAACATGCCGCCGACGTGGTCATCTTTCCGGAACTGTGCATCACCGGCTATCCGCCCGAAGACCTGCTGCTGCGCCCGGCCCTGGCACGCCAGGTGGAAACCGCGCTGCAAACCATCGCCGGTCACTCCTTTGAAACCGGTATCATCGTCGGCTATCCGGACCGGCGCGGGAACAACCTCTATAACGCCTGCGGCTATCTCGCCAACGGCAGGCTTCAAAACACCTATTACAAGCAAAATCTGCCCAATTACGGCGTTTTTGATGAAGCGCGTTACTTCACCCCGGGTGACAAACCGTGCATTATCGAATGCAAGGGCATCCGTATAGCCCTGAGCATCTGCGAGGATCTCTGGTCCGCCGGTTATCCTGAACGCATGCATGACGTTGCCGCGCCTCTGGTCATCAACATCAATGCCTCCCCCTATCACTTCGGCAAGCTGAACGAACGCCGGGACCTGTTGCAGCGGCGGGTCGCGGAAACGGGCAAGGCCATTGTCTATGTGAACCAGCTGGGCGGCCAGGACGAACTGGTATTCGACGGCGGTTCCATGGTCGTCGATCATCAAGGCAGGTTCATCTACCAGGCACCACAGTTCGAGGCGGGCCTGTTCCCGGTGGACGTGCAGCGGAGCGACGACGGACTGGTCCTCACCGCCGCCGCGCCGCCGGCACAGGAACTGACGCAGGAGGAAAGCATCTACCGCTCGCTGGTCCTCGGCGTCCGGGACTACGTGACCAAGAACGGTTTCAACGGCGTGGTCGTCGGTCTCTCCGGCGGCGTGGACTCGGCCCTGACCCTGTGCCTCGCCGCCGACGCCCTCGGTGCCGGCGAGGTGGAAGCGCTGCTGATGCCGTCCCGGTACACCGCCGCCATGAGCCTGGAAGACGCCGTTGCCCTGGCGGACAACCTCGGCGTGCGCCATGACACCGTCTCCATCGAGGAACCCTTCGACGCCTTCCTGCGTGCCCTGGCGCCGCTGTTCAAGGGGTTGCCCGAAGATACCACCGAGGAAAACATCCAGGCCCGCTGCCGCGGCATCCTGCTCATGGCCGTTTCCAACAAGACCGGCAGGCTGGTTCTGGCCACCGGCAACAAGAGCGAAATGTCGGTGGGTTATGCCACCCTGTACGGCGACATGGCCGGCGGCTTCTCACCGCTCAAGGATCTGTCCAAGACCATGGTTTACCGACTGTGCGAATGGCGCAACCGGCAGGACGCCGTCATTCCCGTGCGTATTATCGAACGCCCGCCCAGCGCCGAGCTCAGGGCGGATCAGAAAGACGAGGATTCGCTGCCGCCCTATGACATCCTCGACGGCATCCTGGAACGCTACATTGAACTGGACCAGACCCCGCAGGAGATCATCGCCGCGGGCTACGACCGGGACACGGTAGTGACGGTGGTTCGCATGGTGGACCGGAACGAATACAAGCGCCGCCAGGCCGCGCCGGGCGTCAAGATCAGCAAACGCGCCTTCGGCCGGGACCGGCGCTACCCGATCACTTCCGGCTATACTGAAAAATAATGGCAGTCCCGGACGGGAAGTATGCGGCGATCAACAGGTTCATGACGGTCGCCGTCATTCCCCTCCTGTTCTGGAATTACACCCGCATCACCAGTGATTCCGGGCAGGTAATCTTCTTTCTGGCGATACTATCCCTGGCCGTCGCCAGCAGCTATCTGTCAGGGCGCAAAGAGCGCAGTGACGGGACCCGATCCGTCCTGCCGTTGTTGTGGACTGGCGTCGTCGTGCTGTACACCGCGATGATCGTCTGGAATCGCTGCTTCCGGCGGGAAATCCTGGATGCCGCATACCGGGGAGACATCTTCAGACAGGTTTTCTGGAATTTCTGGGCGCCGCTGTACGGCCACCCGCAGATACCACACCTGCCCGGTATTATTCTGATCGGACTGCTGGCCGCCTGCCTGTACGGCGCCCTGAAGTTCTACGCGGTCAGGTCAGTGAAAGCAGATCCCGTGAGACTGCTTGCCTTTTTCGCGGCCTTCAACCTCATACTGATCGTCGCTTTCGCGCTGTCCCGGAATGAATCACGACTTTTTCAGAATATTTATGACTATAAAACCTTCGGCACATCTGCGGACATGCTTCTCTTCCACACCCTGCACGATGTCTGGGAGAAATGGAATGCCTTGATGCCCGTCCTGCACGGACGCAACCCGCATTATCCGCCCGGCAACCTTTTCCTGCTCAAGGTGGAACAGGTGTACAATCTTCCGGGCCTGTTCAAGACCCTGGTTATCCTGGCAACGCTGTCGTGCGTACCGCTGCTTTATTTTCTGGGCAGGACACTGGGCCTGGACCGTACAACCGCCATGCTGGCTGTTGCCCTGTTTGTGACCTCGGCATCCCCTACGATCTTTCCAACCACGAGCCCGGCTCCCGTTACCATGTTTTTCTCCCTCAGCGCCTACCTGGGGTTTTTTACTGCGCTAAGGAATAACAGCGTGGGTGGCGCACTGGCCTGCGGGATCGCGCTCGCCCTGTACAGTCTCATGTCTTTTTCCGTGTTTATCATGGGCCTTTCGATTTTCCTGATTGGCATGGCGTATTTCTGTATGGCCGGGGAGCTCCGCTTCAACACGGCCAGGGCCGTCCTGCTGGCAGGGCTCACATTTCTGGCCAGTCTGCTGCTGGTCTACGAACTGACAGGATTCAGTCTCTGGTCGTGCCTTGTCCGATCCGTTCACCAGAACTCACACCTGATGACCGCACATCCCTTCGATACGATTTCCCGTTACCTGCTGCGCTCCACCGGCAACCTCCTCGCGTTTGCGGTAATTACGGGCATCGTTCCCGCCACCCTGGCGGCGGCTGGCTGGCTTGGTCTGGCCCGGGCGCCAAGGGATCTGGGAATATTTATCGGGGCATCCCTGGCCACCCTGCTGGCCGCCGGCTTTTCCGGCCTGTTTTTCCTGGAAACCGAAAGAATATGGGTGTTTTTCACTCCCTTCCTCGCGCTATCCGCCGGCTGGGGGATCCGGTGCCGCCGGGGAGACGGCATCCGGCCGGAGACTGCAGGCCTGCTGGTGATGATCAGTTTTCTGACCACTTCCGTCCAGGAGCTGTGTTTTCAGCATTACTGGAACTAGAGAGTTACGGCGAGACGCGGGTGCGCTCAACCTCCTGGATGCCGGGATGGTTCGGATAGTTCTCCTTCAGCACGCGCAGGGCATCGGCAGATAACTTGTTCATCTGCAATATCTTGTAGGCCTTGGCCATGATCACCAGTGCTTCGGGAACGGATGGTGTGCGCCGGTAGTTCTCGATGACGTAGCGCGCGCGGTTGGCCGCGGCCACGTAGGCGCCGCGGCGCATGTAATAATGGGCGATATTGATCTCGTGCTTGCTGAGTGTGTTGCGCAGGTAAACCATCCTCTGCCGGGCATCGTTGGAGTAACGGCTGTCGGGAAAACGCTTTACCAGATCCTTGAAATCATGGAACGACGTCTGCAGGTAGGTCGTGTCACGCTGGGAGACGTCCAGCGGCAATAGACGTTCCATAAAACCCTTGCCGCGGCTGAAGTTGATCAGTCCCTTGAGATAATAGGCATAGTCCACGTGACGGTTTTGTGGATACAGCCGGATGAAGCGATCACAGGAGGAGACGGCGGATTCATAGTCCTGGGTCTTGTAATATACATAACCCAGGTCGAGCAGGGCCTGCTGGCCGTAGACGCCGAACGGGAAACGGGTTTCCAGAAATTCGAAGTACTTCTTCGCCTTGCTGTAATAACCCGTGTCCATGGCGCCCTTGGCCTCGGAATAGAGGCGATCCACGGTCCAGTTCTTCTCGGCATTGTCCTTCTTGCTGAAGTAGGAACAACCGGTAGAAAGGGAGAGAACAAACAGTAAAATGAACAAACGCATAGGCCGACAGAGTATAGCAATCACCGAAGCCAAGCAAAACACGTGACGCGGACCGCCGTGATGCCCGTATGTCCATGATTACTGAAAATCTGACCCTGTCCATACCCATGGAGCTGCAGGGCAAGCGCCTCGACCAGGCTGTCGCCCGTCTCTGCCCGCAGCATTCCCGCGCCCGTATCCAGTCCTGGATCCGGGCCGGCTGCGTAACCGTCGATGGCCGCCGGATGCGCCAGCGCGAGCGCCTGCACGGCGGCGAAGTCATCCGCATCAACGCGGAATACGAGGATACGCAGGAAGCCCACGGCCGCGAGAACCTGCCCCTTGACGTCGTCCATGCCGACGCCGCTGTCATTGTTCTCAACAAGCCGGCGGGACTGGTGGTGCATCCGGGCGCCGGCAACCGCAGCCACACCCTGCTCAACGCCCTGCTGCACCACTATCCGGAACTGGAGATAGTGCCGCGGGCCGGCATCGTGCAGCGCCTGGACAAGCTGACCTCGGGACTGATGGTGATAGCCAGGACACCTGCGGCCCATACCTTCCTCGTGGAACAGATGCAGCGGCGCGCCATCACCCGGGAATACCAGGCGCTGGTGGCGGGGGTGCTCACGGCCGGCGGCAGCGTCGAGGCGCCGCTGGGCCGGCACCCGGCGCAGCGCACCCGCATGGCTGTGCGCGAGGGCGGCCGGGCCGCGGTGACCCATTATCGTGTCCTGCACCGTTACCGCGCCCACACCCATCTCCTGTGCCGGCTGGAAACCGGCCGCACCCACCAGATCCGGGTACACATGGCGCACCTGCGCCACCCCCTGGTGGGCGATCCCGTCTACGGCGGGCGCCCGCGCTTTCCGCCGGGAGTCACGGCGGAACTGCGTGAAATGCTGGAGTCCTTCCCGCGCCAGGCCCTGCACGCAACCCGTCTGGCACTGACCCACCCGGAGTCGGGGCAACACCTGTCCTGGGAATCCCCCCTCCCCGAAGATATGCAGGGACTGCTGGCGGCGCTGGCCGCGGACGAGGAAACCGCCCATGGCGGCTGAATGGCTGGCCGCCGGCTGGCCGGTCCCGGGCCGCGTCCGGGCCGGCACCACCACCCGTAGCGGCGGTGACAGCCAGCCGCCCTTCGACAGCTTCAACCTGGCGCAGCATGTCGGCGACGATCCGGACGCGGTAAAACGGAACCGCGCCGCGCTGCTCCGGAACCTGCGACTGCCCGCGGCGCCGCAGTGGCTGGAGCAAACTCACAGCAATCGCGTGATCTATCTACCGCAGGACACAGATCGGCGCGCCGATGCCGCGGTTACGACGCGCGCCGGCGTGGTCCTGGCCATTCTCACCGCCGACTGCGTGCCGGTTCTGCTCTGCGACCGCGGCGCGACCTGCATCGCCGCCGTGCACGCGGGCTGGCGCGGCCTGGTCTCCGGCATCCTGGAAAACACGCTCGAGGTGTTGGACCATGCTCCGGCGAACCTCGTAGCCTGGCTCGGCCCGCACATCAGCGCGGCGGCCTACGAGGTGGGGGATGACGTCCGCGAGGCCTGCCTGGCCCACCTGCCGGACGCGGCTGCCGCGTTCAGCCCCAACCCTCGCGGCCGCTGGCAGTGCAGCCTGGACAAACTCATCCACCGGTCCCTGCAACGGGCCGGCGTGCAGCGCATCGACAGTGCCGGCCACTGCACTTTCAGCGAACCGGACAGATTTTATTCCTACCGGCGCGAAGCGCGCACCGGCCGCATGGCGACACTGATCTGGATGGATCGGTGAATCGATAAGGCTTACAGTAACGGCACGAAGTGTAGTCCCGGCGTGAAAGGGGGATCCATGTCCAGAAAAAACAACAACAAGGCGCGGAGCTTCAGCGCCAGCGTCAACCACATGGTGGACCGCGCCTTCAAGGTCCTGAACATGGATCCCGGCATCGCCGCCGCCATGAAACCCTGCAACGCCCTGATCCAGCTGCATTTCCCGGTGTACATCAAGGGCCGGATCGAGGTGTTCACCGGCTGGCGCGCCGTGCACAGCACCCACCGCCTGCCCGCCAAGGGCGGCCTGCGCTACGCCCCCATCGTCAACCAGGACGAGGTGGAAGCCCTGGCCGCGCTGATGACCTACAAGTGCGCCCTCGTCGACGTCCCCTTCGGAGGATCGAAGGGCGGCCTGCAGATCGATCCGTCCCAGTACAGTCGCGACGAGCTGCAGATCATCACCCGGCGCTTCGCCCGCGAACTCATCCGCAAGGACTTTCTCAACCCCGCCACCAACGTGCCGGCGCCGGATATGGGTACCGGTGAACGGGAGATGGCCTGGATCGCCGACACCTACAAGCAGTTGCACCCGGAAAATATCAACTACGGGGCCTGTGTCACCGGCAAGCCGGTGCACCACGGCGGCATCCGCGGCCGCACCGAGGCCACCGGGCGCGGCGTGGTCTACGCCCTGCGTGAGTTTTTCCGTCACGCCGGTGACGTCAAGGCGGCGGGACTCAAGGGCGGTCTGGGCGGCCAGCGCATCGTCCTGCAGGGACTGGGCAACGTCGGCTATCACGCCGGCCGGCTGCTGGACG
>Ga0209918_1000861_pt1 | contig 18248 bp, 18 predicted proteins | sample SalPonD_shore_MG_FD_185712 | JGI IMG/M metagenome (GOLD analysis project Ga0209918, IMG submission 185712) | Salt pond soil microbial communities from South San Francisco under conditions of wetland restoration - Salt Pond MetaG... | ecosystem: Environmental > Aquatic > Marine > Intertidal zone...
TTTCGTGCTGCGCCAGCAGCTGGAACAGGGCATCGATCTTTTCGTCGCTGATGCGCTGAGCCGCAAGGCGCACCGACATCCCTTCCAGGGATTCGCGTACGGCGTAGATGTCGGCCATCATTTTGCGGGTGAGCGTGACCACCCGGGCGCCGGCGTGGGGAATGCGCACCACCAGCTTCTGCCCTTCGAGGCGGCGAATGGCCTCCCGCACCGGGCCCCGGCTGACGCCGTATGCGCTCGCCAGGTCCTCTTCGACGATCTTGCTGCCCTGGGCCAGCTTGCCGTCGATGATGTCGTTCTTGAGATGCCTGTAGGCGCGGTCGGCAATGGTCTTTTGCTCGTCCGGCTCCAGGAGAAAGCTGCTCTGCATATTCGAACCCGCTAATATTGTCGACAAAAATGGCGCAATGCGCGCCGGATATGCCTAAACCCTAGGAGTCGGATGTCATATTGTCAACAATACCAGGAGCGGGACGGCTGCACGCCCTCGGCTCCCCACGGCCGCCGGCCGCAGGTAAACGCAAGGAAGGGCTTGCGTGGCTCGGGCCCCGGGATCGGCCGTCTGACGGCTTTTCGGGAGAGTGCCGGCGTGGGCAAAGACGATGCCGTGAGTATCGGAAAAGATGTGACGGCTCTGCGCCAGACGCCGGGTTTCGTGGCGGAGCGGTATCCTATCCGGACAGTGTCGGTGTTCGGCCCCGGGGCCCGGGAGGTCAAAAAGGTCATCGTCATGGACTGGAGCGGCGAGGCGCAGACCACCACCGAGGCGGACCTCGCCGGCCCGCACGAGCACCCGCACTATGCGCCGACCGCCCCCAGGCAGGTACTGGACGGTTACCTGCTGCCGGCCGGCACGGAAGCGGCCCGGGACTACGGCGGGATCATCGAGGGGGCGCTGGAAAGTGCCGAAGAGGTCGCGGGGCTGTTGTGACGGCAGGTCGTAGGGCAGAACGCCGTTTCCGGCCCTGAGTCTGAGGCTGTGTCTTTGAGACCTAGAAAGGCGGGTTAAGGCTTTCGTGGCCGCCTTTTCATTTTATCAATCGGTTTAGTTCGTCACTCAAATCATCGGGCAGCTTTTTGAGTCCGGATTTCATTTGTTCGAAGAATTTATCGGGCATTTTTCTTGCGGCATTCATGGCCGTCTGTACATCGCCCGGCCGGTCCTGCAGCAGGACATCCAGCAGAAGGCTGGCCTGGTCGATGTCTTTGATGGCCTTGGTCTGTAACGCAACAAGGCGTCTGACTGATGCGACCAGCTTGTGCAGCGCATAACGTGCCGGGGACGGCACGTTTACCAAAATGCCGGCGCGGGCCACGATGACTGCCGGTTGAATATCGTCGAGAAGATAGTCCAGAAAGCGCACCGGCTCCGCGTAGGAATTTAATGCGGTGATGAGGACGGGTTCTGATCCGGGCTTGCCAATCATGGGCGTGAGTATGTCGACACTAAGCTGCCTGCCCTGGATCCGAAAACTGGTAGACGGGGCTTTTCGGTTGAGCGCCGACACTGCCACGAATCCCATATTCGCATCGAGGAGTGTCTGCTGTAAATCGACAGGCTCATTGCGCAGTCCCAGCGTGATGTGATTGTCGCGGGCGATATCAACATCATGGGTTTGCATGACCTGGGTAGGCCAGGCAACGCCGAGCATGTTGCCATAGATACCAAAGGCGTGAGAGCCGACCAACACGCCCCCGACCAGAAACACACCCGCACGTTCGATGACCTCGAATAGACGTGCCTCGGCAGCACTGACTGTATGCGCCCCGCCATTGACCAGCATGGAGACCAGTTGCTCCCGCGCCTGTCGGTCCGGTTTGGCCGTTTCCCATAATTTTTTTTCATTGGCGATGAGCTCCTGCACGTCCTGTGAGTCAGGGCCGATGTAGTGCTGGGTCTTCTTATTGCCTACAGTAAGCTGCAGGTACCACTGGATGGTGCCCTTTATGGTTTTCCTGACAAAGGACAGGCCCCGCCCGCTCGGGGCTGAGGCGTGCAAGCACTGACTCAGAAGCTGGGAGTACAGCAAACGGGTGCTTTCTGACAAATAGTCCATATTTCAATAAGATAACGATAGTTATACGCAGTGTAGTAGAAAACTGCGTATAACGCCAGGTGCCATAGGCAGGTTCGCTTGGCTCGATCCGACCTGCTAACGCCAAATTCTTGGATTTCTTTTGCTGCTATACGCAAATAACGTATACTTTACGCCATGAAATTGGTATTTGTGGAGGCCCCGCCATTCACCCGGTTACTGGCGGACTATCTCACGGACGACGCTTATCGGGATCTGCAAAAGGCGCTACTGGAAAATCCCGAGCTGGGGGATCTAGTGCCCGGGACAGGTGGATTCCGTAAATTGCGCTGGCCCGATTCACGCCGGGGTAAAGGGAAGCGCGGTGGTCTGCGGATAATTTATTACTACCTGACCGACGATCGACAGATTTGGCTCTTTACGCTGTATGACAAAGACGAGGCGGCGGACCTGAGTGCCGAGGAAAAGCGGCTGCTCAAAAAGGCAATTCAGCAAGAGCTGGCCGCGAGGAGGCAAAAGTGATGAGCAAGAAACGCAAGCTGTTTGATGAATTGATGGAAGGGGTCGATGCCATGCGTTCGCATCGCGAAGGCAAGATCACCCTGCGCACCCATGAGATAGAGGAACTGCCCCCGCTTGAAATCGACCCCGACACGATTCGGGAGACGCGTGAACATCTGCATGTGTCACGGGCGGTATTCGCCCGCCATCTGCGTGTGTCGACTCGCACCCTCGAAAACTGGGAACAGGGACGTGCCAAACCCAATGCCCAGGCAGCGGCCCTGATTTTGATGGTGCGAAAATTTCCCGATACGCTCGAGAAGTTGCATTCGTTAAACAACACGGCGGCGTGACGGCCTTGTGGGCCGTCGCGAACCGTCTTGCGGCAAAGCCTCATCGGGAACGAACCGCGAATCGAAGCAGTGCAGCAAGTCTTGATGGAATCACGGAACACCGTCCGTAGAATCCGGCAATTTAGGTGTGGACATCCAAGCGCTGGATAATCACGTATGACCTCCGATTACCTGGACAACATTCCCGATGTGCGCGACGGCCTGACGCGCAAAGAGCGCATCGTGCTGTATTGCATCGATCAAATTCAGAAAGAACGGGACGGGCGCAATGTCCCCACCGCGATGCTCTATGGCCGGGTCGTGGAGCACGTGAATATCAGCGAGCAGGAGCTTCAGCTCATCCTGCAGCGGCTCACGAGTTTCAACCAAAACCCGCCTGCCGACGATTGATCGTCTGTTCATGCGCGCTGCGAATAACTAACAGCGAAACAACGGGACCCGGGATCAAATTTGCAGCAGCGCTCTTGGTTTCAGTCTTTCCGGATAATTCCCGCATTTTTTAAGGTTTTGTATACCGCAGTACGTCGGTCGGTTTTTTGCTACGCTTGGGTCTACGGCTTTAACTATAAACCGGGATCGTCGCGTCAGGCGTGTAGCACCCGGTGTTTATGCGACTAGTTTGTTACTGGCCCAAAGAAAGGGGGACTGACGATGGATTTACCAGAACGTGACGGCGATGGCTATCTTGTGGATATGAGTGCCTGGACGCCGGACATCGGCCGGGCGATGGCGGACGTCGATGGTGTGGAGCTCGACGAGGACAAATGGGAACAGGTGCTCAAGGCGCGCGAGTATTTCGAGGAGTTCAACGTCGTGCCGCCGATCCGCAAATTCGCAAAGCACATCGGTGCCGATCAGAAGGAGATGTTCAAGCAGTGGATGTGCGGGCCGATGAAGCCCATCACCAAGTACGGCGGACTGCCCAAGCCCACCGGCTGCGTGTAACGGGCATACCTTCTTCCGCTAGAGCTTTCTGTTTAGCTGCTCTTCCTTCTCCTGATGCAGGTCGTTTTGCGGGTGTTCCGCTCGAGCATCCCGGCGGCCGGGGCTGGGCCGCGGCGTCCTAACGAAATCTTGGCGATTCCTGCATTGGCTCCCTTCGTATCGGGGCGCGGCGCCTTTCCCGAATAGAATCAACAAGCCGCCGGGTTGGAATGCGCCAAGGGGTATTTCAAAGTATTGATCCCCTCATCCTATCCAAGCCTCATAGATCCCCTTCGGGCTTCACTTAGAACCTCTTCGAGGTTCATTAAGTACTTCCCGAACTCGCTCCACTCGTTCTGGTCGCATCATGCTGTCTCGCAGAACCCTGACGGGTTCATTGCGAGTACCTTACGCTTCCAGCGTCGAGGCAACTCTACCTATCTCCGATAGGTCAGAGCACCCCTGAGGGGGAAGGGACCCTTCGTTCACCGTCGGTTGCTCTTTCTCGCGCCGCTGCGGCGTAATACGCGTTCGTGGCGCCGTCGGACATTATGGTCGTATCTATAGGCAGGTCTGGCGCGCCTCGGACATCTCGAGGCGTTGCACTGCTGCCTCTGCGGCGGATATATTGGCCCATCCTCGGTACGTGATAAATAAATGGCCGCCGGCAAGGGGCGGTCGATTCGCTGGAGAATAATAATGAAAAGATGGATGTTCCTGTGTGTGGGGCTCGCGCTCGCCTTCCCTTCCGTTTCCTTCGCGAAGAAGCCCTTGGTGGTCAACGTCTCGATATTTGGTGCGGTGATAGGCCCGTCGAAGTGGACCGGCGCTCCGTGGGACGGGACCGGCAAGCGCAACCCGAAGGCGTTCGCCGCGACGATCAAGACCGTCAAGTCGGACGGCACGCCGGTCCCGGCGGTCATCAAACAAGTTGAGAAGCTCGCCCCGAAGGGCGCCGCGGCGCCGGATGTGTTCGGCTACGTGACGACCTACGGCCCGACCACGAGGGCGCTCGCGGACAGCGCGGCCACGCGCTTCGCCCTCGCCACAAAGCGCAAGGCGAAACGCAACACCTACACCCCGCGGTTCGATGTAACGTACGACGCGTGGCCGGTCTACGCACACACGCAGTTTCGAATCGTGCTGTGGGATGGCGATCGTTCCAAGAACGAGTCAATCGGCGTGGTGAATATCTCGCAGAGCGACATCGCCGATGCCCTCGATGCGGGCAAGCCGATCTGGGTCAACGTCTACCGCCGGGGCCAGGGCCAGATCCTGTACGTCAAGATCCGGGCCTCGAAGGCAGCGCCCAACGCGGTGGCGAAGGTCGAGGGCGAGAAATATCATTGAACGCGGCCGATGCGGCTCAAACCGCACCGCATCCTACGTTATTGACAGGCCGGTGAAGGTCGACGGCCGAAAATGCCAGTAAGGGCCTTGGGACGCCATGACACGCGACGGTACGACTGCGCATGCCTCGAGCGATGAGGGGTTAACGTCCGCGAAGTCCCGGCGCAGGGCCTTCGGGCGGGTCTCGCGGCGGCCCGCTGTATGGTGGTATCTGGCGGCAATCGTGTTGTTCGCTGCCGGCGTGGCCGCCGCGGCGCGGGACTATCCGGGCGGGTTCGACTGGCCGTACATGGTCGCCTCCACGCTGGCCTCCCCGACCGACAATCCGGCCGGCGGGATGTGGTTCGCCGGCGCGTGGACGGTGTCGATGGCCATGCTGTGGTGGTGCGCCTCTCTTTTGAAGCGCCGCCTGCCGCCCTGGGTCTCCCGATTCGCGCGCTGGGCGTACGATGCCTTGCAGTTCGGGTTGATCTGCTTTGCGCTGGTGGGCCTGGACATGCTGCTGGGGCGAGTTGTCTCCAGGCACATCCACAAGGGCCACGAGATTTTCGCGCTGGTGGCCTTCTTCGGGACCTATCTGGGCGTCCTCGGCTCGCTGGCGGGGGTGCTCCGCGACCGGCGGTTCCACGTGCTGCCGGTGCTGGTGGTCGCAATCCCGTTGATCGGGGTGGGCATTACCCAGGCCTGGCTCTATTTCGAGCAACGCAATCTCGGCTGGGTGGACGAGAGCTGGCGCGCGCAGGGCGTGCCGGTCTGGCTGAGCTTCGCGTTCTGGCAGTGGCTGGCGATCGGCTTTCTGTTGGCCGGGGTCGGTCTTCTGGTGTGGGCGAATGGCTCGAGACGGAGCGCCCGGCGCGAATAACGCGAACGATACGGATGAAACGTCACCGCACCCTATGGTGCCGGTAGCTGAGGCCGAAGACCAACGCAGAGTGCGCAAAGACGCAGAGATCGCAGAGCTTTTGAACATCCGTGTGAAAGCCGCGCCGTTCGTTGAACAGATCCGGCTGCGCCCGAGACCGGACTAACCACAGAGGTACAGAGATAAGAAGCTTCGCTTTTCTCTGCGTCCTCCGCGTCTCTGCGTTCTCTGCGATCCTCACGACTCGCTCCCTGACATCCCCGGCCCGGGGCGGTTGCCGCCGCGCGAGATGATGCGGTTCGTGCCTAACCGCATCCTACGGAACTCCGCCAGACGCTCGATTAACCACAGAGGACACAGAGGCACGGAGATAAAGAGCTTCGCTTTTCTCTGCGTCCTCCGCGTCTCTGCGTTCTCCGCGATCCTTACGACTCGCTCCCTGACGCCCCCGGCCCGGGCGGTCGCCGCCGCGCGAGATGATGCGGTTCGTGCCTCACCGCATCCTACGGAACTCCGCCAGACGCTCGATTAACCACAGAGGACACAGAGGCACGGAGATAAAGAGCTTCGCTCTTCTCTGCGTCCTCCGCGCCTCTGCGTTCTCTGCGATTCTTACGACTCGCTCCCTGACGTCCCCGGCCCGGGCGGTCGCCGCCGCGCTACTTTTTCCCGACGATGAAATTCACGATGTCGTCGCTCAGGTTCTGCGCCTGATCGGTGGCGAAGATGTTCTGGGCGTGGGCGCTGCCCTCGAGGAGGATCAGCTTCTTCGGTTCGGGAGCGCGTTGGTACTGTTCGCGAACCGTGGAAGCCAGGCTCTCACCGCGGCTGGCGATGTAGAGGATCGAGTTGGCCTTGAGGTCCTGCGGATCGTCGATCGGCATGGGCGAGAGCAGGACGAGCTTGTGGATCTCGCCGGGTTTGACCCGGGTGGCCGCCTCGCCCGCCGCACCGCCGCCCATGCTGCCGCCGACCACGTCGACCTTCTCCACACCCTGCTGGTGCAGCCAGCGCACGGCGGCCATCACGTCCAGGTACAGGGCATTGGGCTTATCGCCGGCTTTGGACTTGCCGTAGCCGCGAAAGTCGATAGCCAGGGCGCGCATCCCGTGCTTGGCGATCCGTTTGGCCAGCGGCGCCCAGCTCTGCTTGTTGAAGATGGCACCGTGGGCGAAGACCACGCCCTCGGTGCCCGTGCCATACAGATCGGCATCGACCGTGCCGCCGTCGGCGGTGGGGAACTGGACGTCCTTGGGCGACGGGGCCGCGGCCGCGAGCGGCACGACCGTGAACAGTCCGAGTACGATTGCCAGGCTGCGGGTGACGATGGTCATGGGCACCTCCTTGTGTGTTGGTTGAACGTGACAGCGGGGCCCAGTCTAACAAACGGGCGGACAAGGGGCAGGCGACGGTTTCGCATACCGGGTGCGAATGGCGAGGCACAAAGCCCCGGGCGGCATACGGGTATCGACTGCCCCTCCCCGGCCGCCGCGGGCTCTAGTATAGTGGCGCGATGCAGCCCATCGTCTCCATCTCCAACGTCTCCAAGACCTACGCCGGCGGATTCCAGGCGCTGAAGAGCGTCGACCTGGACATCCAGCGCGGGGAAATCCTGGCCCTGCTCGGCCCCAACGGGGCGGGCAAGACCACGCTGATTTCGATCATCTGCGGCATCGTCAATGCCAGCTCGGGCACGGTGACGGTCGACGGCCACGACATCGTGCGCGACTATCGCACCACGCGCTCGCTGATCGGCCTGGTGCCCCAGGAGCTCAGCCTCGGCGCCTTCGACAAGGTGTGGAACAGCCTGCGCTTCAGCCGAGGGCTGTTCGGCAAGAAACCCGACCCGGCCTACCTGGAGCAGGTACTGAAGGACCTGTCGCTCTGGGACAAGCGCAAGAACATGCTCATGTCGCTGTCCGGCGGCATGAAGCGGCGCATGCTGATCGCCAAGGCCCTGGCCCACGAGCCGACCGTGCTGTTCCTGGACGAGCCGACCGCGGGCGTGGACGTGGAGCTGCGCAAGGACATGTGGGCCCTGGTGCGCCGGCTGCGCGCCTCCGGGGTGACGATCATCCTCACCACTCATTATATTGAGGAGGCCGAGGCCATCGCCGACCGCGTCGGGGTCATCGACCGCGGCGAGCTGCTGCTGGTCGACGACAAGGAGGCCTTGATGCACAAGCTGGGCAAGCGCCAGCTGGCCGTCGAGCTGGAGAGCCCGCTGGCGGCCCTGCCCGATTCGCTGGGCGCGTGGGACCTCGAGCTGGCCGGCGACGGTGAGCGCCTGGTCTATACCTATGACCCGCACAAGGAGCACACCGGCATCCACGAGCTGCTGCAGGCAATACGCGAGGCCGGGCTGGTGATCAAGGACGTGCACACCCACAAGACCTCGCTGGAAGAGATCTTCGTCAACCTGGTGAACATCAAGTCGTGAACATCTACGCCATTCGGATCATCTACGCCCAGGAAATGCGCCGCGCCTTCGAGACAGCAGCGCAGAGCTTCGCCTCGCCGGTGCTCTCCACGGTGCTGTACTTCGTGGTCTTCGGCTCGGCCATCGGCTCGCGCATCGCCTCGGTGGGCGGTGTGTCCTACGGCTCGTTCATCGTCCCGGGCCTCATCATGCTGGCGGTGCTGACCCAGAGCCTGGCCAACGCCTCGTTCGGGATATTCTTTCCCAAGTTTACGGGGGCAATCTATGAGGTGCTGTCGGCGCCGGTGTCCTTCGTGGAGATCGTTATCGGCTATGTGGGCGCGGCGGCGACCAAATCGTTTCTGATCGGGCTGATTATTTTGGCGACGGCCGGCTTTTTCGTGCCGCTGCATATAGCCCACCCGGTGTGGATGGTCGGCTTTTTGATCCTGACCTGCCTCTCGTTCGCCCTGTTCGGCTTCATCATCGGGCTGTGGGCGACCAACTTCGAAAAGCTCCAGCTCATTCCGCTGCTGGTGATCACGCCGCTGGTGTTCCTGGGCGGCACGTTCTACTCCATCGACATGCTGCCGCCGGCCTGGCAGACGGTGACCCGCTTCAACCCGGTGTTGTATCTGGTCAGCGGCTTTCGCTGGAGCTTCTACGAGATCGCCGACGTCAGCGTGGGGCTCAGCCTGTCCATGATCGTGGTGTTTCTCAGCGCCTGTCTGGCGCTGGTCTGGTGGATGTTCAAGACGGGCTATCGGCTCAAGCAGTGAGCCGCCGCCCGCAATAGACGGCAGGACGCCGCGACGACAACCAGCGAGGGACGCACATGCCGATTACCGCCTCGACTCTGTACAGCCTGGTCAACTGCCCGCACCGTGTGGCGATGGACGCCTTCGGCGACCCCGCCGAGCGCGACAAGGTCAGCGCCTTCGTCCAGCTGCTGTGGGAGCGCGGCAGCGACTACGAGGCGGAGGTGATCGCCAACGCGCCGGTGGCCATGCTCGACCTGTCCGGCTACGGGCCCGAGGAGAAGGCGCGGCGCACCCACGAGGCCATGGCGCAGGGCGAGCCGTGGATCTACAGCGGGCGCATCGCGGCCGACGATCTGCTCGGCGAGCCCGACCTGCTGCGCTGCGAAGACGGCCGCTACGTGGCCGGCGACATCAAGTCCGGGCGCGCCGAAGAAGGCGAGGAAGGCGGCGGCAAGCTCAAGAAGCACTATGCCGTGCAGCTCGCACTGTACACGGACATCCTGGAACGGTTGGGTCTTTCGGCCGGGCGGCGCGGCTTCATCTGGGACGTGCGGGCCGAAGAGGTCGCCTACGACTTCGAGCGGCCGCTCGGCGTGAAGAACACGCAGACCTACTGGGAGCTGTACCAGGAAAGCCTCGCCGAAGCGCGGGCGATCCTCGCCCGCGGCGAACAGACGCGCCCGGCCTACGCCGGGACCTGCAAGCTGTGCCACTGGTATACGAGCTGCCTCGGTCAGCTCAAGGCCGCCGACGATCTCAGTCTGATTCCGGAGCTCGGCCGCACCAAGCGCGATGCCCTCGTCCAAAAAATACCCACCATCCACGAGCTCGCCGCCTGCGACATCGCGCCGTTCATCCGCGGCGGCCGCACCGATTTCCCCGGCATCGGGCCGGCGACCCTGAAGACGCTGCAGGCCCGCGCGCAGCTCATCGCCGATCCGAAGGGCAAGCCCTATCTGAAAGCGCCTGTGCACTTTCCGGACGACGATCTGGAGCTGTTCTTCGACATCGAGGTCGATCCCATGCGCGACGTGTGCTACCTGCACGGCTTCATCGAGCGCCGCGGCCGGGACCCGGCCACGGAGCGCTACGTGCCCTTCTTCGCCGAGGCGCCGAACGAGCCGGCCGAGGAAAAGGCCTTCGCCGATGCCTGGCGCTACGTACAGGAGCACCAGCCCTGCGCCATCTACTACTACAGCAAATACGAGCGCACGATCTGGCGCAAGCTTCGCGAGCGTTTCCCGCACGTGTGCACCGAGGACGACATCGACGCCATGTTCGACCCGGAGCGGGCAATTGACCTCTACCTGGATGTGGTCAGGAAACACACCGAATGGCCGACCCGCGATCATTCCATCAAGACGCTGGCCCGGTACCTCGGCTTCAACTGGCGCGACACCGACCCCTCGGGCGCGGCCTCGATCGAGTGGTACCACCGCTATATCGAGCAGGGCGATGCGTCGCTGCGCCAGCGCATCCTCGACTACAACGAGGATGACTGCCGGGCCACACGCGTGCTGCTCGACGGGATCCGGGCGCTGCCGGTGGTGTCGTGACGGGCCGGGCGCCGCGGTGAACCGCGCCCGGCAGGCCTTCCGCTCGCCCGGCGTTTCGGGCAAACTGCCGCCATGCACCTAGTCACCTATATCAAGCCGGACAACACCGACGCGCAGCATCTGGGGGTGCTGGCCGAGTCGGGTCAGGCGGTCATCGATCTGGCCGACGCGGTACCGGGCGTGCCCGCGACCATGCTGGGGCTCATCGAAGACGGCCCCTCGGCCCTGGCCTCGCTGCGCGAGGCGCTCGCCTCGGACAGCGACCGCCTGCCGTTGACCGAGGTCCGCCTGCTGGCGCCGATTCCCCGTCCGCCGCGCAATGTCTTTTGCGTGGGCAAGAACTACCGCGAGCACGCCCAGGAAGTGAGCGGCGCCGGCCAGGGGCTGTGGGGCGACGCCGACGAGCCGACGGTGCCGATCATCTTCACCAAGGCGCCCTCGGCGGTCATCGGCACGGGCGCGCCCATCCCCGCCTCCTCGGACCCGACCGACTCGGTGGACTACGAGGGCGAGCTGGCCGTGGTGATCGGCGCCGGCGGGCGCGGCATCACGAAGGCCGAGGCCATGGAGCACGTGTTCGGTTATACGATTCTCAACGACGCCACGTCGCGGCGCCTGCAGAAGGAACACCAGCAGTGGTTCATCGGCAAGAGCCTGGACGGCTTCTGCCCGATGGGACCGGCGCTGGTCACGCGCGATGAGATACCGGACGTGGGTGCCCTGCGGGTGCAGACCCGCGTCAACGACGAGCTGCGCCAGGACGGCTCGGTATCGGACCTGATCTTCGACATCCCCACGCTCATCGAAACCCTGTCGCGGACCATGACCCTGGAGCCCGGCGACATCATCGCCACCGGCACGCCGGCGGGCGTGGGCATGGGCTTCAAGCCGCCGCGCTATCTGCACCCGGGCGATCGCGTCGCCATCACCATCGAGCCAATCGGCACGCTGGAAAATCCGGTGGGCTGAGTAGAGGCCTCGCGGAAGCGCGATTTGATCCCCTCACCCCAACCCTCTCCCGGAGGGAGAGGGAGTAAGAATCGGCGATGTGATCCCCTTACCCCAACCCCTGCCTCATAGAAGCCCTTCGGGCTTCACTTAGAACCTCTTGGAGGTTCATTAAGGACTTCCCGAACTCGCTCCACTCGTTCTGGTCGCATTATGCGATCTCGCAGAACCCTGACGGGTTCATTGCGAGTACCCTACCTATCTTCGATAGGTCAGGGCATCCCTTCACCCCAACGCCGGGCCTCATAGAAGCCCTCCAGGCTTCACTTGGAACCTCTTGGAGGTTCATCACGTACTTCCCGAACTCGCCCCACTCGTTCTGGTCGCATTGTGCGGTCTCGCAGGGCCCTGGCGGGTTCACTGCGAACCCCCTACGCTTCCAGCGTCAGGGCAACTCAACCTATCTCCGATAGGTCAGGGCATCCCGGAGGGACAGGGGTCATTACGCTGGAACGAAGGGTCCCTTCTCCCTCAGGGAGAAGGAGAGGATGAGGGGGGTGCATACTCGCAAGACCGGCAGTCCGCTCGCGGGCCTTCACGTTCGCCAACGCCGTGGTAGCATGGGCGTCGGACCGCCACACCGCGGACTCCTTATCTTCTGCCACATCGACCGCAAGAGGCATCGCATCCATGGCCAAGACCCGACTCGACAATCCCAAGAGCGTATTGCACGTGCGCAACGCACGCCTGGCCGACGTGGACGGCATCTGCGCGCTGGTCGACCGCGTGTACGCCGGCACGGGCATCGAGGGCTACACACGCGGGGCGGTGACGGGACAGATAAACAATTTCCCCGCGGGACAGTTCGTGGTCACGGTCGACGAGAAGATCGTCGGCTACTGCGCGACGTTTCGCATCGACGGGCGCACCGCGCTGCGCCGCCACAACTGGATCGCGATCACGGGCAACGGCTACGCCTCGCGCCATGACCCCAACGGCGAATGGCTCTATGGCATGGAGGTCTGCGTCGACCCGGCGTACCGCGGTTACCGCCTCGGCCAGCGCCTGTACAACGAGCGCAAGAAGCTGTGCCAGTCGCTCAAGCTCAAGGGCATCGTCTTCGCCGGGCGCCTGCCCTCGCTGGCCCGGCGCATCAAGAAATTCGGCTCGGCGGAGAACTACGTCGAGCAGGTGCAGCAAAAGCAGGTGCGCGACCCGGTCCTGTCGTTTCAACTGCACCAGGGCTTCGAAATCATCGACATCATTCCGGGGTACCTCCCCGAGGACCGCGATTCGCTGGGCTACGGCATACACATGGTCTGGCGCAATCCCAAGGTCCCCCAGGAGGAACCGGGCGAGCGGCCCAAGGCCTACGGCGCGCGCCTGCCCGACACCATCCGCGTGGGCACGGTGCAGTACATGCAGCGCCGGGTACGCTCGTTCGAGGAGTTCACGGAGATGGTGGCCTACTTCGTCGACGTGGTGGCCGACTACCAGGGCGACTTCGTGGTCTTTCCCGAGCTGTTTACGCTGCAGCTGCTGTCGATCGAGGACCAGGAGCTCAACCCGGCCCAGTCCATCGAGGCCCTGACCAAGTACACGCCGCGCTTTCGCGACGCCATGCGCGACATGGCCATCCGCTACAACATCAACATCATCGGCGGCTCCCACCCCACGCGTATGGACAACGGCCGTGTGGAGAACATCTGCTACGTGTTCCTGCGCGACGGCACCATTCACGAGCAGCCCAAGATCCACCCCACGCCCAACGAGGACTATTGGTGGAATATCGAGGGCGGCGAAACGCTGCACGCGATCCAGACCGACTGCGGGCCGATCGGCGTGTTGATCTGCTACGACGCCGAGTTTCCCGAGCTCGCGCGCACACTGACCGACCAGGGCATCCAGATACTGTTCGTACCGTTCTGTACCGACGAGCGCCAGAGCTATTTGCGCGTGCGCTACTGCTGCCAGGCGCGCGCGGTGGAAAATCAGATTTATGTGGTCATGTCCGGCAATGTGGGCAACCTGCCCAACGTGGCCAACATGGACATCCAGTATGCACAGAGCTGCATCCTCAGCCCCTGCGACTTTCCCTTCGCCCGTGACGGCATCGCCGCCGACACCACGCCGAACGTGGAAACCGTCGCGTTCGCCGACCTGCGTCCCGAGACCCTCGTCGCCGCGCGCAACAACGGCACCGTCAAGAATCTGCGCGACCGGCGCCACGATCTCTACCGCATCCAGTGGCGGGGTAAATAGGCCACCGCCCCACCTGCCGCGCCGGATTGCTGCCTTCCCCCACCACATGGGGTATAAGCCCCTGCGCGCCGCGCTCCCGTGCGGCGCAAAAGCATAGAACCAACTACTTATAGGTCTGGCACAGAGCTTGCGTTGCTCCCGTCGACTCGGTCGATTCGAATTGACTCGACCGGAATTGACACATGGGCAAACGGAAGCATCCGATGACAGGAACCCGCCTCGCACGAACCGACACAGGGGCTCGCACCAGGCGCCGCGTCTATCGTATCGGCGCGCTGTTGACGCTCGCCGCGACAACGCTGCTCGGCGGCTGCACGCCGAACATGGCGCTGCTGGACCCCGCCGGCCCGATTGGCGCGCACGAGAAGATGGTGCTGCTGACCGCATTCGGTTTGATGCTGCTGGTCGTCGTCCCGGTGTTCGTGATGACCGCCGTGTTCGCCTGGCGCTACCGGGCCTCGAACAAGAAGGCGGCATACCGGCCCAAGTGGGACTTTTCCTGGAAGATCGATGCGGTGGTCTGGTTGGTACCGGCGATCATCGTCACTGCACTCGGCGTGCTGTCGTGGAAGACCACGCACGAATTGAGCCCTTATCGGGCGCTGGCCGGCTCGAAAAAACCGATCCAGGTCGAGGCGATCGCGATGGACTGGAAGTGGCTGTTCATTTACCCCAAACGCCATATCGCAACGGTCAATCAACTGGTGTTCCCGGCCAACCGTGACATCAGCTTCAAGCTGACCTCTGCAACCGTAATGACCTCGTTTTTTATTCCGCGCCTGGGCACCCAGATCTATGCCATGGCCGGGATGCGCACGAAGCTGCACCTGCTCGCCGACAAGACCGGCACCTTCGTCGGGCGCAATTTCCAGCTCAGCGGCCGCGGCTACTCCGACATGCGCTTCAAGGCTGTGGCCACGACACCGGCCAAATTCCACCACTGGGTGCAAAAGGTCCGCCACTCGGGCCAGGCGCTCACGCTCGGGAAGCTGAAGACGCTGGAAAAGCCGAGCATCCCCAAGTCAGTCATCCACTACGCCTCGGTGAAGCCGCACCTGTTTCAACGCGTAATCGATCAATACCGCACCGCGCAGACCGACCGGACCAAGCCGAACACCTGAGGAAGGGAGCGTCACCATGTTGGGCAAACTCACCCTGTCAGCCATTCCTTACCACAACGCCATCATCATGAGCGGCGTTGGCTTCATGGTTCTGGTCGCGCTGGCCGTACTGGGCGCGATCACCTATTACGGCAAATGGGGCTATCTGTGGCACGAGTGGCTGCGTTCCGTCGATCACAAGAAGATCGGCGTGATGTACATCGTACTGGCGCTGGTGATGCTGCTGCGCGGCTTCATCGACGCGATGATGATGCGCTCGCAGCAGGCAATGGCGGTCGGGTCCTCACACGGCTATCTGCCGCCAGAGCACTTCGACCAGATCTTCAGCGCCCACGGCACCATCATGATCTTTTTCATGGCGATGCCGTTTCTGGTCGGACTGATGAACATCGCCATTCCCCTTCAGATCGGCGCGCGCGACGTTGCCTTCCCCTTCATGAACTCGGTCAGCCTGTGGTTGACCGTGGTCAGCGCCATGCTGGTAATGGTCTCGCTGGCGGTCGGCGAATTCTCCCAGGCCGGCTGGACCGGCTATCCGCCGCTCAGCGAACTGGCCCACAGTCCGGGCACGGGCGTCGACTACTGGATCTGGGCCATTCAGATCAGCGGTATCGGGTCGTTGCTGACGGGTATCAATTTCCTGGTGACCATATTCAAGATGCGCGCACCCGGCATGAGTCTGATGAAGATGCCCGTGTTTGCCTGGACGGCGCTATGCACCAGCGTGCTCATCGTGCTCGCCTTCCCCGTGCTGACCGTGACGCTGGCGCTGCTGACCCTGGACCGCTATCTGGGGATGCACTTTTTCACCAACGCCATGGGCGGCAACCTCATGATGTACACCAATCTGTTCTGGGTGTGGGGCCATCCTGAAGTCTACATTCTGATCCTGCCCGCCTTCGGAGTCTTTTCGGAGGTGGTGGCGACCTTCTCGGGCAAGCGCCTGTTCGGCTATGCCTCGATGGTATGGGCGACGATCGCTATCGCGCTGTTGTCGTTCACGGTCTGGCTGCACCACTTTTTCACCATGGGTGCCAGCGCGAACGTCAACGCCTTCTTCGGCATCACGACCATGATCATAGCGGTACCCACGGGGGTTAAGATATTCAACTGGCTGTTCACCATGTTCCGCGGACGGGTACGCTTCACCACTCCCATGCTCTGGACGCTGGGCTTTATCATCACCTTCGTCATCGGCGGCATGACGGGCGTGCTGCTGTCCCTGCCGCCGGCCGACTTCGAGCTGCACAACAGCGAGCTGCTGGTCGCGCACTTTCACAACATGCTGATCCCGGGCGCACTGTTCGGATATTTTGCGGGCTTGACCTACTGGTTCCCCAAGGCCTTTGGCTTTCGCCTCGACGAGCGCTGGGGCCGGCGCGCCTTCTGGGGCTGGTTGATCGGCTTCTACCTCGCCTTCATGCCGCTGTACGTGCTGGGCCTGATGGGCATGCCTCGGCGCCTGGACCACTACGCCAACCCCGCCTTCCAGCCCTACCTGGAGGTCGCGCTGGTCGGTGCGCTGTTCATCCTGGGCGGCATTATCAGCCAGATCGTACAGCTCATCGTGAGCATTCGCCGCCGCGGCGAGACGCGGGATCTCACCGGCGACCCCTGGGACGGGCGCACACTGGAGTGGTCGCTGGCCTCGCCGCCGCCGTTCTACAACTTCGCCCGCCTGCCGGTGGTGCACACCCGCGACGCGTTCGCCCAGATGAAGGAGGAAGGCGACGCCTATCAGCGCCCGGACCACTATGAGGATATCCACATGCCCCGCGACACGGGCGCCGGCTTTGCCATCGGCGTGCTGGCGTTCGTGTTCGGCTTCTCCATGGTCTGGCACATCTGGTGGCTGGCCGGCCTGAGCGCCCTGTCCGTCCTGGCCGTGGTCGTCGGGCGCACCAGTCGCGACGACAACGAATACGTGGTATCGGCCGATCGGGTGGCGAAGATCCAAAAGCAGCGCTATCGCCAGCTCGCCTCCGTATCGGTCGTCGTCACCGGCGAGGACGATCATCGCATCGCGGCCGGGGCATGAGGAGCATACAAACGAATGCAACCCGAGGGTGGCCGACATGAGCACTGATGCAATGAGCCTGCGCTACGCGCCGAGCCAGAGGCACACGCAAGCCGAGACCGTAGACAACGCGGCGTTCGGCTTTTGGATCTACATCATGAGCGACTGCGTCCTGTTCGCGGCGCTGTTCGCGACATTCGCGGTGCTGGGGCGCAATTACGCCGGCGGGCCGGGCGGCAAGGCGCTGTTCGACCTGCACTATACGCTGGGCGAGACGTTGTTCCTGCTGGCCAGCAGCGTGACCTACGGCTTTGCCATGTTGAGCGCAACCGCCGAACAGCGCCGCCGCACGCTGGGTTGGCTGGCACTCACCTTCTTGCTGGGTTTGTGCTTTATCGGCATGGAGCTGCACGAGTTCTACGGCATGATTGCCGCCGGCCAGGGCCCGCAGCGCAGCGGATTCCTCTCGGCGTTCTTCACGCTGGTCGGCACCCACGGCGCCCACGTGACCTTCGGGCTGATCTGGATGGCGGTCATGATGGCGCAGGTGTCGGTCAAGGGGCTGTCGACGCCCGTGCGCTCGCGGCTGCTTCGCCTGAGCATGTTCTGGCACTTCCTGGATATCGTTTGGATCGGCGTGTTCACGGTGGTGTACCTGATGGGGGTGATGACATGAGCGAACAACGGAGCATGGAGTCGACAGGCCTGGGCCACGCCAGTGCGCGCACCTATCTGACGGGCTTCATCCTGGCGGTCATACTGACCCTCATACCCTTTGCCCTGGTCATGGACAACTGGCTGTCGTGGACCGCGACGGTCGTGGCCATTTTCACGCTGGCGGTGATCCAGATCCTGGTTCACTTACACTATTTTCTGCACCTGGACACGTCGTCGTCGCAGCGCTGGAACGTGATGGCCATCGTGTTCACGGGGATCATCGTGTTGATCCTGGTCGGCGGTTCGGTGTGGATCATGTTCAGCCTGCGCTACCGCACGCAGCCCGCCGCCACGCACACCGCGCCCGCCGTGCGCCGGCTCGCCTGAGCGCCGCGTCGCACAACCGGCGGACAATCGTATAGACTGGTCCCATCGCTTCGAACCGATGGGACCGTCTGCCATGGCCGCCAAGAAGCCCGCA
>Ga0209918_1000862_pt1 | contig 18226 bp, 32 predicted proteins | sample SalPonD_shore_MG_FD_185712 | JGI IMG/M metagenome (GOLD analysis project Ga0209918, IMG submission 185712) | Salt pond soil microbial communities from South San Francisco under conditions of wetland restoration - Salt Pond MetaG... | ecosystem: Environmental > Aquatic > Marine > Intertidal zone...
TGCCGGCGCAGCGCGTTGATGCTGCGCACCTGTTCCGCGATGGTTTTGATCAGGGCCGTGGCGCGCTCGATGATGTCGGGCCCGGACGGGGTGCCTTGTTGGCTGTCGGTGTTCTCGGTCATGGTTTGACTTTCTCCGTGGTCGTAGTGGTGGGGTGAAACTCGGAAAGCAGCGCGAACAGGTCATGCCCTTCGCACAGCTGGCGCATTAGCTGCGTGTGCGCCTCGATGATGGAATAGGCCGGACCCAGGCCGAGGATCACACGCTCGGCCAGGAAGTCGGCGGCGATGTCCTCGGGGTTGGCCGGCGTGAAGTGTGATCGCACGTAGGCAGTGGGGACCATGAGGGCATGGCATGCGTACTGCGTGAGCACGGTTCCCGCGACAACACCAGGCTTTAAAATTTGCGTCTGCATGACCAGCCAGCGGCCGGACCCGTCGCGACGCAGATAAACCTCGGGGTTTCCAATGTCGAATGGCGAGCAACTCATAGCGCACCCCCTGGCACGTGCGCCCAGCCTTCAACGACTGCAAAAAATTGCGACCAGGTAAAGGCGCGCTGTAGATCGCACACGACGTGCGACTCCGACACCGCGCGCACCTCGATGCTGTGTTTTCCGTTTACGAACAGATCACCGGGACCGGGGCGCGAGTAAACACCGCGGCGCCTGGCGATGTCGGCCAATAACGCCAGGTCCTCGGCGTAGGCCTGGAAGTGTTCGGCCCCTTCCGCGCTGGTCCAGTCGGCGGGCTCGTTCGCTGCCGCGATGGCTTGATCCTCCAACTCTTTGCAGCGTTTGGCGACCATGGCCCACCGAAGCTCGACCGAGTGCGCCAGGTTCCACAGTTGGATCAGCTCGCCCATGGCGGCGCTGTTTTCAAGCGTAGGCATGCTGCACCCCCTCCCCCGCCATCGGGGCGGTACGCTCGAAGTCGACGCGCTGCGCGGCGACTTGCGCCAGCCACGCCAGCTCGTCGTGCAGCTTTTCGGAGTCGTGGATCAGAAAACGCGGGGAGGATCGCAGCCAGTCGTGCACCGCCAACCAGGTCACGCGCCCGGCCTGCGCATTGGACCAGGCGCGGGTTAATGTCTCGGCCATGCCGGCGCGCTCGACGTAGCTGATCGCGTGGGCCTGGCGCGCCCGCTGCAGCGCAACCTCGGCCAGCCAACGCAACTCAGCGGTGGCGCTGTGGTGGCTGTAGACAGTCGCCGCACCGCCTAGCAGATCGGCAACACGCGCCCAGGCCTGGTGCTCGGTTTCTGCGAACCTCGGATCGTTGGGAAGCTTCCAAACAGCGTGCACGGTTTTCTGCAGCGTGCACTCTTCGATTGCTGACCAGACCGGCGGCCACACCGTGCCGGCGCTCATGCCGTTTCCCTATCTAGCGCGGCTTCCGTGTGCCACTTTGCCAGCTCGTACAGCAGCGCGAATTCTGCTCCAAGCTCGCCGCTGTGCGTACGCGCCGCCCCATGGAACCACGCGCGAACCTGTGACCAGGTCCGAAAGTCCGAATGTTGGAGCCCAATCGACCACCAGACCATAACGGTGCGGTCCAGGCTGGCATTTTCGACTAGAGAAAGCGCCCCGGTGTTGGGGCTTGGAAGGTCGCGCACGTCTGACGCGGGCGCGGGCGCGGATAACTGCAGGCCGGGTGTCGTGATAGGCATCGGCATTGCTCCCTGTTGGTGTCGTTTTCCCCCTCCCTGTTTGTCGTGGGATGGAGGGGCCCCGAAGGGCCCCACCAGGACACCGGCAGGGAGGGCCGGCTGGCCGGGGTTCTGCCCGGCCTGATCCGAAGACTAGTCCCACAGTTGGGACCGGTCAAGAGGGGCGAACCCGTCGCGCGGCAAGAGATTGTTGACTAGAATCCTGTAACGACACCAACCAGGGAGGCCAACACGATGAAAAGCGTGGAATATCTCGACGCCAACCGGCGGAAATACAACTGCAGCGACTACAAGGCCGCGCAGCTTCTACAAGTCACCAAACAGACAGTTTCCCACGTGCGCGGCGGGCGCAGCTTCAGCGAAAAGACCGCGATCCGCGCGGCCGAATTGCTCAACCTCGACCCGGCCGAGGTGCTGATCGCGACGCACCTGGAGCGCGTCAAGGATGCGAACGCGAGAAAAATTCTGCAGCGGGTGGTGAAGGGACTACACCGTGGGGCGGCGGCCGCGCTGGTGCTCGGCTCCCCTTTTGCGTTGGCCGCGTGGGCCGTGCACCAGGTTTGTATATTATGTCAAATGGGTGCTTCGGCAGGTTCGGGCCGCGATCGGCGCGCTGGCCCGCGTTTGTGACCGGCCTCCCGTTTGTCCTACAGCCGGCTAAGCTGTCCGCCTGGACCCTCCCCGCGCCGATGATGTGACCGCGGTCACACTTAGGCGCCGAGCGCCGCAATGAAACGCAACGATCTCCGCTCTCACTGCGTGGAAAAACGCGAGGGAGTGGAACAGTTGACGGGACTCGAGGGACAATCGCCCGGCGCCTTGCTGTGGGCCGCCGGTCTGACGTGGGAGAACCTGGCGCAAGTGTGCGGCGTGAGTGCGCGCACCGTCACGCGCTGGCGCCGCCGCGGCGAGCTCCCCCCTCTGCTGCGGTTGGCGCTCGCTCCGTTCGTGGATCTCGGCGCCCTTTCGCCGGCGTGGTCCGGCTGGCAGATCGCCCACCGCACCGGCGAGCTCTACTCGCCCGAAAATCAAACCTTCACCCCGGGCGAGCTGCGCTCCTGGCAGTTTCGCTACCAACAGATCCGAGCGCTACAGCGACGCGTGCGCGAGCTCGAGCGCGAGCTCGAGGAGCGGCCCGCGCGCGTGCCGTGGATCCCCGCCCGCGCGCGACGATCCACACAAAAGGCGAGGCGTCAAGACATGTGACAAAAATAGCCCGTTTCGCTCTATTTTTGTCCCATGTCTTGACGGCCGCCCTGATCCGTGCCCTTCCCCCTACACCCTGGCGCGCCACAAAACAAGCCCCCGGAAATAATATGGCGCTTTCGGCCCTATTATTTCCGGGGACTGTTCGTTGGCTTGAAAGTGTGGTAGGGAGTCGCGGCCTATCGCGGGCGCTGGCGCCGCTCGCCTTCGCTCTTGGTGAGCTCCCACAGGCGATCGCTCAGGGTGTTAGCGGTCTTGTCCAGACGCTCTACATGCTGGCCGAATGTCTCGGCGAATTGCTCTATGGTCTTTCGCAGGTGACGCGTCTCGGCACGGTTGAGCGCCACGGCGATCCGCAAACCGTAGTAAGCCCCGACCGCGCCGCCGATGGTCCCCAAGACCGCACCGATCACGCCCGAGGCAAGGTTGTCCCAAGTCACGGAGCGCCCCCGGTATAGCGATCGCGTAGCGCCTTGAGGCGGCGGTTGCAGTCGGCCAGCGCCGCGCCCCGCGCCGCGGCCAGTGCCGCGATCGCCCGCCATGTGTCACCGTGGAGCGCCGGCGTGCGACAAGGGCGGGTCAGTTCCGGGCGCAGGTGGAGCGCCGGACGGGCCGCCGTCCCCGCGCAGGAGGCGCAGGACAGCGCCAGGAGCGCGACGATCAAGGCACGGGCCCTGCACCCGGGCCAGCCGAGCGTTAAGCGCCGCGAGACGGCCTCTCGTGGCGTCTGAGGCGGCTTTGAGATGGGCCACGAGAACGCCTTGAGCGGCCCGATCGGCGTCCTGCGCGGCGCGGTCCGCCGCGAGCTGCGCGGCCTTGCCGGCGTTGTATCCTGTGTGATGGGCATACCAAGCGCCTCCCCCGCCCAAAAGGGCCGCCAGGAGCAACAGTCCGGCGGCAATTTCGGCCTTAATCACAATGGCGGCCTCGTGGTCTCGTGGATCTTCACCCCGGCCCCGCCCAGCGTGAACAGCGCGCCGAAGCCGGCGCCAAAATCCGTCCCGCTCATCGGCTGGCCGTTGACCACAGACCACGCCCAGAGCGCCAGGTACAACACCACCGCCGCGGCCCACAACGTGCGCAGCCCGTAGGCCGAGAAGTTGAAGCCGCGCGAGCTCACAACAGCGGCAGGAGTCGGCGCGCGCCGTAGATGGCCCCGACCACGGCGAGGATTGTCAGCCCCGTCTTGATTTGCGGCCAATGGGTAGGGCCCGGCTCGCCAAACGGCGCCGATTGCAGCGGCGGCACGCCGGCGGTACGCGGGACGATCGTTACCTTCGGCTTGAGGTGCTCGAGGGCCCAATGTCCGGCGCCCGTGGAGGCGTTCGGGGCAAACGGATCCTTGAGGTCCAGCGTGGGCAAGTACGCCGTTTCAATTTTGATCTCCGCGACCAAATCATTGAGCGTTGTCACGGCCTACCTCCGACGCTTGTTCTTGGGGTGCGTGGCGATCCACAGTCCGGCGACCGTCAGCCCGATGGACACGGTATAGAACGCGGCCTGCCCCTTATTGGCCCGGGCCCACGTCATCAACCGAGAGAGCACGCCCGGTCTGGAGCTCGCCGGCGCGGCCGGCGTGTGCGGCCCGGGCGCCGGCGCCGGCGCGTTGCTCGAGCTCGGCGAGCTCGGCAACGTGTCCGGGAGCATGATCGTCTGCCCGACATAGATCGTATACGGCGCGGAGATATTGTTGAGCTTGGCGATCGCGGGCCACAGGGAGGCGTGCCCGAGCTCGCGCTGTGCGATCACGCTGAGGGAGTCGCCGCTTTTGACCTTGTAGGAGCTCATACCGTGGCCCCCTGACTCGTGAGCCAAGACTTGTAATCGGTGCCGTACTGTTCGCGCAGCGTGGCCACGTGCACGGAGCGGAGTTGAAAGTGCGCCATATCGTGCAGGTGCGGCCAGTCCCCACCCCAGAACAGGCCGAGCGATTTCCCGATCGCGCCGAGCTGTTGCCAGCGCGGATCGCTCTCGTGGGGCCAATACGGTTCACCAAGTGAGTTTTTGAACACGATATCCGCCGCGGCGCCCCAGGTGTGATAATTGTTGTACGGGTCATGGAGCGCGCTCGTGCCCTTGCTCTCGTACTTCTTTTCCTGCGCCGGCGAGCGCCAGCCATCGTAAAACATCACGTCCAGCCCGGCGGCGCGCGCGCGGTTCAGGAGCTCGAGCACGTCTTTTTTCATCTGGGGTAACAGGCCCGTCCAGCGCGGTCCCTTCATGCGATCATTGCTCATAACAAAAAGCCCTCCGGCGCCGATCAGAAGTAGCGCCACCCCGCCAACAACGAACCACCCGCCGCGGCCCATCGACACTACTCAATGTGATACATGAGGACGATCAAAAACGTCCCCGTGATTTGCTCGGCCGCGCTGTTCGTCAGATACACGTAGGAGTCCGGGCCCAAACGGATCCCCGGTCCGGCGCCGCCTAGGATATTGTTTGGACCGGCGCCAAACGGGCCAAAATCGATCGTCCCCGAATCGTACAGAACGCCAGCGTTGGCCGCGGGTGCGCCCGGCACGTACACCGGCGCGATCTCCACGTTGCCCAGGCTGGCACCGTTGGAGAGCTCGAGGCCGAAAACGCGCGTGCCCGCCGCTGCGCCGCCAACGTCGCCGGCGAGCGACAGCCGCACCTTATCGATCACATAGGTAGTGTTGGGACCGCTCGGGTTTGCCGTGAGCTGGATCGCCGGCAGGCTCACACCGGCGATTGCCTGAAAATTAGGGTTGAGTTTGAGATAGGAATCGGGAAACACCGAGCCGCGCGGAGGCGCCCACATGGGGACTACGGTTGATCCCTTGAGCGGGTAATAGCCGAGGAAATACTGTAAAAGCCCGCGCTTCATCGGCTACGCCTCCATGATGATTCCGGCGCCCGGGGTGCCCGGCGCTGCGCCCATCTCACCGACGAGCGAGACCGAATCGATCGGCGTGTACTCGCCGACATAAAGCAATTCCTCTCCGGGGAGAAGCATCTCGCCGGCGCCGGCCTGCGCCATGCGCCCGAACGCAACGCGCCACGTATACGGCGAGTGGTTTTGAATCAGGAGATAACGCCGGCCCGGGTTTGAGCCGATCACTTGCGCGGCTTCGTTCGTAACCTGGAGCGGCGTTGCAGCGGAGAGGCGGAGCTTTGGCTTTGCGTCAGCCCCGGCGCCACGTTCGGCGCCGGAGCTGGAGCCGGAGCCATGCGACGCGGACCGCTCGGGCATTACGCAGCGCGGCGGCGTCTGTGGCATGGTGGCTACTCCTCTTTGAGATACTTCGCGCCGTGGAAAACGACCCACAAGTTATAAACCGTGGCGTCCTGCGTGAAGTTGCGCGCGGTCATCTTGAACGTGGACCCGCCGGGCATCCAAAAACCCGAGGCGAGCGGCCGCGGGCCCTCTTCGGGCGAACCGGCGAGACCGGTCAACGGAGTCTCGGCGTCTTCGAAAGGCTCATTGGTGAGCGTGATGGACTGCATCACCAACGGCACCACGAGCGAGCTTCGCGTTTGCGCAGCGTCCGCGATCGTCGCTAGGTAAGACGTGCCGAGCCACAGGAAATCCGTGTTTCCCTGGACTTGGAATTGTTGCGGCGTGCCCGCGGCGGCGGCGGCGAGCTGATTCCACCCCAGGGTATAGGTAAACGGACCGGCCAGCCGCACGAGCTTTCCGTTACTTTCCACCGAGGGCGGGATCTGCTGCGTTGAGACCGGACCTACCTTCATCGCGTGCGCTCCGTGTTGTTGTGCCAGTGCGTGCGGCGCGGTCTTACTGACCCACGCGCATACGCACGCCCAGGAGATTCGCTTGCACCAAGCCGGCCTGCCCGCTCGGCATGGCCAGCGCGGCGCTCCAGTTGAGCGTCAGCGAAAACTTCATGCCGTACTCGAGGGTAATTCCCGGCTCCTGTGGCACGAAGATCTGACCCACCGGGACCGCGTGCGCGCCGGCGAGCTGGATCGTCCCATCGGCGGCCGCGGCCTGCGTGTAGAACGCCGACATGGACGCCTCGAGGCGGAGCTGTTGCGGCGGGGGAAAATTGGACATGGGCCCGAGGCGGGTCTGTACCTTGTTCAACACCTTGAACTCCAGCCACCCCTTGTTCCAGAACTCGGCTTCATCGTTCGCCGGGAAGTTGAGCGCGGCCGGCGCGGCGGCCGTGATGTCATCCTGAACGAGCGAGACGCCGGAGACGAAGCGCAGCGCGATCGCGTGCACGAGGAAAGCCTCGCCGCGGCTCATCTGCGCGGAGCTCTCCATGTTCGTATCCTCGTAGGTCTTTTTCCCCGCGCCGAACAGCGAGGCGCCTGTGTTTACCTCTTCCTGGAAGAAAGAAAGCTGGACCTGACCGGCGGCGCCGTACTGTTGCCAGTCATAGAGGCTGTCCTTGACGACCTCTTTTGCGTTCCAGTCCACGGCGGCCCCGTGGTTAAAATCGCCGCGAATATGCTCGGACATGGTGTTACCTCTTCGTTGTGTTCACGACCCGGCCGCGGCCGGCGCGCAAGGGAACGGGTTAGCCTTCGTTGCTCGGGCCCATGACAAAGGCGCCCATGCCACTCATGGACGGGACGCCCGTTGGCGAGTTGTCGATATACGCGCCCAGGGAAACCCCGTCCGCGTGGCTGCGTGCGTCGATCATGTCGGCGCCCTCGAGGTAGGGCGTCCCGCCGCTCTCGTAGGTCATGGGCGGGAAATCGGCCAAGCCGTGGAGCTGGAGCGTGGGAAAGGTATTGGCCAGATAATCCTTGCCCGTTTCGAGCAACACGCCGCCGATCATCCCGCCTGCGACGAGTTGGGCCAGGCGCGGCGAGAGCACGAACGAGGACAGAGCGCCGAGCACAGCGGCCACGCCGATCTTGCCGGCCGGCTTCCAGAGACCGGACTGCAACATCGCCGGGAGCGGCAGCATGTTGTAAACGAGATCGTTTGCAATGGCGGCGGTGGGGAACACGAGCGCCGGCGTGAGCGCGCCCTTGAGCGTGCGGACCATCTTTCCGCCGGAGGGATTGCGGCGGTAGCTGCGAACCGAACGCCGGCGCGGCGAGGCGCGACGCGCCGAGCTGTGACGCCGGCGCCATCCGCGCTTAGCCGCGCGTGAACGCGTGGCGCGGCTCTCGGGATTGCGCCGGTAGGTGCGGCGCTTCGTGGACCGGCGCTTGCTGGCGCCGGAGCCCTTCACAAAGCGGCCGTTCGCGCCGCGCTTCGGAGTCTTTCGTGCCATCGCTTTTCCCTCATGCTTGCGGGTTGCGCTCGTGCGCTTCTTTCGCGCTTTACGCTTGGGCGTGGGGTTGACGATCAAAACGTGTGGCATACAAACCCCGCGACCAAAAAAAAGGGCCCGGCTCGCCGTGGAAGGCGTGCCGGGCCCGGTTGTTCCGATACCCGATAGTGCGTTAAGTGTGAGACTAGGTTGGCGGCTTACCCTTGTCAAGCGCCCGATCGGAGAGACGCGGGCGCAGTGATTGGTTTACTTCCACGCGCTGCACTCGGCCCGCTTCATAAATCAGGGTTAGACGCCCGTAGAACTCGCGCGGAAGATCACCGATGCTGCGCGCGGCGCTGAGAGCCTTCGTTGCAGCCGCGTCGCCGGCGTAATCGTCATTCGTGCTGTTCATCTATCCTCTATCCCGCGATCGGTAACCGAGTATTTTCCATCGGCAAAAAACAGCGATTTGCCGTCTTCAGAGACCACCAAGAGCGGCGCGCTCTTGCGCCGGAATTCGTGCATGTATTTATTTACTTCGCCGTCGCGTTCGGCCTCATAGGCCACACCCAAGACGCGGCCCAGTAGCCAGCCCTCGCGCGGCGGGTCCGGAATAAAAACCCGCCGGCGCCGGCTCGGCGGCGCGCCGTGGAACTCTTCGAACGCGCGCGAGGATCCGCGGCGGTTACGCCACGCCGGACGGGTGCGCGTTGCCGGATTGCGTTTGCGCGCCGGCGTGCGCTTGGCGGCGCGTTTTCTCGCCTTCGGCGGCTTTAGGTGTTTAGGCCAAGGGCCGCGCGGCTTGCGCTTGCGATAACTCTCGCGCGCGTGTTTCAACGCGATCGCCTCGGCCTGCGCCGGCGGTCTTCCGGCGTCCATGAGCTCGGCGATATTGCGCGCGATCGTCTGTTCGCTGTACCCGTTGCGAAGCGGCATCAATGCCCCCCGGAGCTCTTTTGATAGTGCTCCCACACGAGATAACCCGCGGCCAGCGCGAACACCCCGAGCGCACCCCATTTAACCGTACTGGACAGACCGGAGAACATACCGCCGCTATCGGCGGTCTTTTGCACAATCGCGGCGGCGTCCTGCGGGGTGTAACCCTTGTCAACGTAGCCCTTAACCGAATCGAGCTTTTGATTGAGGTTGTAGGAATCGAGCGCCTTGGACGCAACCCACGCGATCCCTGCGGCCACGATGGCCAGCGGTATGATCTGCGCTTGCCCGAGCTCGCCCAGGCTCACCGAACGCATACGCGGCGCGCTATAACCGAACAGGCTCGAGACCTGCCCGGAGACATACGCCCACACGTTGCGCATTTTATCCCACGCACCGGCGAGCCAATCCTGCACATCGGCGATCGCTGCGTTGAGCTCGTCAATACGCTTTTTCACCATCTGATTAGTGGAAAGCGTCGCCTCGTATTGCTTGCGCAACTCCGGCGAGGCGTTAGCGATCGCGGCCTTGCTGCGCAGGAGCCGATCGTTATGCAGGAAATTGGAAACGGCCGAGTCCCAGCGGGCGATCGTGTCTTGCCACTTCGATCGCTCGGAGGGTGTGGGGGGAACGTCCGCGTTTACCGGCGCTGTCTGATCGTAGGTTGCCACGGAGGCGATCTCCTATCAGCGGCGGCGCCGGCGCAGCAACGGCGGCAACAGGAACACAGCCGCGCCGATTCCCCCGGCGACCCACAGCAAGCCGGAGGACGCCGTGTGCGAGGGGTGCGGCTGCGTCACCGTCACCGGCGGCGGCGGCGCGGTGCTGGACGGCACGCCGTAGGAGTCCGGCGGCTGATTGTTTGCCGCGTTCTGGACCTGCTGTTGGACCTGCTGTTGGACCTGCTGTTGCGTGCCGTCCTGAATGCTCTTGTAAGTGCCGTACAGATTCAACGTCTTGTTGAGATAGTTCAACGTGGTATCGAACCAATTCGAGCCGGTCGCGCCCAGGCCGTGCAAGGTCTGACTTTGCACGCCCGGACACGGGCCCGGCTTGTGCTTCTTGGCCGCGCCCATTGCCTCGGCCTGTTTCAACAGATCCGGCCGGTCCTTTTGCATCTTACGAAACAGCGCCGGGTGAACCGTGGCGAGCCATTGGAGAAAGCCCACGGGACCGCGCTCGAAATGTCGAAGCGGCGCCGGCTTTGCCTTGTGCCGTGGCAAGTGCGGCACGACCCGCCCGGGCGGGATATGCGCACCGGAGCGTTTATCCGTCATCAACTGACGAACGGTTTTCACCGTCTCAGTGCGCAAAATCGGACCCGTAACGGCGTTCGTCGGAAGTGGACCCGAGGGTACCGTGTTCATGGGGACGCGCATTTTAGAATACTCCCGCGGCAATAGCTTTCGTGATAAGGGTAGCACTCGCCAGAGCGGGCGCCAACTGTCCGGGTTTTTGTGCGGCCGGCGCCGCGGCTGGAACCGTGCTCGCCGCCGGCGTGGCGTGGAGCGCGGTTGCCTCTTTTACTGCATCGCGCACGGCCGGCAACAGGACATTAACGATGGAGTCCCCTTTCTTCGCCTTAGCGGTTGCCTCGGGCGAATTATCGATCGCTCCCTGGATAACATCGGCCACGCTTTGAGGTATCCCGGCGGCTCGGAAATAAACGCGCAGACAGTCGCGTCTCGCAGTCGGCGCCGATTGGACCCGACGCACCGCACCCGGGTTGACCTTCGAAGGCGGGACCGTGTTGGACAACAAGGCTCCGGCCTGTTGGCTGAGCTCACCGCGTCCGAAGGTCCCGCTTGTGCCTGTGCGACAGTCGATACACGGGCCCACGTTGTCATAACCCGCCGGCAATTTAACCGGCTTCACCCGCTCGCAATACTTAACCTTGTTCACGACCCAAAAATATCTTTGATTTAGACACTTTTGGTAGTCGGCCTGCGTGGAGCTGTAGCGCGTAACTTGCAAAGGTGGACGCGGCAAGACCCGCGCGTCTACGTTGCGCGGCAACGATTGGACCCACGCGAACCACTCGTCCGGCGTCCATCCGTGTGAGAAGTGCGCGGACATGGTGTTACGCGGGACGATCATCGCGGCGCGAAGTTCGTTCGTAAATGCCAGCGTCACGAGGACGGCGAGGTTTGTTTGTAGCTGTCCGATTGCGGTTACGGCGGTCTTGAGCTCTTTCTTTGCCGCTTCGCTGTTGGTGGTTCGGACCTTGTGCACCGCGTCAGACAGCGCCTTGCCTAACCCGTCAATCGGATCGCCTTTATCGCTGCGCGCGCTCATACCGTGAATCGGTGCCATGAGCGATTTCACTAAGTCGGAGAGATTGGACTTTGGGGGGATAGGTGGAACGCTCACGGCCTGGAGCGCGGCTTGCGGATTGATAACCTTCCCCACGAGCTCGGCCGAGATTTTCTTGGCCAATACTGCGTTTAGTCCGGCGAAACTTTGCATTATTAACCCGGTCAACGCGCCGGCGCTCCACGCGGCTACTACCGCTGTGATAATCATCGCGGCGTTGGCCTGATATTTTTTCGGAAAAAGCGCCGTCACCATCCCCAGAGCCTCGCCATAGATGTCTTGCAAGCTACTAACGAAACTCGTATCACGATGGACAGAAAACGAGACCATTCCCCACGGACTTTTGTTGGCCAGCGATTGAGGAAAATCAAACGTGAATCCCATCCGCTGCCAATGCGATTGGCCGACGATCTTTCCCCAATAAAGAACGTTATGGCTTTGATGCTCTACCCCTAGCCAAGAGATGGAACAGCGCCGCGTCTTGGAAAAAAATCCGCTACTCGTTGGGTAGTAGCGGCAGACAATGGAGGCGATCGGCTCCCATTCCATCGGGACGTTGCGATAGCCCACCGCCGGCTGTTTTCGAAGTTCGGTGCTCATAATCTCACCCCACCACCAAGCGCGAGGATAACGGCGGCTCCCACCCCATCGGGTGCGGTTCTGTTGGGTCCATTGGAACCCACCGGCCGCGAATCGAAGCGCGGAGCCAAACGTGCGAATATTGCCCGCGCGCATGGCCGCCGGCTACCAACTTCACGCGCGCGCCGGTTGCAATCAAAAGCGCGCCAAGAAGGATCGTCTTATCGTCACAGTCACCCGCGCGCAGTTGCAAAGTAGCCTCCGGCGTCTGGAGACCTTCGATCGGCTCTCGTATGTAACGGATATTATTTTGAACGAACCGAAAGAGCGCGCGTGCCTCGCCCATGTAGTCTTTTTGCCGAACGTTTGCGGTAAGCTGGCGCGCGGCTGCGTAGACAGGCATAGAAAAACCCGCCTCCGGCTGCATCAAGTTCCACATAAGGCGCAGCGTTTGGCGGGTCCCGGCTTCACCACCGGAGAGCGAGCGAACGCTACCCGCTAGAGCCTGCATCGGCGGAAGGTTGAGCCGGACTTGTGCCTCCATCGTTTTGTTCCTCTCGGGCCTCTTCGGCTCGCAGTTGCCGCTCTTCGACCACGAAGGCGGCCAAATCTTTTAACCAAGCCTCGTGTTTTTTCGCGCGAGCGTCAAGCGCCGCGAGAGCATTCACCGGATCGGCCAACAGCTGATCCAGTACGGCCGGCGGGACACGGCTCACGATAAGGTTTACCCAATCGCCCGCCTCCTCGCCCGCGTCGGCCGAGTCCATCAACATCGACACGTATTGTTGCATGGGGTTTTCCTGTGCCGGCGGCGTTTCGGGGAGGGAAGCCACGTCGGCCGCCGGCGTGGGACGAGTCCCGGCCCCGGCGGCGCCCTGCTTCTGCGCAGCGGCGATCATCGGGACCGCTATTTTTTCCATTGCCTTTTCCAGAAAGCCGAGCGTCCCCGGCTCCTCTTTCTCGCCCGTGAACTCGCGGGCCAAGGCTATGAGCTCGCGGAGCTGGCCGAGTCCGGCGTTTCCCTCTGGCGCCGGCGCCGGTATAGGTGCCGGCGCCGGCTGCGGGCTTATCTCATGCAAGGTTTTAAGTCCGGTAATCATCGCCGTGACCATTGCCGTAGGATCGGAGCTCGCCGGCGGTTGCTGTGCTTGTCGGCTGATCGCGTCGGCCAGTCGCGCCAGGCCGTCAGCAAAAGGGCGCATGGCGTCGGCGACTACATGTTGAATTGCGTTCGGGTCTTGAAGCCCGGCCAGCGCCGGCGAGCTCGGCGCGGCCGGCTGCGACTCCGCCGGCCGTCTCGGCTCCTCGATCGTGTAGGTCTTTTGCGCTTGGCGGACCCACTTTCCATCTTCGTTCTTGCCCATAAAACACAGGACGTAGCGACGACCGAAACCAAAGCGGCGCCCGATCTCGCTCAATGAAAAATCATCGTCAAGAGGGACGTCTCCCTGATGCTGTTGCTTCCCGTCCCCGTCTTTCCAGTAGACCTGTACATACGGGCCCCGCTCGGGGAGCCGGCTCACGGCGTCGGCGATTATGGCCGAATCCGAGCTGTCCCCCGGGTCTCCGTGCTCAAACTCTTCATCAAATTCGTGGTCTATGCTCGCCATCGGTGTCCCCTCTGTTGTTACCTGTGTGCTTAGCTGTGCCGTGGACTCTGTTTCAGACTATGAAAGCACGTCCCGGGCCCGGGCGCTAGCCGTTGAGCTTCGGTTCAAATCCGGACGAGCACCACCAATCGGCCGAGACTTTTGGATATGCCGCGACCGTGACCGGGCCCTGTGGCGTCATCGCCGGGAACACCTTCGGCGGGTACAACCGGCACTCCCCTTCGTTAACCCCTGTCGGGTTGTAGCTCTCGCAACGTTTGCACGTCATGTCCGGCTCGTCCCAATCGTTCGTCTTGTCATCTGCGTCTTGTTTCATGGTTTCTCTCCTTTCGGGAAATAAACGCCTTCGCGTGGTGGTGGGTTTTTGATCTCTTTGAGCGTGATGGACTTGCCCGGCAGAGGTTCGCCCAGACCGACAAGGCGCGCGCGTTCGAATCGCGCGCGCGCGGCCTGGACGAAGGCGGCAAGGTCCGCGTCCGCCTCCTGGATAATCCCCCATAACACGCGCCGCTCTAGGCGGCGCACCTCGCGCTCAGTCAAGACGCGCCAATGGGGGATCTCGCAGGGAAAGAAAGACGGCACCGAAGCCCCTCCGCACAGAAGCAAAAAGCAGAAGCAAAACGACTCCCGTCAGAGGCGCGCTCGCGCTACCTGCCAGGACTCGAAAAGAGTTGTCCCCCGCGTGCGGGTGCTACGGCGGCGCTCGCTGCGGCCCGTCTGCGTAGCTACTTGGGGTCCTTTGAGGCGAACCCCCGGAAAAGTTATTGCCCGTTATCAAGCCAACGACATAGCCCGAGGCCATATCGAAAGAGATCGACCCGACCCAATCGACGGCGCCCAGGTCCAGGCGCTCGCCGTGGGCCATGGCCTTGCGCAGCCTGTCGCGGCGCCTGGCGGCGCTGTCCTCCCTCTCCCGCCCCAGGCCGTCCCGTTGGGTCCCGTCCGGTATATCGCGCCACAGGCTGCCACAGACGGTGTGCGGGACCTCGGCCAGCTCGGCCCACTTGGCCCGCTCGCGCAGGCCGGCCGCGTTCCACCGCTTCTCGTGGAGCCCGTACAGCTCCCCGTAGGACCGAACCCGCCGGAAGCCCAGCTGCGCCTGCCACCACTCTAGCCAGCGCTCGTGCGGCCACTCGACCATGGCCGGGGCGGTGGTCTCACCGGCGCCGGCCTTGTCGGCCGACTTGGACGGCACGATCAGTGCCGCGTATTTGATCGCCTCCAGCAGGGCGCCGCGGACCTCGGCGGCCTCGCCCTTGATCTGTGCGATGTGGATATTGGCGCCCCAGGCCAGGCGCACCAGGTCCCAGTCGAATCGCCCGCGCACACAGGCGAAGCAGTTGAGGTGCACGTTCCAGTCGCCCGACGCTGCCAGGGGGTCCTCCTGGATAACGAGACTGCCGCGGATATTGAACAGGCGGGGCCACTGGTGACGGGGTGCCACCTTGCGACGCCAGGCGCCCTTTTTCTCGTTCCACGTGTACTCAATGGGGCAATAGCGGCGCGCGTCGGTCAGTTGTTTCCAACGTTCCATTAGCTCCCGCTTGCCCTCGGCCAGCTGGCCGGGTCGGTAATTGTGGGTAGTGGGTACCAGGTAAAAGATGCGGTTCCACCGGTCGGCCTTGGCAAACTTCACCAGGGCCGGTAGATACCATTCGGTCAGGCGTTGGGTTTCTTCGCGCGACTCATCAGGGCACAGGCGCACCTGGCCGCATTTATGATCCCAGGCCATCACCCACCCGCCGTCGGGGCGCTGGCCTAGCGTGCCGGTCTGGCGGCACTCGCGCATGGATTCGGCAATATCCAACAGCGTGCGCGGGCGGCTGACTTTCACTTCCCCGGTTTTTTTATCTTTGCGCGACTTGGGCTCTGGCGCCCACTGCGTGGCGTGGTGTATTTCCTCGATGTAGTCGGCCAGCTGCAGCTCGGCGCGGCGACGTTCGGCGCGCTCGGCGTTTTGTGTCTCCAGGTCCTCGCGTATCTGCTCCAGCTCGAAGGGGTCGAAGGTGCGGCGCAGCTCGATGGTGCGCGCCTCTTCATGGCGTCGGATCAGGTCCAGCGCCGACTGCAGGTGGGGCGGTAACGATTGCGCGTGGGGGTGTTTGGCTGCCCACGTAAAAAGGGATTGTTCGGCGCGTTGGACGGCTCGGTTTGCCACGATCACCTCGCAGCCACGACAACACGGCGCCGGCCGCGGTCGTCAGTGCCTGCGTTTTTCGCATAGCCATATTGGATTAAAAAATCGATGGTTCCCACGCCGCACGTGATGCACTCGTCCTGGTCGCGACCGATAAAGCCAAACTGGTCTGGCCGTAGCTCCACCAGGCCTTTCTCCCCTTCTAGGCGCATGTGCTCCAGCACGTTCAACAAGCGCTGTTGCGCGCGCAGCCCGTCATGGCTCAGCAGCTCGAAACGCTCGCGACTTGCGACGTAGCTGATCGCGGCGCCAAGGAACGACATGACCGCCACGAACGGCGCGCCACTGGAAGCCCCGAAGTACGCGCCGAGGATGCCCGATAGCGCAACCACGCCAAAGATGGTCGACGCGATGCGGAAGGCGCGCGGGTCCTCAATCGCCATCGTTTGTCCCTTGCGTACGGTGTTTTTTCACCGACGCGATGCCGGCCCAAAAATTCTCGATGGCCTCGGCCTCGGTCTCGCCGCGCCCTTCCCAACATTGATAGTCGGCACCGTAGGCGATCACGTCCCAGGCCTGGCAAAAGTAGCGCCCGCCGTCGCAGAACACGCGCATGGACAGCGCCTCTATCTGCAGATCGTCGCCGCTCACGGAGTGGCCGAAGGTTTGGCGCTTAGGCATCGCGCGACACCTGGATCGCGGTATCAATAATGCCCTTGGCCGCGCGCTGCGCGTGCAACTGCAGCAGCATCCGATAGCTGTCATGCATCGCCAGCAGTGGGGACGGCCCGCTTCCTACAAAGGTAAAACCGTCATCGAAACACAGGCGCGCGTCGTAGCCACCCGGCACGATGCGCACCGAGAACCACAGCGAGCACGGGTGGGGCGGCTCGGGGGTTTCCCAGTCGCCGTTTCGGTACCGGTCGCAGTTGTCAGGCACGATAGCGCGCCCGCTTCTTTGCGATGCTGCGCTTGGCTGCGCCGCGGCCGAGGCAAACACCGGCGACAATGAAGGCAGACAGCGAGCACACGCCCAGCGCCACGTTGGGCTCGCTGCGCGCGTCGCCTCCTGCGAAAAAGAACAGCACGCTGGCGCCACTAAAAAACAGCACCGACAAGATCAGCAGTCCGTCGGCTTCATGACGTAGCAGCTCGGGGCTTTTATCAAAACCGCCGCGGCGGCGGCCGACGCGCCCGGCCTTAACCGGTTTTGTCGGCGGCACGATGGGTGCCATGGCGCGTCGGTATTGCCCAAAGAAAAACCCCGCCCGGCGCAGTGCAAGACCGCCGAAAATCGACGCCACGAGACTGGCCAGCCCGCACACGAAAAAAGGCAGGGTGTGCTGCGGGAAAACGTGCACGGCCGCGATCACGATGCCGACCGCGGCGGACAACAGCGCCACCGCCCACACAAAATAGGCAGCGGCCAGGTGTTTCATTTTCTCGGGTGTCATCATGTCGGTACCTCGATGCCTGTTAGACCAGCTGCACGACGCGCGCCCGGCGCGCGCCGGAGTAGTAAACCGATGCAGCACAAAAGGGCTCAGCCTCAAGGCTGCCGTCGCGCGTGATGTGCTCGATTAATAGATCGCCGTCACCCTCGGCCTCCAGGCGCTGCAGAAAGGCGCGCAGCTCGGCCACGGTGGGCTCGTCCAATTCGTAGTGGGTCGCCATACGTGATCTCAGCCGTCCCGCTCGGCCCGGCGGGATGCAGCAGTGGCTGCACCCCGCCCGCGCTTGACGGCTTTAGCGCGTTTGCCGTCGCCCATCTTGGGCACTCGGGGGGGTTTATACAGTGGGTAACACACGGGGCCGGCCTGGTCGGAAGGCCTCACGCGCTCGGCGCGCAGCTCTGCCAGGTGGCGCTCCATGATCGCGCGCTGCCTGGCCGATGCGCCGCACTCCAGCACGTGGCGCATGCGTTTGATGTTTCTCTCGTGCGCGTCCACCAGGCGCGTGCCGCTTAGTCGAAGGCCAACGGCGCACCCGCGCCGGCGTCTTTTACCTGTTCGCTCGGGTGCCACTTCGCGGACCCGTCCGGGTAGGTCACCTGCACGGTGCCGTCGTCGTCGTTGATTGCTGTCAGCTGCCCGCGCTCGCCATCGGGATCAACGACGGGGGTTGACGTGTGCCGGTCGTGGCCGATCACCGCGCCGGCCAGCTCGCCGAGTCCCGGCACCCCCGCGCTCTCGACCATGGCCAGCATCTCGCGCCCGGCCGCGATCATGGCCTCGTCATGCGCGGCGATCTCTTTTTGCAGGCCCCGCATTTTGCCCACGTGCGGACCCGGCACGCGGCCGGCCAGGCGGGAAAGCTCCGCGTGTAGCTCCTCGTTCCATTGCCGGCGCAGCGCGTTGATGCTGCGCACCTGTTCCGCGATGGTTTTGATCAGGGCCGTGGCGCGCTCGATGATGTCGGGCCCGGACGGGGTGCCTTGTTGGCTGTCGGTGTTCTCGGGGTTGGCCGGCGTGAAGTGTGATCGCACGTAGGCAGTGGGGACCATGAGGGCATGGCATGCGTACTGCGTGAGCACGGTTCCCGCGACAACACCAGGCTTTAAAATTTGCGTCTGCATGACC
>Ga0209918_1000863_pt1 | contig 18219 bp, 15 predicted proteins | sample SalPonD_shore_MG_FD_185712 | JGI IMG/M metagenome (GOLD analysis project Ga0209918, IMG submission 185712) | Salt pond soil microbial communities from South San Francisco under conditions of wetland restoration - Salt Pond MetaG... | ecosystem: Environmental > Aquatic > Marine > Intertidal zone...
GGGCATGAATATGTACTGGGAACCAATAAGGCCGGGGCGCACCTGGTGGCTCGCTTGCCCGCCGGGGCGTGGACAGTGGTCCGGTATGACCTGATCACCAAACAGGAGACTCTCCTCAGTAGGCAGGCATCCGGCGCATTCGCATTTGATGCGCCGGCCAGCAGGGCGGTGTTGTTTTACTTTACAAAGCAATTGTCCGGATGATTCCCCGCGAGACATCACAGCAACCAGCCTGCAACGTTCACAACCAATCAAGCGGAAAGCTACATGGGAGAAACCGAAGTGACACCGGACTCGAAACATCCCCGGGTCAGGAAAACATTTAACGCGGCGGCACGGCCATTACGAACGTACCTCTCCGGGAATATCTGTGGAAAGATGACAGTCGATGTGAGCGGATGTCAAAACACCTTAAATTCAGAGCAACCAGAATTCAGGGCCCAATATCGCCCGAGAAATAAGTCTGCTCTGCGGACAAAGCCGGATCAGTCCGACAGGGAATGCCACGTTCCGGTTCCGCGGACCTGAGAGTTCCCCGGACGGTTTACCTGAACATTCTGCGACCATGGGAGTGAAGAATTTCGATAATATATCGTTCGGATGGAATGAGTTAGAATCGCAGTCATTCAGAGTACTCCTTACCCCGCTTCAAACTTTCTTTGAAATTTTATTTTAATGCTTGAACAAGATTGATCGGTGTGGTACATTGACTACTGCGGATGTGGTAGCTGCTGAACTGTGTCGATTATTTCTCTTTTTCCCACTTGAGTCTACCATGCTTAGTGCAAATTGAATGGAGCCGTACAGGCAGTACGCTCTGCGAATCACAAAAAAATGAGGTTAGTGAAGATACAACGACCGGGGTGTGATCGCTGTAAAAGCGGAGGTTCCTTACGACACATTTCCGGGAAAATGGTGGGGAGGATCCGATGAATCGCTACCAATGTATTTACTACGACTTGAAGAACAACAGACCTGTGGCGGTGGAAGAAGTGCGGGCCGGTGAAGCGACAGGAGCTTTTCAGCAATTTATTCGAAACCGGCGCAATGAAGATTGGACGGTCGCAGAGATATTCCGCCGGTCGAATTTAAAAATTGTTCCATTCGGATCGGATGACCGGTATATCATCGATTCCTATGGCGAAGTGGTCAAGGAAACAGATTACTTTCGCATCGCAGGATAAAAAACGTTGAACGGAGAAACGTACGCTCGGGCCGGGGACTCCACGTTTGTTGGAGCTACCCGGTGTCCCCGCCGGAGGGTACCCAGATTCACTCCGGACACCGCAGGCTCCTGCTTGCCGGAAGCGGGGAAAAATAGCGGGGAGAGGGACAGCAATATCATATAAGTACGACGTGGACCACCAAAGAAGTTTCGTCTCAGGTTACAGAACATCCGTTCTGTGAAAATGATCTACTACCTTATTATAATTCCGGGCAAGAATTCGGAACCGGAGGACGGCGGTTCTCCGGGTTTTTTGTGGTATCCCCACCGGCCGGACAGCGTCTTGTCGGGATCAGGAAGTCTCTGGTGCTGCAGTCACTTGCACCAGGGAAGACCGCTATTGTGTTAGATTGGTGATGGTATTACTTTACCGCACGCAAGCAAACTGGATGTTATTTCACGGCCGGTGGCCTCAACCAGGGGAACAATATCAATGAAACGAGTATGTGCGGGAATCGGCATTGGCACCCTTTTTCTTCTGATAGTTTTTCAGGTGGGATTTTCCGCGGAACGACAAAAGATCATCCTGGATACGGATTTAGGCAGCGATATCGATGACGCGTTTGCGTTGGGATTAATCCTGGCGAGCCCGGAATACGAGGTATTGGGAATCACGCTGGATCATGGGCTCACAAAGAAACGGGCGCAGGTCGTGGCCCGGCTGCTGTATGAGACCGGCCGCACCGATATCCCGATTGCCGTTGGCCGACAGACCCCAAACGTGGTGGGCGTGGATCACGAACTGGCGGGCTATGCGCCCCAGTTTCACTGGGGAGAAGGATTCGACACAATCACGCCCATTGACACTCCGGCTCCGGAGTTTATCATCAGTCTCCTGAAGAAGTACCCGCATGAGGTGATTCTCTTCACCATCGGTCCGGTGCCGAACATCGGCGACGTGGTGCGAAAGGACCCCCAGGCGTTGCCGTTGGCGAAGCATATCTATTCCATGTTCGGCTCATTTTACATGGGATACAGCGGGGGCCCCATCCCGGACGCAGAATGGAATGTACGGGCCGATGTGCAGTCGGCTCAGCTGCTGGCTGCCGCGGGTGCTCCGATCACCTTCGCCGGGCTGGATATCACGACCTTCGTAAAACTGGACCAGGAGCAGCGGCAGAAACTCGCTATGCGCCACTCGGCATTAACGGATGCCCTCTCTGCGCTCTACACCCTGTGGGGCAACGAAACCCCGACGCTCTACGACGTGGTGGCTGTGAGTATGCCTCTCTGGCCGGATCTGTTCCAGACGCGTCCGGCCCATGTTAAAGTCTTGGATGGGGGGTACACGGTGATCGACGAGTCCGCCGAACCCAATGCGGAAATAGGGATGCATATCAACACGTCAGAGTTCATCCGGCGGATTATGCAGCGGTACCTGGAATTCAAGCCGGGCCAGGAGTAAAAACGGCCATTTGCCCCAGAGAAGTAACACCGGTTTAGCGAGGTACCATGAACATTTTTCAGCCAAGTCGGGTATGCCTATGAGCACCGAAAATGATTTTGTAAACCATGTGTTGGATCTGCTGGAAACTTTCGGGAATGTGACTGCCCGGAAGATGTTCGGTGGGTACGGGATTTTCCGGGACGGAATTATGTTCGGCCTGGTTTCCGAGGATACGCTCTATCTGAAAACCGACCAGCAGAACCGGCCGGATTTCGAAGCTCGGGACCTTCCTCCGTTTCATTACTCCCGGGAAGATCGGAAAGTCGCATTATCCTATTACCGGGTTCCGGCGGAAGCGGTGGAAGACGCCGGGACGCTGTCCCGTTGGGCGGAAGAGGCCTACGCCGCCGCCGTCCGATCCGCGGGGGGAGAATTCTGAGGCTCCAAGCCCGGCGACCGGAACCGCCTGGCGCCGGAGTCCGGAGCCACAGTTGATATTCGCTCCTGCCGGTTCGACATACTTTTTTCCGGCCGGCGGGTTCCGCATCGGAGTGCTAATCAGGCCACGGGAGGACTAGCTCCGGCGGTAGACAATCAAAAAGGAATTGCATACATTACAGGCCCATGTCCGGCAAGCCTAAATATCAGAATCCGAAGATCCCCCCGTCCGGACCGGCCCGGTTGTTGTTGATAATAAGCCTGTTGGTGGCGGCTTGCGGCATGATTCAGCCGACTTCGGTCGCCGGAGATGTCTCTATGTACACCTGCCGGATTGTGCACACCTATCCGCATGATCCGGACGCTTTCACCCAGGGCTTGGAATACCATGACGGTTACTTGTACGAAGGGACCGGCCGGTACGGGAAGTCCTCCGTCCGAAAGGTCGATCTGGCCACCGGAGAAGTCCTGCAAATCCACCACCTGGATTCGAAATACTTCGGGGAAGGGATCACCATTTTCAACTCCCGGCTGATTGAGCTCACCTGGATGTCTCATCTGGGATTTATATACCATTTGGCCGATTTTTCACCCATTAAGACCTTCCGGTACCCCACGGAAGGGTGGGGGCTGACCAATGACGGCCGGCGGCTGATCATGAGTGATGGTTCCGCCACCCTTTATTTCTTGGATCCCGAGACGCTCGAAATCACCGGGCGGATTAAGGTGACCTTCAACGAGACGCCGGTCACCCAGCTGAACGAGCTGGAATACATCCGGGGGGCGGTATATGCTAACGTCTTCCAGACCAACTATATCGTAGCAATTGATCCCCGCACCGGCCGGGTGACCCGCTGGATCGATCTCTCGGGGCTTTCCGATCAGGCGGGCGTTACTTTCAATCCCGAAGCGGTGCTGAATGGCATTGCCTACGATCCAAACACCGATCGGATGTTCGTTACCGGGAAGCTCTGGGGTAAACTGTTCCAGATTGAACTGGTCCCCGCCGGATAGCCGGATTATACAACGCTTTATTGGACCGAATTATTGGACCGAATGATCATGGGTGAACGGAGCCTGTTCCCAATGATGGGGCCCGGACGGTTTCCAAACCAATCCAACCAAACCGGCATGAGGGAACCGGGGGACCAACCATCGACAAGGGAGGAAGCAGATATGCGGGATAAATTACACCGGCTGTTGTTCACGGTCCTCGTGTTCTCTCTGGGTACTGCTGCCGGTCAGGTGAATACGGAACGGTTACGGCGGGGGAATGTAACCGAAGGCTGGCACAACTCGGTGTCGTTTGACTTGGGGTACGTCTCCGGGAATTCGAATTTTTTCAAGCTCAACACCGGGTTCCGCACCGACTACAAGGCCGGCGACTACTATACTTTCGGGGTGGTAAATTACCAGCGGGGCAGGGAGGCCGCCCAGGTGTTTCTGAACAAGGGCTTTGCCCATATTCGCGCCATGCGGGCACTCACCCCGGTGATCAGCGGCGAGGTCTTTCTCCAGAAGGAGTTTAACGACTTCATCCTGCTCAACGACCGGAATCTGGCGGGGGGCGGAGCCCGTCTGCGGCTGCTTTCCGAATCACCACAGCAGAAAGCCGGGATTCCACTGCAGTTGTTTCTTGGGATTGGCTTCATGTGGGAGAACGAGGTGCTGAATACGTCGCCGCTTTCGGAGACCAATCTGTTGCGATCGACGAACTATCTTTCCGCCACCTGGACCGGCAATGAGATCATGACATTCGGCCTGGTGGGATATTATCAAATCGCGGTGAGCGATAATCGTGATTACCGGTTGCTCCTGGACGGCAGCCTGGGGTTTCAGGTGACCCAGGCCCTGACCTTCCGGTTGGTGCTGAACTACCGGTATGATAATGAACCGCCCCCGGGCATCAAGGACTATGATCTGGAAATGACCAACGGCCTGCAGTTTGATTTTTAATCCCCGGATAGAGCGCTTGGTGATGTGCCTTCCGTCTAGTAAATTACCGCCGGTTCAACAAGATGGAACACTGAGTTAACCCAATGAAGGAGGGCGGTACATGACCCATCATCACCATCAGGAATTAGAAACCGTGGCGCAGGCAATGGTCGCCAAGGGGAAAGGGATCCTCGCTGCCGATGAGAGTACCGGCACCATTACCAAACGGCTGGCCGGCGTCAACGTCGAATCGACGGAAGAGAACCGGCGGGCCTATCGCGATTTGCTCTTTACCAGCCCCGGCATCGATGCGCATATCAGCGGAGTTATTCTCTACGACGAAACCATTCGCCAGGCTACCTCGGACGGTACCCCATTTCCGCAGCTATTGAAAGACCGGGGAATTATCCCTGGCATCAAGGTAGACATGAAAGCCAAACCACTGGCCGGTTTCCCCGGAGAAAAAGTCACCGAGGGGCTTACCGGGCTCCGCGAGCGGCTCGGGGAATATCGTGAGCTCGGCGGCCAGTTCGCCAAATGGCGGGCCGTGATTAGCATCGGGGAAGATATCCCCAGCCGCGTTTGTATCGAATCGAACGCCCACGCACTGGCACGTTATGCGGCACTCTGCCAGGAGGCCGGGATTGTTCCCATCGTGGAACCGGAGGTGTTGATGGATGGAGACCACGACATCGACCGGTGCGAACAGGTGACCACCGCCATGCTCCAACAGCTGTTCTACGATCTGGTCCAGCATCAGGTCCTGCTGGAGGGAACGGTCTTGAAACCGAATATGGTGATTTCCGGCAAGGAATGCGCGGCCCAGGCGGGAGTCGAGGAAGTGGCCGAACGAACCGTTAAAACCTTAATGCGTGTCGTCCCACCGGCGATCCCCGGGATTGCCTTCCTCTCCGGGGGGCAAAGTGCCAAACTGGCCACGGAACATCTGAACGCCATGAACGCCATGGGCGAGCATCCCTGGAATCTGACCTTCTCGTACGGCCGTGCCCTGCAGGAACCGACCCTGAGTTTCTGGAAAGGCGACGCCTCGAAGGTGGAGGGCGCCCAGAAGCTCCTGCAACACCGGGCAAAATGCAACGGCGCAGCCACCAAGGGACAGTATTCCAAAGAGATGGAAAAAGTGGCGGCCTGACCTGCGTTTTCACTAATCATATTCGTACGCAGTCAGCATCCCGTGATATCACCGGGATGCGTTCAAAAACAACAGATACTGGCGGGGGACACATGTCTGCCGCCAGTTTTTTATTCAGGGATATTGTCTGAACCGGAAGTCCATCGGGGATAAAAAAAGACGCCACCCTGGCGGGTGGCGTCATAATCCTGTTGCAGCACAAAACGCATTACTGTTACGCACAGGGGATGTGCGATTTTGGATTCCTATTATAATACTACAGGGAGTCGAACCGTTTGTCAATAGCAAATTATAAAATTAAGACAAGAAAAATTCTTTCCATGCGAAGGCGGCATGTCCGGGCACCCGGGGCTTTTGCGATACAGGCAGCCAGTACAGGACGCGCCATATCCAAGGGTTCCGGCGGCCCGGCCCATCGCCGGATCCGGAGGGTCTGCCAACTGTTCATTGATTTGTGGAAGCGGGGATCTTACATTTTCTTTCTTATCAAAGGGAGACACGCCAATCCCCTGTTTCCTCTTCGACAGGCGAAGCGAGCCAGGCGCAATTGAAGAAACAGGCAACCATACGCGGTAAAGGAGTGCAGTCATGGCATACGAGAGAAGCATGCGCATCGTGGTCCGGGTCATCCTCATTTGCGGGGTCCTGTGGGGCACCGGATTCGGCGCCGGGCACCCCAAACGGCCGGAGCCGAAGGAGGCTTCTGCGATAATGCAGGAGGATATCAGTGGACAGCCGGGCTATCTCCGGGGAGAATTTATTTTCACCAAGGCGCCGTTCGCGCAATGCCATGCCTCGACTATCGTTTGGGTGCAAGGCCACCTGGTTGCCGCCTGGTTCGGTGGCACCCGGGAAAAGAATCCCGATGTCGGCATCTGGGTCTCCCGGCATGAAAACGGTGCCTGGTCCGCGCCGGAGGAAGTCGCCGACGGTGTCCAGCACGCCGGCAAACGGTATCCCTGTTGGAATCCGGCGCTGTTCCAGCCGTCGAACGGGCCGTTGTTATTATTCTACAAAGTGGGGCCGAGCCCGTCCAGCTGGTGGGGGATGTTAAAAACTTCGATCGACGGGGGGCATACCTGGTCCCAGGGATGCCGGCTGCCGGAGGACGTACTGGGCCCCATCAAGGATAAGCCGATCCAACTGGCCAACGGTGATCTGCTGAGCCCTTCCAGCACCGAGGATAACGGGTGGAAAATTCATTTCGAACGTACACCGGATCTGGGCAAATCCTGGAGCCTGACCGAGTCGCTGGGAGGGGACAAGTTCGAAGTCATCCAGCCCACCATTCTCCGGCATGGGAGCGGGCAGTTGCAGGCGTTGTGCCGCAGCCGGCAGGGGGTGATCGTCGAGACCTGGTCCCGGGACGATGGAAAGTCGTGGGGACCGCTGCAGGCGTCGTCGCTGCCCAACCCCAATTCCGGAATCGACGCCGTCACCCTGGCCGACGGACGCCAGCTGTTGGTGTATAACCATACCACGACCCGTCCCGGCGGTGGGGGCGGCCCGCGGTCGCCGTTGAATGTGGCTGTGTCGCAGGACGGAAAAACCTGGCAGGCTGCCCTGGTCCTGGAAAATCAACCCGGTGAGTATTCGTATCCGGCGGTGATTCAAACGGCGGACGGGCTGGTCCATATTACCTATACCTGGCGGCGGACACGGATCAAGCACGTGGTGGTGGATCCCGAACAGCTCCAGCTGCAACCCCTGACTGATGGTCACTGGCCGGAATGATTGAAAGGAATTCTGCGCTGTGAATTTACCCTATCTGGATCTGATTGTTCTGTTCGGGTACCTGTTCGGCGTGGTGATTTTCGGCTCCTATTTCCTCCGCAGCAGCCGGACCACGGAGGGATTCATGGCAGCCAGCCGGTCCCTGCCGGGATGGCTGGTGGGGATGTCGATCCTGGGAACCTATGTCAGCAGTATCAGCTTCCTGGCGCTGCCGGGAAATGCCTACGGTGGTAACTGGAATTCCTTTGTGTTCAGCCTGTCACTGCCTTTTGCCGCTGTAATTGCCGTCCGGTATTTCGTCCCCTTCTACCGGAAGGGTGGCGAAATCTCGGCATATCATCATCTGGAGCAGCGGTTCGGGGGGTGGGCCCGGACGTATGCCATGTCCATGTATCTCCTGACCCAGCTGGCCCGGATGGGCACCATCATGTACCTGGTCGCACTGGCGCTGACGCCGTTCACGGGCTGGGATGTCCGGGGCATCATTATCATCACCGGCGTGCTGGTGACTATTTATACCATGCTGGGCGGAATTGAAGCCGTCATCTGGACGGATGCCATTCAAACCACCGTGCTGATCGTGGGCGCCCTGGTATGTTTGGGGATTATGCTGTTCGGAATGGCTGACGGGCCGGCGCAAATCTTCCATATTGCCATCGAACACCACAAATTCAGCCTGGGGAGTTTCCAGGCCAGTCTGGCGCAGCCGACCTTCTGGGTGGTGCTGATGTACGGCCTCACCATCAACCTGCAGAACTTCGGCATCGATCAGAGTTACGTGCAGCGGTACATTACCGCCAGATCAGATAAAGACGCCGCCCGCAGCGTTTGGCTGGGGGCGCTCATGTACCTGCCGGTCTCGGCGATCTTTTTCCTCATTGGTACGGCCTTGTTCTCATTCTATACGCATCATCCGGAAATGTTATCCGCTACGGTGAATGCCGCCCAGAAGCCGGACGCGGTCTTTCCTTACTTTATCGTGACCCAGCTTCCGCCGGGAGTCACCGGCCTGCTGCTGGCGGCGGTGGCGGCTGCGGCTATGAGCACGGTCGACTCCAGCCTGAACAGCTCGGCCACCCTGTTCCTGCGGGATATTTACAAACGCTATTTCCGGCCCCAGGCCGGGGAGAAGGAGTCCATGCGGGTCTTACACGGCGCCACACTTGTGTGGGGTTTGCTGGGCACCGGGATCGCACTGGCGATGATCAATGTCCAGAGCGCACTGGATGCCTGGTGGCAACTGGCCGGTATTTTCAGCGGTGGGATGCTGGGGTTATTCCTCCTGGGGTTGATTTCCAAAAAAGCCAGGAATCCGGCGGCAGTCACCGGGGTGATTATTGGCATTTTGGTCATTCTCTGGATGACGTTTTCGCCAAAGTGGACCGGGCCCCTCCGGATGTTTCGCAGCCCGTTCCACAACTTCATGATTATCGTAATCGGTACGCTCACCATTTTACTGGTGGGAATGGGCGTTAGCCGGTTGAAACGGTTCAGGGAGCCGGCTGAATAACAGGGGAACGGGCGATTGCTCCGGCGGGAAACCAGCTTCCCGACCCGACACACCACTCCACCCCAAAAGTTCGCATCCCGGCAACAGGCGGACGGCACCACCGGGGTGTCGGCATTCTTGTGTGTCCCGAGGCGATATTCTTACTTCTCCGGTCGGGTTTGTGTCGTATTTTACCGCATTTTTGCATATTTTTTACACCACTCCCATTGTATTAAACCAGCAGAAATTTTATACTAAATCTTGGAAAACAATGTTGTAATCTGTCACGGTGAATCATTTTGTAAGGGGATAATCGGAAAAAGGAGGGTTGTTTGATGACCTTAAAGAAGCAATATCTCAAGAGTCGGCCTGTTTGCAAGGTGACGTTCAGACTTCCCAAGGAAGCGGTCGATGAAGTCGATGCCGTTCATCTGGTGGGAGAATTTAATAATTGGGATCGGCAGGCGACCCCCATGGAAAAACTCAAGAACGGGGAATTCAAGAAGGTCGTGGAACTGGATCCCGGGAATGAATATCAGTATCGGTACCTGATTGACGGCGAACACTGGCAAAACGACTACGCCGCTGATAAATATATCCCGAATCCGTACGGTGACGGTGATAATTCGGTCGTTATCGTCTGATTTGTTTTTTTGGAATGATCTCCGGCATTAGAGGAACATTTCCTTTCATTCAAAAATGCGTATCTGTGGTGGCGCCGGAGCCGGAGAGTCATGGAATCGAGTAACAGGCATGTGCATCCGCTTGAAATGATTGACAATGCGCAGAAGGGCGAGTGCCTGCGAATGAAGAAACGGTTCCAACGATACTGCGGTGAGCGGATCATGTGGTACCGGTTGAAATGAACGAACCGTACCCCGGATCTCAGCGCGTGTCTTCCCGGATGGACACCTCAGGATAAACCGGCGGGGCCCACCGCTCCGGAGGGTATAACACCAAAGTTTATCGGGAATCCGAATTGGCCCTGATTTTCTCCACAACCCAATTAGCTGGCGTCTCATGATGGTCTGACGGGAATGAGTGTTCGGTGCGTCTGGTACGGGCATCCGGAATGAGGCGTGGTGACCGGGTGATTGCGGTAGACTAAGGGATATATTTTCCCGATGGTGTGTCAGGACGGTTGCGAACGAGTCCGGCCAGTGCACCGGGCAAATCCGGCAGGAGAAAAGAGCCCATGGATTCATCCACCCGAAAGTTTACCAGACGTGGCATTCATGACACGGTGAGCATGCAGCGCACCGACCAGGGGGTCCCGCGGATCGTCGCTTCCAACCGGGAGGACCTGGCCTTTGCGGTGGGATACGCACATGCAATCGATCGATTGGTGCAGATTATAATGGTGCGGTCACTGGCCCGTGGCCGGGCCTCCGAGCACTTCGCCGGGACGGAGAATCTGATCGCCCTGGATACGCACTTCCGCTGGTTGTATCTGGAACAAGGTCTGGATCAGGAGATAGAGAAACTCTCTCCCGACGTGAAGTGTGAGCTGGACGCTTACTGTGTGGGGATCAATACCGTACTGGAGGAGAGGCGCCGGCCGCTGGAGCTGGTCCTCACCGGGTACCACCCCGAACCCTGGGACATTAAAGATACGCTCCTGACCGGCAAGATCCTGAGTTACATCGGGCTGGCCCAGGGGCAGGAGGAAGTGGAAAAGTTCATCACCCAGCTGATCCGGAACGGCCTGGATGAAGAGCGGCTTCGCTCCTTATTTCCCCACATTACCGATCCCATTGATGCGGATCTGTTCCGCGAAATACCTCTGCAGGAGGAACTGGTCCCCGCCCGGCTGTGGAATGGTTTAATCCCGGCATTTTCTTCCAGCAACAATTGGGTGATCAGCGGAGACAAAACCGCCTCCGGCCATCCCTTCCTGGCCGCGGATCCTCACATGGAGATCGACCGGCTGCCGCCCATCTGGTACGAAATGATCTGGCGCATTGAAGCGCATACCACCATGGGAGTGACAATGCCCGGGCTCCCGGTGATGGTATTCGGCCGGAACGACAGCATCGCCTGGGCGAATACTTACGGATTTATGGACATGATGGATTACTTCATCGAGGACTGCCGGGACGGGGACTATCGCTGCGACGGCGAATGGCACCCTTTCCGCAAGCGAACCGAGATCCTCCGGCCAAAGCGCCGGAAACCCATCCATCTGACCTTTTACGAAAATCACCACGGCGTGTTGGAGGGGGAACCCCACGAACCGGGTAAATATCTGTGTCTGGCCTTCAGCGGCCGCACCGGAGTCGGCGCCGAAATTTTCAATATCCTGATGCGGACGGATGATATCCACACCGTACGGGAGGCCCAGAACCGGTTCCGGCACCTCAGTATGCCGACTTTCAACTGGGTGTTTGCCGATCGGGAAGGGAATATCGGATATCAGATGTGCGGGAAACTGCCCATCCGGCCGAAGGGGATCAGCGGGTTGATCCCGATCCCCGGATGGGATTCGGCAAATGACTGGCAAGGTTTCGAAAACCCGGCCCGGCTCCCCTCGGCCTACAATCCGCCGGAGGGCTTTTTCGCCACAGCCAATAATAATTTGAATGCCTACGGAGAAGCCGATCCGGTGACCCTCGCCATGGCGCCCTACCGGGTGGACCGGATTAAAGAACTGTTAGCGGAGAGTGAAGACATCGATTTCGAGTATATTCAACAGATGCAGTACGACACCTATTCTCCTCAGGCGAAACGGTTCATGGAGGTGCTGGAACCGCTGCTGCCGGCTACCCCGAACGGTCGGATCCTGCAGGACTGGGATTACCGGTACGATCCGGAATCCGTCGGCGCGACTCTATTCGAAGCGGTATATCTCCGGCTGGTTAAAACCACCTTCGGGACGTATGGGATTGGCGAGGAAGCCATGGAGCATCTCCTGGAACAGACCGGTGTCTTCGTCAACTTTTTTGGCAATTTCGACGAAGTCCTGATGGAGGAAGACAGTCCCTGGTTTCGGGACGTACCCCGGGAGAAACAGTTCAAAGAGGCCATTAACGAAGCGTTGCAGACCAAAGCGGTACCGTTAAGTGAATCTCGGCCTATTCATTTTATGAATATCTTCTTCAGCGGAAAATTGCCCGGATTTCTGGGATTCGATGAACGCAAGATGGCGTTACCCGGCAGCCGGGCCACCATACCGCAGTGTCAGGTATTTCATCTGCTGGGACAGGTCTCGACGGTGGGGCCGTCCTACCGGATGATCGCGGATCTGGCCGAACCGGGAATGTGGACCAACCTCCCCGGCGGGCCGTCCGGCAACCGGTTTTCTCCCTGGTATAAATCGGACCTGGAGAACTGGCAACAAGGGAAATACAAAAAATTGGAGTAACTCCGGAGAAGAAAGAGGTGTTTCCGGAGGTGGCAGGGGGAAGATACATTCCGTCCCGGAGTGGGAGTCTGAACCCGGATTAACCGGCAGCTTCACCGGAGTCGGACGACGACTGGCCGTTCGGGCGCTTTTCGCGCCGGTACAGGTTGAAGAGTACCACCAGTGCCCCGGTTAACAGGGCGATCAGGGTGATTAAAAGCAGAAAGGTATATTTTACCAGGTTGACTACCTGTTTGATCAACCCGCTGAAGTGAGAGGTGGTTTTGGCCATCATACGCTCCTTTCATGGTTGTATCGATCCCGGTGGAGACCCGGTTACGGCGTTCCGCCCTTATCTCTGCCCGGATCGCCGGTCACCCCGCGTGTACCGGGAAAGTGCGTGCCACCCGGTTATCCGGTGGCCGGATTCCTTACAATGGGAACTCCCGGGAGGCGCCCTGCTGGAAGGTATACACCTCCCCCTTCACACCGATTTGCACCTCCGGCGAATAGCCCTTGATGAAGGAGATTTTCAGCAAGTCATGCGAGATGTGCAGGGAAATCCAATGTCCCCGATACCGAACCCGCAGCCGGAGGGTCTCCAGCTCTTCGGGCAGCGTGGGATTCAGCCACAGGACGTCATTGCGAATTTCCAGCCCGGTATAACACCGCTGTACCAGGTCCACGGTCCCGGCCATGGCGCCCAGGTGGATGCCCTCCGGGGTGGTGCCGCCCTGAATATCCTGAAAATCACTGTGCAGGGCTTCTTCGAAGTATTCCCAGGACTGCTCCCGGTTGGAACGGGAAAGGACCCAGGAATCCACCAGCCGGCTGAGGGTAGAGCCGTGCGAGGTCCGGGCGAGGTAGTATTCGATGTTCTTGGGAATACTTTCGGGATCAAAAGAGTAGTCCATCAGTTCCAGGATCAGCTGGAGTTCCTCGGCGGAGAACAGGAAAAAGAGCATGATCACGTCCGCCTGTTTGGAGGCCTTGTACCGGTTGGGGTTATCGCCCTCGGCGCTCAGCACCCGGTCCAGCCGCTGTATATCGTCGTACTTCTCCCGGTACCCCTCCCAGTCGAATTCCTCCAGGTTTTCGTACCCTTCGAACTGGCTGATAATGCCGCCATCGTGGAAGGGCACGAACATCTTGGTACTGATGTCGTCCCAGCGATCCAGCTCTTCCCGGTCGATATCCAGAAATTTTCGGAGTTCCTTGCGCCGGTCTTCGTCCAGGATTTGCAGTACTTCCAGCGCCCGCTGCAGGACCCAGACAGCCAGGATATTGGTGTACGCGTTATTATGCAGCCCCAGTTCATCCGAGTCCGGATAGCGGGTGTGGTACTCATCGGGACCTACCACGTTCCGGATTTCGTACCGGTCCCGGTCCGGATTATAGGTCGCGATACTGGACCAGAACTTGGCAATATCCAGGATCAGTTCCGCCCCGTAGAACGACATGAATGCGATGTCATTGGTGGCCTGGTAATACTGCCAGACGTTATAGGGAATCGCCGCATTCACGTGACGCTGGAGATGGGTTTCGTCGGGAATCCATTCACCCGATTTCGGATTCAGGTGCACCTCCTGGCTTTCTTCCCGGCCGTTGCTCCCGCTCTGCCAGGGGAACATGGCGCCCTGATAGCCGGCTTCCCGGGCGGCATGCCGGGCTTCGTCCAGCCGGCGGTACCGGTACATGAGCACCGACCGGGTGATCTCGGGGATCCGCAGGTTCAGGAAGGGAAAGATAAAGAGTTCATCCCAGAAGATGTGACCCCGGTACGCTTCGCCGTGGAGTCCGCGGGCCGGAATGCCCACATCCAGGTCGATGACGCTGGTGGAGGCGGTTTGCAGCAGGTGAAACAGATGCAGCCGCAGAATATCCTGCACCTCCTGGTCCCCGGAGATCTCGATGTCACACCGGCTCCAGAGGTACTCCCAGGCTTCCCGCTGCGTTTTTTGGAGTGCCTCGAACGTTTCGGCCCGATCAACGGCCTTGCAGGCTTCCAGGGTCGGTTCGCTGATGGCGTGATCTCTGGAAGTATAGATTGCCACGATTTTTTCGATGGTCACGGAACGAGCCGACCGGGCCTCCACCACGAAATCATGGGCGATAAAATCCGCTCGGGTCATGACGGTCTGCTCCGGCTGACAGGGACCGCCTTCGCACGATACCCGGGTACGCGCCGCCTGGGCCATCCGGATGTGGGATTGCCTGGTCTGCACCCGGAGAAAAAGGCTCTCCGAGTTGTGCTCGCCGGCATCCAGCACCTCCAGGTGATCGCCCCGGAGATCGCCGTACCGGTCCACCCCGCTGTTGGTCACCCGGCCGTCCAGACCGGATCGAATCCGGATCCGTCCGGACCAGTTCAGCGGTGTCAGGGTCCAGGAAATCGCGCCCAGGTGTTGTTGCTCCATGTGCACGATCCGCCGGCTCTCCAATAAGGTTTCCCGGCCGGCGTGGTCCTTGGTATGGATCCGGCGATAGAGCACCCCTTCCTGCATATCCAGTTCCTGGCGGTATTCCAGGATCTGCTGGCGGGCCGAATTCAGCCATTCTCCATCCTCCGGCCGAAAAGTCAGAAACAGCCAGTTCGGCCAGTTCACCAAATCCTCGTTTTCCACCTGGCGACCGGACACCTCACTAACCAGCCGGTTGTAGCCACCGGCCAGGTAGGTCCCGGGATAGTGCGAATCCCCGGCCGTGGATTCCTCGCCGGCGCCCCGGGTTGCGAAGTAGCCGTTCCCCAGGGTGCACAAGGCCTCCCGCAGTGGTTCCAGGTCCGGTTTAAAGTCTTCGTAGACAATTTTCCAGTCACTCATGACCGTGCATCCTTTCCCGAGTGTAACAGCCGGGTGAAAAATTGGGCCACTTGTTCTACATCCTCCAGGGTGGAATGCGCGAGGGTGGGATGCCCGTGGTCGCCTACCAGGATACCGGCGCCGCGATCCCGGAGGACCCGGAAGGCATCCTCATCGGTCAGATCATCGCCGAGGTAGAGGGGGAAGACCTGCTGCGGGTCCAGTCCCAGAGCATCGAGGAGCCAGAGCAGCGCCTTGCCCTTATCCCAGTCGATATCCGGTTTCAGTTCCACGATTTTTTTCCCGCCGCTCTTCTTCAACCGGGGATGCCGTTCCAGTTCCCGCTCCGCTTCCTCCTTGATGCGGGCGGCATCCTCCCGGGAAGCGTTCCGGTAGTGCACTGCGATAGCAAACCGTTTGCGCTCGACCTGGGCTCCGGGGATATCCTGCAGGGCGGAGGTCAGCGCCGTGCCCGCCTCCTCCAGGTCCGGCAGTGCCTGGCGGCCTGCCTGGTTTTGCATGGCCATGCCGCCGGGGCCGGTGATGTCGAAGCCGTGGCTGCCGGCATAAATCAATTGCTCCAGTCCCACCAGGTTCTGCACGTCCTGCCGGTCTCGTCCGCTGACGATGGCGACCGTGAACCGGTCGGCCAGCTGCTGCAGGAGCGAACGCATTTGGTCGGAGAGCACCGCATCTTCCGGGTGATTTACAATCGGCGTCAGCGTGCCGTCGTAGTCCAGGAAAATGACCGGGGTTTTTTCCCGGAGATGCCGGAACAGATCGTTCTCCTCCGACAGCGCCGACGGCAGCGTTGCCGGATCGTGTCCGGCTGATTCTGCACCTGACGGCGCGGCCAGCTCCCGGAAGGAGTGAATGACGTTGTCGGCTCCGTGATCCAGAAGATCCTGGCCGGAGCTGTTCCGGGCCACCCCCAGCACCAGACCGAATTCCCCGGCCCGCCCGGCTTCTACTCCGGCAATGGCATCTTCGAAGACTGCGGCTTTTTCCGGAGAAACGTGCAATAATTCGGCTGCTTTTAAAAAGATATCCGGGGCCGGTTTCCCTGCAATCCCGAGTTCCTCCGATACCACACCGTCAACCCGTTCGTCGAACAGATCGGTGAGGTCGGCCTGTTTCAACACCAGCGCACAGTTTTTACTGGATGAAATCACGGCCGTTTGTTTCCCTTGCATCCGCCATTCACGGAGCCAGTCCACTGTATCCTGGTAGACCTGTACGCCTCGTTGCCTTAACAATTCCCGGAACAGGTCGTTCTTCCGGTTCCCCAATCCGCAGATGGTTTCGGCGTCGGGGGGATCATCCGGTTGCCCCTCGGGGAGCCGGATGTTCCGGGATTCCAGAAAACTCCGAACCCCGTCATACCGGGGTTTGCCATCAATATATTCCCGATAATCCGTTTCAATGTCAAAGGGGCGGGCATTGGCATCTCTGCCCTGTAAATAATCATCGAACATCTGTTGCCAGGCATCCGCATGCACCTGGGCCGTTCGGGTGATGACTCCGTCCAGATCCAGAATGGCAGATTGAAACTGATCGTTCGGGATGTGCGGAGATTTCTCTGGACTCATGGCTGGTACCTCCGGTTGGAAGTGAAACAGGTGAAGAAAATATGAGGTGATCTAATGTTATGTTTCTCGCCTCGATCCATTGATTATTTCAACCTATACAATCGTGAGCATTATTTCTATACCCAATTCCGGCGGAATGCCGGGAAAAGCAGGGGAAGTGGAGAACGGGAACCGGGCACGCCGGCTGCACCGGTTCCCGACCATCCCGGCCTGGAATCCGGGGAGGGTGAGATCCGTCGGAGCGCTGACGGGAGGGGAGTTTATAATGTGTCTGAAATCAGTTACTTTGAAAAATGTATTATCGGTGCGAGCGGATAAACTTTCCTTAAAGAGGAGACGGAGGCAATTCCACAATGGCGGAAAAGACGGTCGAACCCAGCAAGTCCATGAACCTGCTGGGCCTTTCCTTGCTGGCGGTACTCATCGGCGTCGTGGCGGGACTGGGGGCGGTGGTTTTTCGCGGACTGATCGCGTTGTTCCATAACATATTGTTTTTAGGCAAGTTTTCCGTTATATACGACGCCAACTCGCATACGCCTCTGGGGCCCTGGGGCCCGTTGATCATTCTGGTGCCGGTAGTGGGCGCGTTCGGCGTCGCCTTTCTGGTGAAGAATTTTGCCCCGGAGGCCAAGGGCCACGGGGTGCCCGAAGTAATGGATGCCATCTATTATAATAACGGCGTAATCCGGCCCATCGTGGCCGTCATTAAGTCGGTGGCGTCCGCCCTCTCCATCGGCAGTGGGGGTGCCATCGGCCGGGAAGGGCCGATCATCCAGATCGGAGCCTCGTTCGGTTCCACCATGGGACAGGTGCTGAAGATGTCGACCTGGCAGCGGATCACCCTGATTGCCGGCGGGGCCGGCGGCGGGATCGCGGCCACGTTTAATACCCCGGTCGGTGGGATCCTGTTCGCCGTGGAAATCATGCTGCACGAAGTCAGCGTCCGGACTCTGGTGCCGGTCGCGATTTCCACCGCCACCGCCACCTATGTCGGCCGGCTGGTGTTCGGACCCCATCCTTCCTTCATGATCCCGAACTTTCAACAGACCTATTTTAATCTGACCAATCCCTGGGTGTTGCTGCTGTACGTGGGATTAGGGATTCTTATGGGAGTGGTATCGGCACTGT
>Ga0209918_1000866_pt1 | contig 18192 bp, 15 predicted proteins | sample SalPonD_shore_MG_FD_185712 | JGI IMG/M metagenome (GOLD analysis project Ga0209918, IMG submission 185712) | Salt pond soil microbial communities from South San Francisco under conditions of wetland restoration - Salt Pond MetaG... | ecosystem: Environmental > Aquatic > Marine > Intertidal zone...
TCAGGTACTCGACCTCCTGCGGCGGGCGCGAGAAGTTGTCGTTGCTGAACACGAACAGGGTCACGTGCCGGATGCCGGTCTGCGCGCACCAGTCCAGCACCTCGATCAGCCGGTCCACGCCGAAGTGGTGACCGAGCCGGGCGTCGATCCCCAGCGAGCGCGCGTAGCGCCGGTTGCCGTCCAGGATCATGCCCAGGTGCGCGGGCACCATGCCGCGCGCCACCTCCTGCTCCAGGTGCCGCTCGTAGACGCCGTACAGCGGGCGGGTCAGCACGCGCCGCAGCTGGCGACCCAACAGGTGGATGCGGCGCAGCGTCGCGGATTGTCGGCGTGCGAAAGCGGGTGCAGCCATTGAATCCTTGCCGTATTGGGGTCTTGACGACCCGGATGCCTCGACAACCCGTCGATCGGCGCAATCGCGTAACTGAGACACACCCCTCTCTCCGGAGTTGCCAATCTTACGGAACCGTAACGTCGTAACCGCCTTGTGCGGGATCCGGAAATGGTAGCGTCTGGACTCATCGACTTGTGGCCGACCCGAGCCCACCACCCGGACTGCCGGCACACCTTCCAGGGACCCAGCGATGCGCAAAACACCCAATCTCGTTACAGCCGCTCTGGGCCTCCTCCTCATGCTACTTTGGACGTCCGCGGTCGCGGGTCCGGCCAAAGCCGCCGGGCCACACGCGAAGCTCAGCATGGCGCAGGCCCGGAGCCGGGCCCTTAAGGCCGCAAGCGGGGCGGTCGAGAGCGGCGAGCTGGAACACGAACCGGGCGGTTCGGGGCTGCGCTACTCGTTCGACATCCGCACCCCCGGGGGGACACGGGAGGTCGGCATCGACGCACTCACCGGCAAGGTGCTCGAGAACTCCCGGGAAAGCACCGCGACCGAGGCACGGGAGCAGGCAGCCGGGGGCGCTCCCTCCCATTACACGATGACCGGGCTTGCGAAAATGCAGGTGCCCGGACATCCGTTGCGCAGCTTCGCCGTCAGCGCCGTCGATCCGACGGATCACGTGTACGCGTTGTCGGACCGCTCCAACCGGGCCGTCGACCTGTTCGACACCCGCACACACAAGTTCGTGGGCCGTGCGACGGGCTTCTCCGGCGACGGTGCGGGGCATGGCCATGGCAAGGCAGGACCCAACGGCATCGTCGCCGTCGGCAAGCAACTGTGGGCGGGAGATGGCAACAGCACGGTCAAGATTGTCAACGTTTCCGCTCGCAAAGTCGTCGCCAACATCTCCACCGGGGGCAGCAAACGCGTCGACGAACTCGCGTTCGACCCGCGCGACCACCTGGTCGTGGCGGCCAACAACGCCGACCATCCGCCGCTCCTCACCTTCATGTCGACCCGCCCGGGCCATCACGTGACGGGCCGGCTGCGACTTCCCCGGGCGACCGACGGCCTGGAACAGCCGGTGTGGGATCCCGCCAACGGCATGGTCTACGTCGCGGTCCCGCAGGTGGGCAGCCGCCCCGCCCGGGGCGGGATTGCCGAGATCAAACCCCGCACCCGCAAGCTGCGCAAGGTCTATCCCGTCCACAAGTGCATGCCGGCCGGGCTCGCGCTCGGCCCCCACGACCATCTGATGATCGGCTGCAGCGACGACGCGATCGCGGCCGGCTTTCCGGCGAAGTCCCTGGTGATGGATGCCCGCAACGGCCGGATTGTGGCGCCCACGTCGCGCGTCGGTGGGTCCGATGAGGTCTGGTACGACAGCAAGACCCGGCGCTATTACCTGGCCGCGGTCGCCAACCCGGGCGGGCCCGTGCTCGGAATGATCGACGCGAACGCCGACGAATGGATCGGCAATATCCGCCCCGGGCCGCATGCGCATTCGGTCGCGGCCTCGGCCGCGACGGGAGAAGTCTTCGTACCCATCGCCGCCGGCAAGCACGACACCAAGTGCCCTGCCGGGTGTGTCCTTGTGTACGGCACCCGGGGCTCCGGTAACGGCGGGTGAATACGGACTCGCCCACCCGCGGACATCCGCCTGACGAAACACGAAGACTGATCCAGGGGATAGACTGGCGAACCAGCTAATGCCGGTGGGTCCCGGGTTTGACCCGGTACCGGCGACAGGACGACTTCAATTCGGTGGGCCCATGTTGCTGGCGGTCCTTCAGGCCCCAGGAGTCTCGATGTTCGCAGGAACTCGCCTCCTCGATGGGCCCCGCTTTCTCAGCGTGCGATCCGGACAGCACGCGGCGGGGTCCGCAATTCTGTCCAGGCCTCGCGCATGACACCGATCGAGGTCCGGATGAACAGGAACGCGATGAGCCCGCCGACCAGCCAGTCGGGCCACGCAAACCCGGTCGCCAGGACGATTCCTCCGGCGACCAGCGTAGCCGCATTGCCAATGGCATCGTTACGCGTGCACAGCCACATGGCACGCATGTTGACGTCCTGGTCGCGGAATCGCATCAGAAGCACCGCGCAGATTACGTTGGCCGCCAGCGCGACCGCGCCTACCGATATCATGATCACCGCCAGGGGCTCGGCACCCGCCATGATCTGGTAGGCCGGTTGCGTCAGGATCCCGCCGGCAAGGACGAGCTCCAGGAAGGCGTTCGAAAACCCGCGCGAGCCCTGGCGTGGGCGGTCCGGTTGAGCCCGAACAGGCTGGCGTCGAAGCCGATCGCGTCGATCAGCATATCGATGGAGTCGGCCTGCAGGGCGCTTGAGTGCGCCCACAGGCCCGCACCAAGCTCGGCCGCAAACATTACCGCGTTGACGACAAGCACGGCGATTAGAACCCTTCGCTGCAGACCGTGCTCCCCAGCGGCTACTTCGCAGCTGCCGCAACAGCTCTCGGCCATATACTCTCCCAGTGCCGGAAGTAAAGTGCTGCCTTGTGCCATTGTGCGGCTGCGGCCGGGGAAAGAGTCAAACCCTTACTTGCGTGCAACCCGCCGGGAAGGGAGCGATAATCATGCCGCCCTGCCCAAAGTGCCGTCACGGTGCTGCGACCATCCACGCCGTCGTGCCCGGTCGCGCGCCTCCGGCGCACGGTTCCGACCCGGCTGCCGGCTCCGTCGTGCAGTCAGTCCGACATCCATCGAGGAGGATGACGAGTGCGGATCGACGATGACCGCGTAGGCCGGCCCCTCTTGCACGTAGGACATGCCGGACCGATGCTCCGGCCACGCGGACACGGCGAACCGCGCCAGCAACGCTGAGTGGTTCCCGCCTACATGTCGACCCGACCGCAGCAGATCCAGGCCGAATCGGGGGAACCCGCCAGCACGTCCGCCCGCGGGGGCCTGCGCCGGAACCTGACCCTGAGCCTGGGCTCGCTGGGCGTGGTCTATGGCGACATCGGCACCAGCCCCCTTTACGCGGTACGGCAGTGCCTGCTCGGCTCGGCCCCGGTGGGAACGGCTCCCGTGGACGTCATGGGCGTGCTTTCCCTGATCTTCTGGGCGCTGATCCTGGTGGTGTCGGTCAAGTACCTCGTGTTCATGATGCGCGCCGACAACGAGGGCGAAGGCGGGGTGCTGGCACTGCTGGCGCTGGTGGATCCATGGAAGCGCCACCCGGGCACCTCACGGGCAGTACTCATCTTCCTGGGCATTTTCGGCGCAGCTCTGCTCTACGGGGACGGCATGATCACCCCGGCGATCTCGGTGCTGAGCGCGGTCGAGGGCCTGCAGGTCGCCGCGCCCAACCTGCAGGAGTGGATCATCCCCCTGACCGTGGTGATCCTGATCGCGCTGTTCCTGCTGCAAAGGCGAGGCAGCGGAGGGATCGGGGCCATCTTCGGCCCGATGATGATCGTGTGGTTCGTCCTGCTGGCGCTGCTCGGCGTCCGGGGGATCGCGCAGAATCCTGCGGTGCTGAGCGCCATCAACCCCGCCTACGCGATCCGCTTCCTGCTCTCGGGCGGCCTTACCGGCTACCTGGTCCTGGGTGGCGTGTTCCTGGTGGTCACTGGAGGCGAGACCCTGTTCGCCGACATGGGCCACTTCGGACGCCTGCCGATCCGCCTGGCCTGGTTCACGATCGTGCTGCCGTGCCTGCTGCTCAACTACTTCGGCCAGGGCGCGGTCATCCTCGACGATCCGGCCAGGGCGGCGCATCCCTTCTACAGCCTCGTCCCCGGCTGGGGCACCTACATCATGGTGGCCGTGGCGACCCTGGTGACGGTGATCGCCTCACAGGCCGTGATCGCGGGGGCCTTCTCGCTCGCCCGCCAGGCGATCCAGCTCGGCTACAGCCCCCGCATGAACGTGGTCCAGACCTCCCCCGAGGAGTTCGGGCAGATCTACGTGCCGGTGATCAACTGGATCCTGATGGTCGCCACCATCGCGCTGGTGATCGGCTTCGGCTCGTCCAGCAACCTGGCCGCGGCCTACGGCATCGCCGTCAGCACGACAATGGTGCTCACCACGGTGCTGCTGTTCGTCGTCATCCGTTCCCGCTGGCGCTGGCCCCTGCCGGCGGCCATTGCCCCGGTGGCGCTGTTCCTGACCGTCGACGGAGCATTCCTTGGCGCCAACCTGTTCAAGGTGCTCGACGGCGGCTGGGTGCCCCTCGGGGTGGCGTCGCTGGCCCTGTTCCTGATGACGACCTGGCACAGCGGCCGCGAAATCCTGATGGCGAACATACGTGCCCGCTCGGTTCCGCTGGAGGATTTCCTGGAGAGCATCGAACAGCACGGACCGACGCGCGTGCCCGGCACCGGCGTATTCCTGACGGCCCCCGACGCCGGCACGCCGGGCGGCCTGCTGCACCACCTCAAGCTCAACCAGGTGCTGCACGAGCGCGTGATCCTGCTCACGGTGATCACCCGCGACGTGCCCAGGGTGCCCGCCGCGAAGCGGCTCGAGGTGGAGCCGCTCAAGGCGGGCTTCTATCGCATGCACGTCTACTACGGCTTCATGCAGACCCCGGACATCGCCACCGCGCTGCGCCTGTGCCAGGCCTTCGGCCTGATCCCGGACCTCAACCTGGACAACATCGCTTACTACGCCGACCGTGCCAGCACCGTCGTGGACAGCGCCGACGGCCGCATGAAGCCCTGGCGCAAGCGGATCTTTGCCGCCATGGCCCGCAACTCCGAGCGCGCCATCGACTACTACCGCCTCCCCGCGGGCAAGTCGATCGAACTGGGGATCCAGGTCAAGATATGAGAGGAACTCCTGCAGCCGCGCACGGGGCAATTGCGCACCGTCTAGTGGCCCTCCAGGCTAAAAGACGATTACCGATTTGGGACCTCCGATTGGGCTACGGCTGCCGGCACCGCGCCTAGAACCGGCAGCTATGTTCGGCGGTCCTGCGGCTTGAATGTCCCGAGCGACTGGGGCAGTGCTGTTCCTTTCGGCGATCACGCGACAATCGACACGACGGCAGTTCCAGCCATATGCCAGAACCAGGATAGTTCCTCGCGGCCGGGCTCATTGCCGGTTCAGCCCTTGGCTTTGTAGGCGCCGGCGGCCCCATGATCGGGCTGCCGATCATCCTGATCGGAACCAGCCTGTCGGAACATGGTGCCCTCGGCACCAACGCTACCGCCATATCCGTGCTCGCGGCGATCCTCGCTATCTGGGCGGTGATGCGCGGCACGGCACACTGGAAAGAAGGACTGGCATTCGCGATCCCCGGTCTGATCGGCGCCTATTTCGGCACCCAACTCGGGCTCGCCTTTCCCGGCCGCAAACTGATCTTCATTCTCGGACTCGTCGTCTTTGCGGAAGCGGCGTGGATGTTCTGGTTGAGCACTCGGAAGAAGCCGCTTTTCTCGGGGCCGCCCTCGCCGCAGCCGCATCACTTTCGCCGACGCGCGTTCGGCTTGGTGCCGATGGGCGTGGTGGTCGGATGGGTTTCCGGGTTCTTCGCCGTCGGGGCCGGTTTCATGATCGTGATCGCCCTGATGCTTGGCGGCCGACTGCCAGTGCGCCTGGCCTCGCAGACCGCGCTAATCCCAATTGCGCTGTTCACCGGGCTGGAGGGCGGCCGTTACGCGATGGCCGGGCACGTGCAACTGGCCCCCGCTGCCTGCATATTTGTAACGGGAGCGTTATCCGGCGCTATAGGGGTCGCGCTCGCTGATCGCGCACCTCGCCGGCTGCTTCAACGGGTGCTCGGGGCGCTGTTCGTTCTGATTGGGGTCAATTTCCTGGTTCGCTGAGTACGCCCAACAAAGACATCACCCCCAGCCCTGCGGTTTCATCTAATGCATCCGGGGTCCGAGCGAAAAGGGGACCGACTTATTTTCCCAGACAAGTGCTGTCTCCTGCTCCTGGACCATACGCACCGCACGCTCGCGGACCTCAGGCGAAAACTTGTTGGACTTGTTCATGGCTCCATTCTCTCAAGAGTTGGAGCCTCCGCAAAACCCGGGAGGCGGTTCACACCTCGTTGTCCAGCATGATGGTGATGCGGGTCTTGCCTTTGGAGGCAACTGCCGCACCGCGCTGGCCCTTACTGAAATCGTATTGCTTGCGCATGATGCCGCTCCGCCTCTGTCGGACTCACCTCGCGAACGGAGATGATGCGCGTCGCCCTTTCGCGCGGGGTATGGATCAATAGCTGAACGGTGCCGGGCCTCTGCACGTTACTGATCAGACCCACAATATCGTGAAACCTCCCGCCGAGCAGGTCCTTGGACCGCCAATCTCGGCTTGGAAAATCACCCTCTACGGAAGGGGCCATACCCCCGGCCGCCTGGCGGTATACAGCCGCTCCCTGGCCTCTTCCAGGTCGTGGTCCATCGGCAGCCCAGCCAGATGACTCCCGCACCAAGTCGACAAGGAACTTGCCGTTCTTATCACCGGCGTCGCAGACGACGCCTGCGTTCGTGGCCAGCACTTTTAGACCGTGCTCTCGCTGCCGGACCGTTGTTCCCGATCGGTCAGTCACCCGTAGAACCGTGCCAGACGCCCTTTGCCCGCCTTGCTGTCACCCGAGGAGGGCCTCCAGCGCATTGCGCTGCTTCGCATGTTTTTCGGCGTTCTCGCGCTTGAGCTTCTCCAGATTGAACCGCTTCCAGCGTACGGCCGGCAGTCGGGCCGCCCCCGGCAGGCCGATCCGCTCGAAATCCGGCTTGGCATCGTGAACCGAAAGCAGAAATTCGGCGATCCTGCCGGTCAGGCGTTCCCGGACATCTGAATGGAGACGCGCCCGCGCTTCGTCGAGCATATCCCTGGTGACGCGATCCCGCGTCATCCCGGCAAATTCCGCGTCGAACAGATGTTCCGATGGTGGCGTGCCCGGAGCCAGAAGTTCATGCATCGGGCGAGCGGAGCTCGCCACATAAACCATGAACACACGGAACAAATCGTCCGTCAGCCCCTCGTTCTCGTACAGCAGTTTGATGTCGAACAGATCACGCGGATGCTGACGATCCAGAGCCGCATGAAGCTTTCCGCCGAACAGGTCTTCGAACGCAAGCACCGGCATCTCTGCGAAGCCGAACCGGTCCGTGACCGCGTCGCACGTCACCATGGTTCGCGGCGGGAGCACCGTCCCGCGGGCGACGGGCGACGTTTCGATCTTCACTCGTGTCGGTCCATCACTCACCAGGATGCGTGTCTCGTTGGTCCCGCCGCCGGCAATCCGTCGTGCCTGAGCCCGTCCGGCCGCTGTGATCCCTCCCATGATCCGTTCGAGTGTCTCGTCCATGTGCTTTAGGGAGACGTCGCGATCTTCTATGGGCACGTAGGTCAGGTCGATATCGACCGACAGACGCGGCATGTCCCGGTAGAACAGGTTGATCGCAGTCCCGCCTTTCAGGGCAAAGACTTCTTCTTTCGCGAGGTGCGGAAGCACATCGACAAGCAGGCGCACCTGTTCGAGGTAACGGTCATCCATTGGCATCGTGCGCTTTGGATACCGGCACAAAATCGGCGGGTACGTAGATCCGGTAGACCGGATGGAGTTTGCCGCCCCTGACCAGTGCACGGGGACCGGAACCCAGGTCGATCTCTGACGCCTCGATGTGCTTGCGCCATGCATGCCGGTGGCGGTCGGCGAAAACGAAGAAGAGACGCCGGACCTTCACACTTCGACACGCGACCAGCAATTGCGTGAGAAGCCTGGGCCGTAACGAGGTGAGCCCCTCGAACACCTTGTCGAGGGTGTGGAAACTCGCGTCGTTGGGAAGCTCGTCCAGCGCTTCGAGGATCGCGCGCTCCGGCGACGATGTCTTGATAGGCCATCGCCAGACGTTGACCGCCTGGGCGCCGGACTGTCCGTCTCGGCTCGAATCCACGATTCCGGTGGGATCGTCTCCGAACAGTGTGCGGCCGTGGACAACAAACTCCGCCTTGATCGGCAGGCGTTTGAGCCACGAAGGCACATCGCCGTAGACATGAACCCGACGCCTGCTCCCAAGCGGGAGGAAATGGGCATAGCCCGCAAGATCGAGCGCGCTCTCGCCACCCAGATGCACGTTCTTGCCCAGAATCCACTGCAGGGACAAGAGAGGCGCTTGCCAAGCCGCGTCGTCGGGCTCTCGTACGTTCCGCGGGAGGGGACGACGGTAGACGCCTCGCACGACCCGTTCCAGCCACCCGCGAGTGACGTACTCGTGGATGGATTTGGGATCGATGCCCTCACTGCGTTTGAGCCACGCGGTATCGACCAGGAAGCCGGGCGGGACTTTGTCCAGCAGAGGTTTTAGTCGTGGTGTTTTGTGATGGGTCATAGCCATCAAAATAGGCCGGCTTGAAAATCCTGGCAAGCTACTTTTTAACAAACTCAATATTGGATGGGTTTAACCCATCAAACACGCGGTGGCTGATATACCCTTCGAGCCGGACCGGGTGAGGCTGCTAACGGAGCTGGCCGACTTCCCGGATGCAGATGCCGGACATCCCGTGAAACTACTCCTCCCGCCTATACCCGATCGCCTGATAGGTCCGCAAGCGCTTCCCAAACATTCGCACCAACATCGGAACCTCCCGGTCGACGTAGTCGTAGATCCGCACCTCCCTCTTGCGCGGATGATGACGATTCAGCCGGCCGCAGTACTGGATCAGCGTACCCTTCCAGGAGACCGGCATCGTCAGGAAAAGCGTATCCAGCCTGGCGTCGTCAAAGCCCTCACCGATGTAGCGGCCCGTTGCCAGAATCAAGCGCTCCTCGTCATCGGGTATCTCGGACAGTTGCGCCGCAGCCTCACGACGCTGCTTCGCACTCATGCCGCCGCGCAGGACAACAATGTGACGGACCAGGCCGCGCAACGCTTCCTCAAAGTACTCCACATGATCCTTGCGCTCGCTCAGGAGGATGGGTGACCTGCCCTCCGCAAGCACTGCCATGACATCATCGAGGATGCGCCGATTGCGACTGGCATCCCGCGACAACGCACCGTAGATCTCCTGGATGCCGGCATCCGCGTGAGTCTCCATCAACCGGAATGGCGTCTCGCGCACGATGAGCTTGTGCTCGAAGGTCCGGTTCGCCGCTTGACTCTTCACATCGGCTCTATAGCGGACGGGGCCCAGTTGCATCTCGATGATCGGATGATGTCCATCCCGACGCTGAGGGGTGGCGGTCAAGCCCACAACGAACCGCGCCTTCACCTCGGACAACACCCGCTCGAAGGACACAGCCGGAATGTGGTGACATTCGTCAACGATCACGTGTCCGTATCCCGCAACCAGATCGTCGACGACGCCCTTGCGCACCAGACTTTGAATCATCGCGACGTCGAGCCGCCCGTTGGGCCGGCGTTTGCCACCACCGATCTGCCCGATCTCCTTCCCCGCCAACCCGAGGAACAGCGCAATCTGGGCGATCCATTGTTCGAGCAGCGGCTTTCGGTGGACGAGGATCAGTGTGCTACGGGCCCGCTGTGCAATCAGGTACGTACCGAGCACCGTTTTCCCGATACCCGGCGGCCCGACAAACACGCCCGCGTCGTGGGCAAGCATGGCTCGTGCCGCCGCACTCTGAAGCGCCGTCAGTTCGCCCTTGAAGGCGGCATCCACTGCGATGCCGGCCTCCCGCTGATCCTCGATCTCAAGCGTAGCGCCGCAGTCGGCGATCAGGCTTCGGGCATCGGCCACGCATCCGCGCGGCACGGCCAGGAACAGCGGAAGCTCTTCAACGCACGAGATCACGCGTGGCGTGAGCACCGTCGACAAGCGCATCTGCTGCTTCTTGTAGAACTCCGGATTCTGAAAGGCGCCAAGCCGCTTCAGTTGGGCGATGAGCCCAGAGGGCAGACCCATCTTCTCTATGAACAGGCGCTGGGCCAGCACGCCCCGGATTTCCCGCGGTATCGGCTCCGACACGCCTCGTATCGCACGCCGTCCCGAGGGCGGCCGTGCCCAGGGCTTCGCAGTGTCGACGTCGGCGGGATCAGCCGACCGGACACCGAGGATCTGGCCGGTCCGCGTGGCTTCCTCGGCGATATCCTCAACAACGGTGGCTTCGATTCTCGGCACGGCGGCGAGGAACGCCCACTGATCTTTGTAGGGCGTGAAGCTGCCGTCAACAAAGACGCTGTTTCCTTCCCGCCTGGGCTCATACTGTAGCGGCAGTGCGATGAGGTTACCGAAGCCGCCCTGCGGCATCGTGTTCTGATTCGGGAACAGTCGGTCGTAGGACTCCATGCTGAGTTGATGGCGCCGGTTCATCGTCTCCGTGAGCAGGTAGCATCCCATCGCACGCGCGACATTTGCCGCCACCGGCGTCTCGAAGAAGAACCATGCATGGGCTCCGTCGCCGGATCGCGAGCGCTCGATCGCGACCGGCACGCCGAGGCTTTCACACGTCTCTCGAAACGCCGTCACGTCATCCTTCCACACGCTCTTGTCAAAGTCCGCTGCCAGGAACCAGCAACGTTCGTCCGCCAGAAGCGGGTACACGCCCACGACATGTCGACCCTGCAGGTGCTCGAGAACGACCCTGTCGCTTAGCGGGAGGAACGCCTGATTCGCGCACTCGCCGCACTTGCCGCCGGTTCTGAGCGGACAGATTCCTGGCTCCCACTTATTGGAACAAGCCGGGGAATACCCGGACCGGCCGGTCTTCCTGCTCACAAACCGTGTTGCGAAGACGTCCGGGCGGCCCCCGAAAAGAGATTGAAATAGCTCCACCTTCCGCCGGGCTGTCTTCGGCACCGCGCCGCGCTCCCGTGCCCCCTCCAATAGGAGCGGTTCGGAGCTCCGGGTCGCGCCGAGGTCGCGCTTCAGCGCGACGATCCGGCTCGTGACTTCTTCCCGAGCGCGGTCGATCTCGGCGAGCCGGGCCTCCTCGCGGGCGATTTCTCGACGGATGTCGTCCCTGGTGCGTGGCATGGCTTCGGAAGGTCAAACCGCTAGACCAGAAGCCTGGCCCGATCAGTGTGGACGGTACTTGAGCCTCTATCCAGGCTAAGCTTGCGGGTGATGTCACCTGTCAGGCAGGCGACGCTAGAGTAGAGGTCATTGGGCCAACCATCAAGGTGATACCGCGACCGTATTGCAAGGCGATTTGCGGCCCCACAGCCCACGTAAATCCGGCACCGGCCCGCGCTAATCGGCTGTACACAAATCGCTGCAGGGGGACGTTTGACCGGTCGCCCATTTTTGCGACCGCAAAAACGGCCGCCGCCTCAAACGTCCCTGAGTTCAAGCGTTATGCAGATTGATACCTGATACGTTACAGGGTACACTCAAGGAGTGATTCGAAGCTTCAAACACAAGGGCTTGGCCAAATTCTTCAAGTCCGGGAGCACCGCAGGGATTCAGGCCGCTCATGCAAAGAGGCTTCGGCTTATTCTCGGTCGATTGAATGCAGCATCCGATGGCAAGGATATCGATTTACCAGGGCTTCGGCTGCACGAACTTTCAGGGAAACGCGCGGGAATCTGGTCGGTGACAGTCAGCGGTAGCTGGCAAGTGACTTTCCGATTCGAGGACGGAGATGCCGAGATTGTGGATTACGAAGATTACCACTGAGGTACTGCAATGTTGATGCACAATCCCCCCCACCCCGGTGAAGTTTTGCGAGAGCTTTGTCTTGAGCCCCTCGGCCTCTCTGTCACGGCCGCCGCAAAGGCATTGGGCGTTAGCCGCAAAACGCTAAGTGCTGTTTTGAACGGGAAGGCCGGTATCAGTCCGGAAATGGCGATCCGGCTGTCCATCGCTTTTGATACCTCGGCAGAAAGCTGGCTGAATCAGCAGTCCCAATACGAGCTCTGGCACGCCGAACAACATCGCAAAGAACTCAACGTGAAGAAGCTTGTTGCGGCTTGACGCAGGACATAATTTGGGTAAGGGCGGGTATCTGGCCCGCCCTCCCCACACCACCTGGCATGCGGGTCCGCACCAGGCGGTTCATGGTCTCTCATGTTCGGCCCTTCACCGTCGGCGGCTCCGCCCCCGGCCGGCTATTATGGCCTCTGCTGACTTCTGCCCGGTCACGCCCCGCGTTGCCGCGGGACGCGCCGCCAAGAATGGGCGTTAGGGTCCCGTGGCGCTTCCTCGGCTTTCGCCGACTCGGGGAAGCTTACGGAGCCACCGCGAGTAAGGATAGCAGGAAGAAGCTGGACAACGTCATCCGGATGCCCGCCTCGTAATGAGGGGCTCTGAGCGGGGAACATTTGGGGAACACGGAGCGTATTCGGGCGTACAGGGGCGCGCTAACTTACTGATTGTATTACACACGGGTACGCCGAAATACGCCCCGAGGAGGTTCGATTCCCGCCGCCTCCACCGGTTTCCGCACGCAGACGGTTGAAAGGAAAGCGAACAGTCCCGGCCTATCAACCGCCCTGCCACCTTTCCATCCAAATTGCTTGTTGCCGTAGCACGCTGGTTGGGGAAGCCCCAAAGTCAGTCGAAGTAGTCCGGGTCGAGCAGGTCGGGCTCGAAGTCCGGGGCCCCGTCCCGCACGATCGCCAGCGAGCGCGCGAACGTGACGGAGCGCGGCAGGCTCTGATCTTTTTCGAGACCGGAGAGCCGCATCTCGTTGTAGACCATCCGGAGTTCCTGCTGCGGGCCGCCTTCGGCCCCGACCGGGATGTGCTTGAGCTCCTCGTTTACAGTTCTTCTTCGTTCTTCGGCGTCCATCGAGTGTCCGCGACCCCTGTGATGGCCCGCTCATAGCCTACCCGAGGGGCGCCGCAGGTGCTACTTATATGATGCGAGCCGTGACCCCGGGTGGCTGGGATAATCGCTGTCCCCGGGGAGAAGCGGGGCCCGCCGACGGCGACCCGGGAGCCATCGGCCCCGGGTCGCCGCGCGCTCTCAAGACGATGCTTGTGGTGCTCCTAGCGGCTGTTGCGGCTCGAGCTGTTGTTGCCCGACGAGCGATTGGAACTCCAGCTGGAGCTGTTGCTCGCCTGGCTGTTGCCGCTCTTGCCCTGGTTCCTGCTCCAGCTGTTGCCGGAAGACGAATTGTCTTTCCGGCGACTCCTGCCGGAATTGAGGCCGGAGGAATGGTTCGCGCTTGACGAGCTGTTGCTCAGCTTGCTCGAACTGTGCCGGTACACAACCTCGTGCATCGCGCTGGTGCCGTTGTCGGGGCCATGCGCGGCCGCGTGCGGCTGCATCGCCAGCGCGGCCGGCGCTACTACGAGCCCCGCGGCCGCGAGGACGGTCGTAAAAAGCTTCAAGAGTCGCATGCAGGTAGCCTCCCGCTGGTCGGGCGTTCACCGCGCTGTCTCGCACGCCGCACGGACCCGCGGCGGCCTGCAAGCCAGCGGCCAATCTGACGCTTCGGGGTCATCGCGGGCAGCATGCACCCTGCTCACGGGGGCCGGCTGCCCACCCGGCCGGTCACGCTGCTCCGCGTGCCGTTGTCCCGGAGACAGTGCCAGGCTTCCCTGAGTTCCTGGCCGGGGACGCGTCCTGTGCATTTGGCCGCAGATCGGACCGTCGCCCGTCACCGGTGGCGCCCCCCCTGTCGGCAGGTCAGCAGGGCGTCCACACCGAACTCGTATTCCCGGAGCACATGGCGGGCTCGACGCAGCAGATCGGACGGGACCCGGCCGGACTCGCCCAGCCGCTCGAAGCAACTCCGCTCAAGCCGGTGTAGTTCCCGGTGCAACTGGGTGAGTCCGCTTTCGCGAAGGCGGCTCCGGGCCGCACGGGCTTCCACTCGGACCGGACAGTAAGAGCTCCAGGTCTCGGGGGACAGCGACCGGTGATCCTCGCCGACCTCCCGCATCTCCCCCAGCACGGCCCAGTGCCTGGTCCGGTGCAGCACCAAGCTGGCCAGCAGTTGCACATGCTCCTGGCCCAGGGGTGTGGCGACGCCCCGGCGCCAGCTCTCCGGCGGGGTCCACTTGGCACACCACGCGTCGAACGCTTCGGCGGGCATCGCCGGCGCGATTGCGAACCCCTGGGCGTAACGGCACCCCAGCTGCAGCAGGCGCAGGCCGTGCTCCTCCGTCTCCACGCCCTCCGCGACCGCGTTCATGCCGAGCATCTGCGTGCCCTGCACGGCTCCCGCCACGATGCCGAACGCGCGAAAGTCCGAGAGCATGCGCAGCACGAAACTGTGGTCGATCTTGAGACGATTCGCGGGCAACTCCAGGAGGTACGTCAGCGAGGCCTGGCCGGTGCCGAAATCGTCCAGGGCGACGCGCGCGCCGAGCCGGCGGCATTCCGCCAGCACCCGGGCGACCTTGGCGAAATCGTCGATCAGCGCCGTCTCGGTGACCTCCAGCACCAGGCGCGGGGCGAGTTCCGGCGCGATTGCCAGCGCATCCTCCAGGTCCCCCAGAAAACCGCTCGCGAGCAGGTGCCGCGCGCCGATGTTCACCGACAGGGACAGGCGCCTGTCCTGCTCGTGCCATGCCTGAAGCTGGTGCATCGCGCTGTGCAGCGCATGACGGCCCAGCTCCGTGACCAGGCGGGCATTGTTCTCCACCACCCCGATCCACTCCCCCGGTGGCAACACGCCGCGCTCCGGATCGTGCCAGCGCGCCAGGGCCTCGGCCCCGACCACGCGCCCCGGGAGCAGCTCGATGATCGGCTGGTAGTGGAACCGGATCTCGCCCCGCTCCAGCGCCTCGGAGAATCGGGCCTTGAGCCGGTGCTGGTTCCAGACCTGGCGCTCCAGGCACTGTTCGAACACGCTCCAGCTGTTGCCTCCCTGACCCTTCACGCGCGACATGGCGAGGTCAGCGCGCCGCAAGAGATCCTCGCCGGCGGTGCCATCCCGCGGGTAGAGCGCCACGCCGATGCTGGCACGCACCGTCACATGCTCGGCGTCAACCTCCAACGGGATCGCGACCGTCTCGAGAATCCTCGACAGCAGCACTTCCAGTGCCGTGGAGGCGCTGCGTACGTACAGGATCGCCGCGAACTCGTCGCCGCCAAAGCGCGCCACGGTGTCGCTGCGCCGCAGGGCGGACTCGATCCGCCCCGCTACCGCCCGGATCAACTGGTCGCCGACGGAATGCCCCAGGCGGGTGTTGACCTCCTTCAGGTTGTCGAGATCGATCAGCGCGATCGCCAGCTGGCCGCCGTTGCGGTCCGCCCGCGCCGTTGCCATGCGCAGCCGGTCCGCAAACAGCGTCCGGTTCGGCAGTCCGGTGAGGCTGTCGGTCAGGGCCATGGCGCGCAGGGCCTGGCGCTTCTCATGGGCATTCAGGGCCACGTTCAGGCTGGAGGCGAGCTGCTTGCTCACCTCGATCAGTCCCTCGTCGAAGTAGCGCGGAGTCGAGGACGCCAGCACCAGCACCGCGCAACAGGTGCCATGGAGGAACACCGGGATGCCCATCAGACTGCGCGTGCCGGTCTGCCGGCGCAGCCTCGATCGAAGTATGGTCTCCCCCTCCGGAGTCACATCCCGCCAGACCACCAGCCGCCGCGCCCGGTAGGTGGTGCCCGCGATGCCCCGTCCGGCAGGGACGTCGCCGCGGGTGGACACCGGCGTGTCCATCATGGCGCGCGCGAGCTCCTGGTCGAGCCCGGTACCGGCGCAGGAGACGAACCGCAGCACCTCTGCGCCCGGATCCGCCAGCGCCATGTACGCTCGAAGCTCGTCCGAGGCGGCGGCCACGATCCGGCAGGTCTCGTCGTACAGGTTCTGCGGCTCCGGTCCCCGGGCGATCAGCGCGTTGACCTCGGACTGGATCCGGTAAAGGGTCTGGTAGCGCGTGCTTCGAGCCCGCTCCTCGGCCCGGTCGATCCCGGTCGCCAGGATCTCGGCGATGCGCTGGAGCAGGTGGCGCAGCGTGCTGTCGTAGTACCCCGGTTGCCCAGCGGCGACCACCAGCACGCCGCGACAGCGCGCGCCCACGAGAACGGGGATGCCAACCGCGGCGCGTATCTCCCGGGCGGCGAGCGCTTCGACCATGTGGCTGAAGCGCGAATCGTTCAGACAGTCGTTGGAGACCAGGGCCGAGCCCGCGCGATACACCCGCCCCACCATGCCGTTGCCGCCCGGCCGGTCGGCCCGGAGGGAAAGCTCGAGCGCCCGCACATAGTCGCCCGACGGGCCGGCTACCGCGCCGAGCGTGACCGCCGGGTCACCGGCCTCCTCTGTGATGGTGGCGATGTAGGTGGCCGTGGACCCGGTGCGCTCGACCACGAGCTCGCAGGCCGCCTGCAGGAGATCCGGGATATCCGGCGACCGCGCGACCAGGCCGCCGATGTCTCCCAGCGCTGCGTAGTGGGCCTGCACGCGTTGCATTCTTTCCCCGGTTGTCGTTGGTTATCGGCCCAGGGGGGTCAATCGAAGCAGGAAGCCTGCCAACCCTTTGTGCTTACCATATACACCTCGAGCGCGCAGGCATAGTGCCCGCCTCCTGCGCCCGGGTTCGGCATGGAATGGTATCCGCGGCCACCGCGCCCCCCGATCGCTGGCCCGGCCTGTGGCCTGCCGGAGCCGCCGCGGCAGAGGACCGCGCTACTCGGAGTCATCCGTTCTGCCAGGGTTCATCAAGGCATAGCATTATCCGGCCTCGCCCGTGCCACCGTTGGACACGCCAGCCATGGTCCGGATCGATCGAAAGCGACCGCACAGCGAATGGCGTAAGCGTCTACAGTAGGGGAAAGCGATGTCATGCCTTGCTAACCCGGTCAGCGCCAATCCATCTGAGCCGGTTAGTGCGTTCTCGCCGGCCGCAACGCGTCGGGATGCCCGGGTGCGGTAGCGCCGGCGGCGGGAGGTTGCCGATATGCCACGTCTGATGCGGTCGCCGGGAGATTCCCCCTCCATTCGCCGCCAGCTGATCCGCTGGCTCGCGGGGGCGGTGTTTTTCGGTACGTTGCTGGTGCTCACCGTGCTCGCGGACGCGCCCACCCGCCCTGACCCGCTGACGCTCACCCTGGTTTGGCTCGCGTTCCCGGCAGGGGCCCTGTTCCTGGTCGGCCTTCTGCGCCTGGCGACGCCTTCCTGAGCCGGAAACGGGTTCCCGTCAGCGGCGCAGGTGCGGCGCTGCGCCGCAGGCGCGCACTGTGCTGTTGAACTCGTGCAGCAGCGCGCTCCAGTGGGCTAGCACCGCGTCGCCCCCGGCGCCCACGGAGGGATCGATCCGCACCCGGTAGCCGTGGGAGTTGCGCGGCGCGGGACCGGTCGGACCGGTGATGTCGTCCCGGAAGGCCCAGTCCCGGTCGACCCGGCCGTCCCAGTGACTGCTGTCCAGCACGAACTGGCCCTTCACCCACATCGGCACCTTCTGGTCACGGTACGGAAAGATCATGGCATCGACCCGCCCGTCGAAGTTGTCGTCGGCGGCGTAATAGAAGGTCATCCGCATGTGTGCCAGAGCGTACTGGAGCTGGGTCCTGTTCATGGCGGGGTGCATGCCGCCGGGGAACCCCTCGGGCAGACTCCCCTGCGTCACCACCATCTCGACTCCCAGGTAGTACGCCAGGTAATCAATTTTTCCGTCGCCGTTGCGGTCCCAGACGTACGCCCAGTCGCGCGTGGCGTCGGGGTTGTTCTTCGGATCGAGCAGCGAACGCACGTCACGCGGCGCCCCGCGACTGATCGCGACCAGAACAACCGCACCGGTGGTATCGGCCAGCAGGGATATATGGGCACCCTCCGACCCCGACCGAGTGCACGCCAGCTCGTACTGGTCCAGGGGATGCCGGGTCTGCACCTCGTTCAGCGCAACGGGATAGAAGCTGACGAAGTCTCCGCGAGTCGCCGCAACGGCCGCCCCGGTGGGGGCACCAAGCATGAACACCGCCACCCCGGCCAGAGCCGGCACCAGCCGTCGCCACCGCCAGCCCGGCGATTCCCCAACTCCGAGCATCTCCGCACACCCCGCGCTACCGCCGCCGGTTGTCCGG
>Ga0209918_1000867_pt1 | contig 18192 bp, 10 predicted proteins | sample SalPonD_shore_MG_FD_185712 | JGI IMG/M metagenome (GOLD analysis project Ga0209918, IMG submission 185712) | Salt pond soil microbial communities from South San Francisco under conditions of wetland restoration - Salt Pond MetaG... | ecosystem: Environmental > Aquatic > Marine > Intertidal zone...
CGCACCTGCATGATGTTGATGGAGCCGGCCACGACGTCGAACAGGCCGGGCGCTCCCGCGGCCCTCGGTTCCTCGTCCTCCCACAGCTGGCTCAACAGGGCGCCGGCCCGTGCCTTGAGCCCGTTCAACGCGGCCGACCAGGCATTGTCGTCCTCTTTTTCGGCCGGCGGGCGGGGCGCCGTTTGTTTGACCCGCTTTTTCGCCCGGCGGCGGTTTTGCTTGCCGAGGATATCGCCGTTGAGGTTGACCGCGATCACGACATCGGCACCCAGCGCGCGGCAGACCGAGACCGGGACCGGGTTGACCAGGCCCCCGTCGACCAACCAAGTGCTGCCATCGTGGATCGGCGTGAACAGCCCGGGCAGGGCATAGGAGGCGCGCACGGCATCGAGCACGTCGCCGCGCTGCAGCCAGACCTCGCGGCCGGTCTCCAGCTCGGTGGCGACGCAGGCGAAGGGCCGTTCCAGGTCTTCGATAAGCCCGGGGTGGATATGCTTGCGGAAAAACTCCATCAGCCGCTCGCCCTCGATGAATCCCCCGCCCGCCAAGGTGAAATCCAGGTAATGCATGACGTCGCGCCGGGTCAGGCCGCGGACCCAGTCCTCGAGCGTGGTCAGCTCGTTGCCGACGTAGGCCGCGCCGACCAGCGCCCCAATGGACGTGCCGGCGACGACGGACGGCACGATGCCCTCGGCCTCCAGGGCGCGAATCACCCCGATGTGCGCCCAACCGCGCGCCGAACCGCCGCCCAGCGCCAGCCCTACTCGCATGGATGTCACCTGTGTCCTACCTTTACCCGCCAACAGCGGATGCTCCGGCGCACCGCGGCAAGGCACACGGTGCGTGTGGATGTTATCTCGCGTGAGCGAACTATGCTTATCGGTAGCGGCATCGGCCGCCCCAGCCGCGGCCGCCCCGGCTCCAACAAGACTCTACGGGAGGTTACCATGTCTGCCATGTTACCCGATGCGATCCTCCACGAGCGTGAAGCGATGCTCGGTCGAACCATCGAAACCCTGAACACCGAAGGCTACGAGGTCGACGGTGCGCACGACCTCGGTGGCGTACCCGATACGGACGAGTACCTGATTCACGTGCTCAATGTCCACGTGCGGCCCGATATCCAGGCCCACCGCAACGCCGATGCGACCCCGCTCAATGCCTTCGTCGAGGTCAGCACGGCCCTCAGCCACGACGACTGCACCCGGCGCTGGCAGGCCCTGGCGGCCTGGTGCAAGGACCATGGGGCCCGGATGCAGGTCTTCGTCCATCCCGAGGACGAGGCGTTGGCGCGCCGCCTGGCGGAGCAATGGCACCTGGATCCCGATATCATCCGGCCCCTGTCGCGCCAGTGACCGTCAAGATACTTTAAGAAACGCGCGTATCATATTGTTTATAAGCTATTTAATAGTGGCATTCCGGGTAACGCCGCCGCCTCACGGCGCTACCAGTGATACTGCAGATAGACCTGGGGATAGTTGCTGCCGCCGCGGATGCGGCCGAAGGCCGAGGAGGTCTGGTAGATCCCGGAGCGGTGATGCACCCCTATCCCCAGCCACAGGTCCCGCAGTGAGCGCCGGCCCGTAAGGTCGCCCAGGTTCACGCCGGCGGAGAGATCGAGGTAGTTCAGCAGCTTGCTCGGATACTCGCCCTTGCTCTCGCGCGTCACCTGCTCGATGTACAGCACGTGGGTGGTGTACGACAGCCCCTCCGCGGCCCCCAGCCGCAGGCGCACCGGCCACTGGAAGGTGTAGTAGGCCTTGAAGGCGGCCACGAACTCGTAGAGGGGCTGCTGGACGTCCGTGCGGTGGTGATAGACGATCCCCGGCGTGAAGTAGACCGCCAGCGGCAGGCCCATCAGCGAATCCGACACGGGGATGCCGAAGGACAGGGATGTCATCTGGTTGTGGTCGGGGTCCGTTTCGTATTTGCCCTGGAGCAGATCGGGCAGGTCCGACGGCGTCGCCCAGCCGTGGGCGATGCGGATGTAGGGTTTGGCCTTGAGCAACGGCGTCGACCGTGCTCGTGGTTCATTGAAAAAGCCGAACCCCAGCATGATTTCGTTCGGAAACTGGCGGCGGATGACCCCCGTGTCGGCCGTGCGATGGTCCAGCGCGGTCAGCTTCGCCCGGCCGATGAGGTAGAGATTGCGTTTGACGTGGTAGCGCACCTCCCCGCCCAATGAGAGGTCGAAGGCGCTGCCCGGCTGCGCGGTGTCCAGCCCGTAGTAGTGGTTGTTGAAGGCGGCATTCTTCCAGCGCAGCCCGAACGCGGGACGGATATCCCAGTCCCCGCTGGCCCAGCGGTACGTCGCCGTCAGGTTCGCGTGCGTACGGCCCCGTCCATCGCTGAGCAACTCCAGGTCGGTGTGCAGGCGCGGACCGAACCAGTGACGGATCTGCGCGCCCATGTCGAAGGCATTGCCGCGGATGCGCTGCTGGAGGTCCGCCGGGATATCGAAGAACCGATACCGCCCGAGGGCGCTGAACTGGATATCGCCGCCGTCCCAGACGGTGTAGCCGACGCTCAACCCGCGCACGAACAATCGGTCCCGCTGGTAGTAGAGCAGCGGGATCAGATCGTTGACGCGGTTGGTCTCGGCATCATAGGGGATCTCGGCCGAGCGCAGCCCCAGCGCCAGTCCCCACTCCTGCGGCGCCTGCGCCTCGGCCTGCGCGCGGGGCGGATACCCCGGCGCCGCCGCCAGCCAGAAGGCCACCAACCAAGCCCGGGAATGAGGCTCTCGCATGTCCCGCCCTTCGTGTCACGACGCCACCCGGGCAGTGTACGGCGTGCCGGGCAGTGGGCATAGCCGCCCGTGGCTCACGCGGCATCAGCGCCGGCCGGGCTCGCGGCCTCGACGATTCGGTCCCCGGCTCGAGCGCGGCGTCCCGGCGCTGTGGCGACAGCGCGGATAGTCGGCGCAGACGCTGCCGCAGCGACACACGCTCAGGCGTTCGCCGGCCTGGAGTTTGACTTTGCGCCGCGCTGTGCTCCTTCTGGAGATAACGTTTACCTCTACCGCTGTGTCTCGTGCCGACAGGGGTTGGCTGCTTGATTCAAGCCTAGCAGACAGGCCAGCGTCGTCCCAGACCGACGACCCCGCGCGCGACCGGTCCCCGGGAAAGGTCGATCCGGGCGCGAACGCCGCGCGGCGGGACAATCGCCGGGGGCTCCGGTTAAGATTTTGTAATTTTCTGCGGCCGGGCCTGAGTTTTTCATCATTGGCACGAACAGGCAGTGAACTCCCGCTCGACTGAGGCGGTCATAATGAAAACCTCGCGATACCCAACGCTCCCCTACCTTGTGGCAGCGGACGTCCTACATCATAGACTCCGTGATATGGTAAAAGGTTACGTCGTCGTTCTATCGCGCTCGCAATCGGTACGGAGCGCGAGGTGCCGCTTCCTGTATCTCTCACGCACACTTGGCCTGCCATGATCCTCGATTATGAAACACTCAAGCTCGTGTGGTGGCTGCTGATCGGGGTGCTGCTCATCGGCTTCGTGATCACCGACGGCTTCGATATGGGCGCCGCCGTGCTCCTGCCTCTTCTTGGCCACAGCGACGAACAGCGGCGAGGCATCATCAACGCCGTGGGACCGCAGTGGGACGGGAATCAGGTCTGGTTCATCATGGTCGGCGGCGCCACGGTCGCCGCCTGGCCGGCGGTGTACGGCGCGCTCTCCTCGGGCATTTACATCACCTTGGTTCTGGTCCTGTTCGCCTTGTTTTCCCGCCCCTTCGCCTTCGGCTACCGCAACAGGATCCGGCAACCGCAATGGCGATACCGTTGGGACTGGGCCCTGTTCGCCGGCGGTGCGTTCCCGGCGCTCGTGTTCGGGTTGGCCTTCGGCAATCTGCTCCTCGGCCTGCCCTTCCAGTATGACGATTTCCTGCGCCCCAGCTATAGCGGCTCGTTCTGGGACTTGCTCAACCCCTTCGCCCTGCTCTGCGGCGTGGTCAGTCTCTCCATGCTGGCGATGCACGGCGCCGCGTGGCTGCAGCTGCGCGCCGACGAACCCATCGAGTCCCGCGCCGCAAGGGCCGTGCGGGTCGCCGCCGTCGTGTTGATTGTCGCCCTTGCCGTCGCCGGCCTCTGGGTGGCCTACGGGATTGACGGCTACCGCGTCGTGTCCATCAAGGACATCGCGGGCGCGCCCGACCCCACCGCCAAGACCGTGGTCGCGGCCGCCGGGGCCTGGCTGGACAACTACGAGCGCTACCCCTGGATGATCCTGGCCCCGGCGGCCGCGTTCGCGGGCGCCGGTTTGACCTTGCTGTTGTCGGCCCTGCGCCGCCCGGGGCAGGCATTCGCGGCGAGTGCGCTGACCATGACCGGAGTGATCCTCACGGCCGGGTTTTCGATGTTTCCATTCATCCTGCCCTCGAGTATCCAGCCCGGCAGCGGCCTGACGATCTGGGATGCCGCCTCGAGCCGACTGGTACTGACCATCATGTTCTGGGCCGCCGCGGTCTTCGTGCCCCTTATCCTGATCTACACGCTCTGGGCCTATCGCGCCCTATGGGGCAAGGCCGCGACCCAGCCCGTTCAAGACAATTCCCAGTCCGACACGTAACCGGGCGGCCGCTGCTCGTGAGTCGATCGGAGGCGTCCGGCGCATGGGCTATCGCCACGGGACCACCCCAGGATTGCAACCGACGACAGCCCCCACCCCGTTTCGAAGGCTTCGGCGCCCCTGCTATACTGATTTCATCGGATCCGACGCGGCGTCATGGCGCCGCCAGTAGGCATCGGGGCCGAGCTCCACTGCACCGCACACGGACCGCCCACCATGGACTCCCTCCCCAAAATCATCGTCGTCGGCGGAGGTGCCGGCGGTCTCGAACTGGTCACCCGCCTGGGCAAGCAACTCGGCCGTCGGGGCCGTGCCGAAGTGACGCTCGTCGATGCCGAGTGGACCCATGTCTGGAAACCGCTCCTGCACGAAGTGGCGGCCGGTTCGCTCGATGTGGGAGATAACGCGCTGGAGTTCATGGCACAGGCCCGGCGCCATCACTTTCGCTTCCGGCTCGGCTACGTCGAAGACATCGACCGGGCGGCCAAGCAGATCCGGCTGTCGCCGATGCACAACGATCAAGGCGAGCAAATCACACCGCGACGCACACTGCCCTACGACATTCTGGTGTTGGCGGTGGGCAGCGTCACCAACGACCTCGGTGTGGACGGTGTCGGCGAGCACTGCCTGTTCCTGGACACCACCCGCCAGGCCGAGCGTTTCCAGCAGACGCTGCTCGGGCGCATGCTGCGCGCCCATGCCCAGGGCGGTCCCAGTGAGCCCAGCGAGCTCGACGTGGCCATCGTCGGCGGGGGCGCTACGGGTGTCGAACTGAGCGCCCAACTCCACGACGTCACCCGCCAATTGGCCGCCTACGGGCTCGACGAGCTGCGCCCGGACGAGCACATTCGCCTGCATGTCATCCAGGCCGGCCCGCGCCTGGTGCCGGCCTTGCCCGAGCGCCTGTCCGTGGCCACCGCCCAATCCCTGGAACGCCTGGGCGTCGAGGTCCACTGCAACTGCCGGGTCGGCAAGGTCACGTCCGAAGGGGTCTACACGGACGACGGCGATTTCATACCCGCGGCCATCAAGGTCTGGGCGGCCGGCATCAAGGCCCCGCAGTGGCTGGCGAACGTCGAGGGACTGGAGACCACGCACAACAACCAGGTCCGCGTCGAACGCACGCTGCAAACGACCACCGACCCGCGCATCTTCGCCATGGGCGACTGTGCGGCATGCCCCACGCCCGATGCCAGCGGTATCGTCCCGCCGCGGGCCCAGGCGGCCCATCAGCAGGCCGCATTCCTGCTCCGCGCATTGCGGGCCTACATGGCCGGCCGGACGATGCCGCTGTACCGCTACCGCGATTATGGATCGCTCATCGCGCTGGGGCGCTATACCACGGTGGGCAGTCTGATGGGCGCGGTCATCGGCAGTATTTCGATCTCCGGCACCTTCGCCCGGCTGATCTATCTTTGGCTGTACCAGTCCCACCGCATTGCCCTGCACGGTTGGACCCGCACCCTGCTGCTCAACCTCGCGAACCTGCTGCGCCGCGGCGTCGACCCCCGCATCAAACTGCACTGAGCCGCTGGGTCACTCGGGACGCAGTCGGTAGTCCACCGGTACCTGAAAACTCAGCGCCTGTCCGGCCAGCAGCGGCCGGGCCGCCGGCAGCCGCCCGATCGCCTTCGCGGTGCGCCTGGCCGCCCGGTCCAGGACACGAAAGCCCGAGCCGTGGACGACCCGCGCCTCGCTCACCCACCCGTTCGATGCCACGCGCACGTGGAGCACCACCCGGCCCTGCCAGGCGTTTTGTAGGGCCAGCGGCGGATAACGAAAGTGCCGTTTGAGCGCACGGCGCAGCAGGGCCGCCACCGCCGGTGCATCGGGTGTTGGCCGCTGGGCAACCCCGCGCGCCCCCGACGCCAGCACAGACGCAGGTAATGGCGCGCTACCCGTCGGCGCCCTGGTATGCGCTGCTGCCGGCTCGGCCGTGTGCGCCGGCGAACGGTGCGCGGTTCGCTGCGGGCGGTTCGCCGACGCCCGATGCCGTGCCGGGGCCGGGCGCCGGACGGTGCGGGGGACGCTGCCCGATTGCGCCGGCGTCGATGCCTCGGGGGACGGCCTCGTTTCGCCGTGGGCCTGATTGGCCTGCTCCGCCGAGTGCTTGTGAGCCGGTGCCGGCGTGGCCGTTTGGGCGTGAGGTGCGGGCCTCGGCGGCCTGGCGGCGTCGCCGCCTTCCAGGTAAACGGCCAAGGTGCGGGGCAACGCCGCCCTCGACGTCGCGCCGGTGCGGCCCGGGGCGACGCTCAACAGGCCCGCGTGCAGCGCGAGGGAGACCAGCAAAAACAGGCCTAAGCGCCGCGGCGCTCCCCAGCCCGGCGATCGGTCGTCGCGCGGCATCCCTGTAGTCGATGAGCTGGCGAGCGGCATGGGCGGACTCGGCTCACAGCCTCAGGCGCGCGCCGGCGTAAAGGGTCCTTCCCGGCAGGGGCAAGCCGTAACTCTGGGCATAGTTCTTGTCCAACAGGTTGGAGCCGCGGAGATAGACGGACGCACCCCGAAACGGTCCCTTGAACCGATAGCCCAATACCGCGTCGACGACGGTGTAGGGGGCGAGCACGGCCTTTTGCACGGGTGTCGAGCGCGAATAATAGTATTGGTGTCCGACGCGCAGCCCGGACAGGCTTCCATACCAGCCCTGCTTCGGGTCGTAGGCCAGGCTCGCGCTCACGGTATAGGTCGGCCGATACTGCAACTCGCGGCGCGCACTGCCCGAGGACTCGTCCCGGCTCCACAGGTAGCTGTAGCCACCCTTGAGGTGCCAATGCGTGCCCACGCGGGTCTTGGCATCGAGTTCGACGCCGCGAAAGCGGTACTGATCATAGTTCTCGAACCGATTGGTGGTGTTGTTCTTCTCGATGAAGTTCTTGACCTTCATGCTGTAGGCCGTCGCGCCGAGATCGGTATGGGCCGACCAATGTGTATTGACGCCGACCTCGTAGCTCAATGAGCGCTCCGGTTGCAGATCGGTGTTGCCCGAGCTCAGGTCGTACAACTGGCGTATGGACGGCATGCGGATCTTGCGCGCCACCGAAACGTGGGCCCGACTGGCGTCGCCGATATCCCGATACACGCCGGCCACGAAGCTGTCGGCGGAGAAATCACCTTCGGCGCGGCGCTGAACGTGGTGCCCCGCCCCCAGGACCAAGCCGGTGCGCTGCCAGGGCCTGAGCTGGTACTGCAGGGCCAGCGAGCCCACATCCACATGCCGGCTGTCGTCGACCGTGCGCAGGGCGTAGGTGGTGCTGCCACCGCCGCCGCCACCTCCTCCTCCACCGCCCCCACCGCCTCCGCCACCCCCGGTGGCCAGGTCGCGGATGAAGCCGGCTTCGGACCAACGCTCGCGCCGGGCATCGACCGCCGCGCCGAGATGCCCGCCGACGATGTCCTTCCAGTCGATCTGGGCGTGTCCGCCAGTGGTCAAGGTCTCCTGTTGGGTGCTGGCGCTGTTGTGGTTCAGAAAGGAATCGAGGTTCGCGTCGTCATAGACACTGTCCTGCTGCCATTGGTCATTGACGTACAGCCAGTCGCGCATGCTCCAGGTTCCGCCCGGGGTGTAGTGCGCCGTGCCCTGAACGGAATAGCCGTTCAGGCCGGTGATCCGCTCGTATTTGGGCTTATGCGCGAAGGGATCGGTCTTCGGGTCCAGGGTGCTCGGCGGGATACCGTATTCGCCATTGACCTGCGTGAGCGTCAGGCCGTATTGCCACGGCCCCTTGGGCGTGTAGAGCAGGTTGGCATAGACGTGATTGAAGCGCTGGTCGCTGTTGATCCGTTTGTCCGTCGGTTGGAGCGGTGTCGGCTGGAAATCGCCGGACAAGGTGTAGTCGTCTCGAGCCCGGTGCTCGGCCGAGACGAAGGTCGAGACATCCCCGCTGCTTGCCGACACCTCCCCGGCCAGGCGGCGATAACCGTCCTGGCCGGCCTCCGCGCCGAGGCTGCCGTGGGCCGCGCCGTGTCCCTTGCGGGTAATGATATCGATCACACCGGCCATCGCACCGTCCCCGTACAACTCGGAGCTGGCGCCGGTCACCAGGCGAATACGGGCGATCTCGTCGGTCGGAATCAGGCGCGGGTCGAACTGGCCGTCGTAGGTCGAATGCACGGGCACGCCGTTTATCAGCAACCGTATGTCGCGCGTTCTCAGGCCGCGGATGTCGATACGCGGCGTCCCGTCGCCGCCGATGCGCACGCTCACACCGGGCAGCAGGCGCAGCGCCTCGTCCAGCGTGCGCGCCCCGGCGCGCTGCATGTCCCGACGCGTGACGGTACGCACCGTCTCGATTCCCGCGCCGCCGCCGCGCTGGCCGCTCACGACAATCTCACCCAGTGAATAGGCGCCCTGGTCCTGCGCCACCGCGGCCCCGGGCACGAAACCCACCGCCCAGAGGCAACAGGCCGCCGCGACGACGGTTCGTTTGGCGCCATTCGTTGAACGGCGCCGCTCGCAATGATTGTCTCTTGCCATTCATAACCCTTTCACTCACGGGTGACCACAGGTGTTAAGCGTTCCGGGCCTGGCCCGGAGGTCGCCCCTAGGGTTCGCGCCCCGCCCGGCGTACCGCCCACGAGCCCGCCTGCGCACCGACCCAGGCGCCGGTCAGACCGAAGGCAAAATGGGCCCAGGCCCACAGCGCCGGGGAGACGCCGCCGCCGTGCGGACCGGCCAGGAAAGGGATGAATCCGGCGACCGTGAATGCCAGGCCGCCGGCCGCCGCCGAGACGAGGCGCGGTGCGCGACGTGCACCCAGCAGACACAGCGCGTCGAAGACAACGGCGGCGCTCAGGTAGACCAAGGGGGCGAACGGGTCGTGAAAGCCCCAGATCGGCAGATAGGCCACGGCGGCCGCGGCGGTCCCCGTGCCCGTGGCCGCCCAACGCCCCGGCACGGCCAGGCGGGCGAAGGCAAGCAGGGCCATCCATTCCAGGCCGTGGTGCCCGGGCACATGCAACGGCAGGCGAACACCGGCGTGCAGCGCGACACCGGCGGCCCCCAGGCCGAGGCAATACAGCAGCCAACGCGCCTTGGTTGTCTCAGTAGCCTTTGATGACGGCGCGGTCGACAACGCGCCAATGACAGTCTTGGTCATCGGGGTTTTCCTCCACTAACAGGACCGCGCGCCCGTCGCGCGCGATCGGACGGGGCCAGGGTCCCAAATTGAGCCACTGCGCTCGGTCGTTGATCGGCGCTCCCGCGAGGGTCTCGACGGAATCGACGCCGGTCTCGCTCAGCAACTCGGCGATCGAGCAGCGCCGATCGGTGCGCTCACGAATGCCCTCGACCCAGACGAACCGGCCGTCGGCGCCTCCGGCGCGCAGCCCCACGGCCGCCAGTGCGCCGATGACACCGCCGAAGTCGCCGGTGAGCCCTTCCAGGTAGACACCCTGTTCTTGGGCAAGGGCCTCGGCATCGCGGCGGCGCAGCACCTCGCGCTGAGCGCGGCGCCCGTAGCCGCGCAGCGGCGCAGCGGCACGCGCCAACGGGGCGACACACAAGCCGGCATCGGAGCCCGGTGCCGACTCGCGTCGCAGAAACGCTCGACAGGTCTCGATGACGGCATCGAGACCCGTGGCAGCGTCCGGTTCCAGCCGCAGGCACAGGGCGCTGTTGTGAGAGGTGTAGGGGATATCGTCGCAGACCAGGAGCTGGTGGCGGCTGATCCCGTTGATGCGACCCAGGCCCTCGTCCGCCAGCAGACGGCCCAGACACCGGGCGCGATACCCCGTCCCGCGGCTTTGGAGGTTGTCCGTATCGTCGATGCCGATCAGTAATGCGCTGCGGTCGCTTTTGGAGTCAGACATGAGCCCCGCCAAACCAGTTGAATTTTTCGCCATAGGAGCCGAGCAAGACAAACATCGTGCAGGGGAAATGCACGCACCGTGCCATGGAGTTCAACGGATCGGCTTGCCGGGCGGTCGGCGCCGTCGCAGGGGGAAAATTTTTAGCGGGAATGGAAAAGAAGCGTGAAGAAATCACGCGGTGAGTGCATCCAATACCGTATCGAGCGCGGCCGCGATGCGTGAAGGCCGTGCAGCGGGGCTAGCGCCCGTGCTTTTTCTTGACGATTGCTTTATTAATGCACGGACCCGGGTGTTTCAATTTGTCCCATGCTGAGACAATTCGTCGCGGCGCCGCGACGCCCTCAACCCGCTCCCAGGTAACGGTTGAAGAAGCCGAGCGTGCGCGGCCAGGACAGACGCGCGGCCGACTCGTGGTGGCGGTCCGGATTGGTGAAGTCCATGAAGCCGTGCCCCGCCCCGGGATAGCTGTGGAATTCGTGCACCTTGCCCAGACGGGTGAGCTCCGAGTCATACAGTTCCATATCCTGCGGAGAGGGATTGCCGTCTTCGGCCCCGAAATGAAACAGCACGGGTGCGTCGATGTCCTCGGAACGCTCGAAGGGCGTGGGGACACCCTCGCCCCAGGCCTTCTGGATATTGCCTCCGTAATAGACCACGGAGGCCTTGACCTTCGGGTTGGCGGCGGCCATCAGGTAACTCACCCGCCCGCCCATGCAAAAGCCGACGATACCGACGCGTTCGGCATCGACCGGCACCTGCCGGCCGAGCCAATCGACGGTTGCATCGACGTCGGCGATAACCTCCGCGTCGCGCAGCTGTTTCATCATCTCCAGGCCGCTGCCCTGTTCCGCAAGACGATGATAGAGCTGCGGGGCCGCCGCGACGAGACCGGCCGCGGCGAGCCGGTCGGCCATCGTGCGCGTGAACTCATCCACGCCCCAGGCGTGTTGAATCACCACCACGGCGGGGAACGGGCCCTCGCCCTGCGGAAACGCGGCATAAATGCCCATCGGCTGGTTGTCGACGTTGGTGTGGTGATTGAAATCGCTCATCGAGTCCTCCGCCATCTGATCGTTACGCAGATGGACAATATCACATCGAATTGGTTTCCGGCATGCGGTCGAGCGACCGGTGCCCGGCACACGGAACAAGCGCGCGGCTCAAGGTATGTTGACGGTCGCGGCCGGCGACGGTGGGCCGAGCCGGCCGTTGTCGGAGCGGTATCGGACCCGATAGCGCACGGCTCCGGAACCCGGGCCCGCGTCGATGGCGGAGGACTCCTTGGTCGGACCGGCGACGGTGAGCCAGTGCTCGCCGTCCCTTGTGGACTCCACCAGCACGGCCACGTGATCGCGCGGTGGCTTGAACCGGACGCTCACTCGCGGGATCGGCTCTTTGACGAAGTGCACGCTCGGCTTGGGCGGGCGTTCGAGGGTGGGCGCACCGACCCGCACCTCGACCGCCTGTCCGTCGGCACTGCGATTGCCGGCCCGATCGTAGGCGACGAGGTGATACCAGTAGACCTGTCCGGGTTGCACCCATGTATCGACGAATTGATGCGCACCGCCGGGCAGCGGCTCGCCGAGTACCAGCCCCGGGTCGTCGGCCGATCCGCCGCGCAGGACATAGATTCGCGCCGTATCCTTCGTTGGCCGCGCGGCCCGCAGGCGCAGCACGACCTGGCCGCCCCCGCCCTCGGCCGCCGTGATGCTGGGCGCCAGCGGCGGCGTGCTGTCCAGCAGATGGACCGTCAGCGTGCGCGAGGGGTGGCTGACGCGGTTGTCCTGGCTGACCGCCGTGACGCGATAGCGCAAGATCCCGCCGGTCTGTGGCCCCAGTTGATCGTCGTAGCGCGGCGGTTGCAGCAGCGTCTGGTTGAGCCGGCTCCAATGCGCGCTGCCCTTCGCGCGGCGCTCGACGATATACCCCGCGACGTTGCCGCCCACCGGCTCCCAGCGCAGGCGAACGCGCGTGCGCCCGGCATCGGCCTTCAGGTGGGTCGGCGCGGGCGGTGCGTCCCGGCTGCGCGCCTGCGCCGCGACGGGATCGGACGGCGCGCCGAGATCGCCGCGCGGCCCCATCGAGCGCACACGGTAGAAGTAGCGCGTGCCACCCTGGAGCCCGCGGTCGCGGTACCGCGGCTTGTCCGCCGGGATGCCCTTGGGCGTCAGGACTTCATAGGGGCCGGTGCTGAGGTAGGCCCGCTCCACGACGTAACCGACCGTGTGCCGGTTCCCGCTCTTGGGCCAGTGCAGCGTGACGTCGTTTTCGCTGACCTTGACGTCGATGCCCGCGGGCGGGCGCAATGCCGCGTGATCCAACGCGTACACGCGCACGCGGGCGGCCGGGCCCTGGCGTCCGAGCGCATCGACCCAGCGGACCTGGTAGGTGACATCCTGCTCCAAGGGGACCAGCGAGTCGACGAAGGCCGGCTGCGTCTCATCACGTTTGAACGGCAGAAACGGCGGTTGGCGGGTGATGGGCTCGGCGCCCTCCTCGGAGTCGCGCTCCACGCGGAACGACAGGACCGGGATCGCCCGCTCGGGGAGTCGACGCCAGTACAGCGCCACGCCATCGTCCAGCATTTCGCCGCGCAGTCCGGCGGGTGCGGGCGGCGGCCCGGCCGCGGCGATACGACAGCTCAGCGCGCGGCCCGTGCCCTGCCCCGCGCGACTCAAGGGGACAACGGAGACGGCCCCGTCCCGGCGCGGAGCGCCCTCGACGACACCGCCCATGCCGGCGGCGCGGGCAAAGCGCCAATCCGACAGCAACCGACCATAGATGATCACCTCCGCGCCGGACGACTTCACCGAGCGTGCCCGCGCCGGCAGTTTGCGCAGCGCCTGCCGGTCATGCGCCGACAGTCGTGCCGACGCACGCGCGTCCGGCCGCAGGCGCCCGGCCGCCTGGCCGGCGACCGAGAGGCGAAATCCGCCGGCGGGCCAGCGCGCGGGCGGCATCAGCACCAACACCCGAAGCACCCCGGCCCCATCGCGTGCGCAAAACGCACGGCGCAGCGGCGCGGCGAGAGAGGACGCCGAGACGGCGAGCAGACCAACGCACATGATCGCGGCGATGCCCCGGCGCCGCACCGCCCTGGTCACAACAGGCATAAATTCCCCCCGACGCTCGGCTTGGGTGAGGGCAGGATCCGCAGTCCGACCTTGAGATGCCCCGGCGGACAACCGCCGAGCGTAAAGCCGAAGGCCAGCTCCGGGGGCAGCGCCGCGACGTGTATGTGGGTGCCCAAGCCCGCGCTCAGGCAAATATCCAGACCGCAGGCGCGCGCGTGCATGTGCGAGTCGGCGCTGGCATCGATGTGCACGGGCTGGAACTTGATCGCCGCCTGGAGCGCGGTGTCGCCGCTGACCTCCGCGCAGGCGCCGCCGCAATTGCCCGCCCCCTCGTGCAGGTGCGCCTTCGCACCGGCATAGGCACCGTCGGAGCCCAGACCGAGCCAGGCCCCCTCGTCGACGACCAGGACATGGCCCTTGACCGGGTTGGCACTCGTGCCGGCGTGTATGTACCACTGGCCGCCGCCGAAGTGCATGGCGATCGCGTCCTTGGCGGCCTCGATATAGACCTTGTCGTCGAGGAAACCGTAGTGTCCGTTCAGGGTACCGTCGAAACTGCCGTTGGCGTACTGGAAGTAGCCATGAAAATCGCCGGGGCCTTGCCACTGGCTGCTGTCGCGCACCAGCCAGGCCTTGTAATCCATTCGCGCCCCCGCCTCGGGGCCGCTGACCTTGACCGCGAACTGGCCGTCGAACCCATACACCTCGTGGCCCGGGTCGCCGACCACGAGGTGCGCGTTGAACACGGGCGTGTGATCGATCTTGGGGCCCACCTCGCAGCTCGAACCGGAGGCAAAGGAATCGAGGGCCACGTTGTAGCCCAGGCCGCCGCCGACGGTGTACAGGTTCATGAAGGGCGGTACCAGCGGGGTTCCGGTGGGTCCCAGGGACACGTCGGCATGCGCCGCCCAGAAATCGTCGGTGCCCACATAGCCCAACGCGAAACCGCCCTTGACGGGTGGGCCGCCGAACATCCCGAGATCGACAGCCCCGCAGTAGAGCATACGACTCTGGGCCGCCGCGGCCGTGGGCACCAGCCAGTCCAGCCCTGAACCGCCTCCATCGGCTGTCGCCCCTTTTTGCGGGCCCACGTAGACTGGGCGGATCACCGTGTCAGTCGAGGGATTGGCGTCGGGGAACGGCTTGTGGATCACGAACTGGCCGGTTGCCGGCCCGAACCCCACGTACTGGCCCACCGAAGGCTCGTCGAGGTGATAGCTCACCGGCGCGGGCGCGGCCGGCAGCGCCTGGGAGATGCGCAGCTCCGTGCTGAAATTGAACAACAGACGGCTCTGCTGCCCGGGCGTGGCGACCACGTCCAGACCTTTGAGATCCACCACCCCCTCGGAGAGTTCGCCCTGGGTGCCGCTCAGAGTGACGTGGGTGGAACCGCCGCTCGCGTCGAAGTAGGCCTTGCCATCCATACCGAAATACAGGTTGGGTACGGCGACATCCCGGGCGAACACATGCCCGTCGGCCGTGAAGCCGAACAGCGTCGTGCCCGCCCGCACCGCCGGCCCGGCGTCCTTGAGGGCGGTGAACTGCAGATCATCGGCGTCCAGCGTCACCGGCCCGAATCGGCGTTGCGGCGCGTCGCCGTGCAGATTCAGCGCCCGCTCTTCCCCGCCGCTGCCCTTGCCGGACAGCAGCCGTTGGTCCCCGCCGGTCAGCTCGGTATCCAGCCAGGGTACGTGCACGCGAACCCCGTGGTAGGTGGCGCTGAAGGCACCGCCGCCGGCGTGGGCGTCGACACCATCCCAGCGGATCGAGCCCTTCTCGATGTCCGAATGGTAGCTGGCGAATTTGGCCTGGCCGCACCAGCCACTGGCGTCGATACCCCAACCCGACACGTCCTGCTGCTGGGTCTTTTTCAAATGGAAGGTGAACGCCTGCAACCGCGCGCCGTCGCCGAACGCAAACCCCATCCAGCCCTTGGCCCCGGCGCCGCACGCGCTTCCGCGCGTAGCGCTCAAGTCCAACAAGACCGACGTCGGGTTCAGCGTGAACCCACTGTCGTAGACCCCGAGCTTGGGCAGCGACAACCCGTCCGCGTACCAATCGCCATGCGGTGACAACGCTGCCGTCGCGACCATGGGCGGCGGCGCCTTCTGGCCAGCGCTCTCCCGGATGTTCGGATTTTTGATGGCGGCCCGCAGCGTCATCTGTACGGAGTCGCCGGCCTTGCCGCGCAACCGCTTTACCTGCAGCCGCGCACCGGCGGCGGCGAGTTCGGTGTCGATGGGATTGACGAGGTCGAAGCTGCCGCTGGCGACAGTGGTCCCGTCCGGCTTCAGGCTCCAATCCTTTATCTTCAGCGGCACGGGCCATGGACCGCCGCCGCCCGGCAGCGTTACGAGCAGCGTGCCGGTGCCGTTCCAGTGGTTGCCATTATGGTGCACCGTGGCCGAGCCATTGTCCTGCAGCCCGCCCACGATGAACTCGCCTCCGCCCTGAACGGGGAACTTGAAGCGGCAGGGTTTGGACTGATCATAACCGACCACCTTGTAGGCCAGGCTGTTCGAGGCCACAAGGCTCGGCGGCCCCCGGGTGGGCAGCGTCGACGCGGCGGCCTCGATGGCCTGGCCGAGCGCAACCGAACCGCCGCTGTCCGATCGGGACAGCGCCGCGAGCAACACCGGGGGCCCGCTGCTCCGCGCGACACGCTGCAACGGGCGGTTCAACCAGGCGACGGGGTCGGCACCGCCGGACCATTTCACTCCCGGCGGTGGGAGGACGCCGAGCGGCGGCGCACCGTGCATCCCGGCCGAGATCTGACCGGCGAGCCGTTTGTCGGGCTTGCGATTGCCGGCCCCCAGGGCGTCGCCCATGAGGCCGGTCAGATTCTTCAGTCCGCTCGCGTCGTACAGGACCTGTACATCGAAAGACAGGCGATGTTCCCCGAGGTCCTCGAGCGATATCCTCGGCGAGGTCTGGAGGCTCGAGGCGCTGACGAGTGGACTGCCAGGGTCTTTGCCCGCGAGCACTTGGTCCGATCGAGGAACCGAGGGGCCGAGGGCGATCGTCCGAGCGCCGATCTTGTTGCCATCGACGTACCATGTCCAACGCACCGACCCCTGCCCGTAATAATAGGTATAACCGCCGCCGCTCATCGCCACGTCGCAGGCCGAGAAGCTCGGCTCGCCAGCGGCGTCGAGGTGAAATATCTGGGTGATGTCGTGCGCCGTGAGCGAGGGCTGGCTCGGCGCGAGCGTCTTTCCGAGCTGCTTCGAACCGCTCTGGCTCTGGCCCCCGCCGCGGCCGGCTTGGTGCAAGGCAAAGGGCGATGACTCGGAGCTCGGTGCCACGGTCACGCCGTCGGGCGGTGTATCATCGCCCGGCGCCTGCGGAAAACCGCGCAGCTTGGCCGCGACCAGCGTCAGCGGGCCGTCGCTGGCCGGATCGTGGCGTGGGTCCACCTCTACCGTCGTACACATCAGCATGTACGCCCGGTCGCCGACGGCCTTGGCATGCGCGAACCGGCGCGGTTCCGATTCGTCGTCGTGCGCCTTGCCGCCGCCGTATCTCGTCGCCGCCCCGTAGAGCGTGCCGTCGTGGTTGACCGCCGCGCTCACGTTGCCGGCCGATTCCTGCTGAATGTCCCCCTCGGCCAACTGATACACCCGCACCGTATAGCTGCCCGTCAGGGAAAAGGCGTGGCGGTAGTGTTCCGTGATCCGAGAGAGATCGATCGCATCCCCTGGCGCGTAATCCCCCTGATCGCCGTGCTGCGAGGCGGCCAATGGCACGACGGTGCCGTCGCCCCAGTCGACGTAGACGTTGTCGAAGCGCCACGTGGTGAACAGGGCCTTATTGCCGCGCACCTTCACTGGCTGAGAGGTCTGCGGATGCGAGGCCCAGGGGCTGAACTCAAGATCGAGCGTACCCGTCAACTTCCACCGATCGCCGGTATGGACCGCGTTCGCGATACCGCCCGACACGGGAATGACATCGAGATTGCTGCGCACCTCGCTACCGCAGCCCATCCCGCTGGGACGCGCCGGCAGATTCAGCGGCCAGCGCTCCGATCGCTCGACCTCGCGCGGTACCATCGTCCCCAGCGAGCCCCCATTCGTCGGCTGTGAAAGGCCGCCGGCCAGCGCCAAGCGTTCCACGCCACCGATCGAGGCGAGCATCACGGGCCGATCCAACCGCTCGCGCGCGGCCCTTCGCTCCACGCCGCTTTGGTAGTAACGGCGGTAACCGACGACCTCCCAGGTGAGATCGCTGGGCGGCAATGCGTCCGTGTCGGCCTTTTTCGACGTCGAGCCGTGCGCTCCCGCATTATGATTCGATTTGAAGCCCGAGGCCTTGCTCTTGTTGAAGGATTGTTGCTCAACCGTCGGCAGCGCCTGTGCCAGGGTCATGATCAATTTCGGATCCGGCATCAGCCACGTCGGCAGGACCCCTCCGCCGCCAGTGCCATGGCTGGCCTTTACCTTGCGCTTGGCGATCAGTTTCTTGCCGCGATAGAAACGCACCTCGAACCATTCGGCCAGGCCGGGATTCTGCTCCCGCCAGGTGAAGACGTCATCGTCCTTGATGGAGGGCACCGCCACGCCCGTGCGCACGACCTCCGTCCCCATTACCTTCCCTGTCATCGGGTCCTTGTGCGAGACGGAGGCGAAACCGGAGTACCACTTGGGGCCTTGCAGCAAGATGGTGCCCTTGACCCTCGCCTGCCAATTCGGCTTGGACAACTTCGGCCTCGGCAGCGACACCTGGCGAAACGG